>JABAOF010012640.1_pt4 | contig 30183 bp, 25 predicted proteins | sample 7062171 | NCBI WGS metagenome assembly JABAOF01 (sample SAMN14538628, study PRJNA623070) | marine sediment metagenome | biome: marine biome [ENVO:00000428]; feature: marine pelagic biome [ENVO:01000023]; material: deep marine sediment [ENVO:00002113] | place: India: Gulf of Khambhat ...
CCCCGTTCCCTGTTCCCCACCGTCGTACCTTCCCCCTTTCCCCGGGGCGCAGCAGGCCCGGGGGGTGACCCATCTCACTGGCCCGCCGCCCGCTGGGCCGTACCGTTCCAGTCGGAGCCCGCGGCGGCCCGCAAGTTTCCCGAACAGCGGCCCGCGTGAAACCGGCCAAAGTGGCGTATCTTTGGTTGACAAAAGGACTTGCGGCGTTGTAGTTTGACCCGGTCCGGGTCCCACCCCACAACGCCGGAGGTCGATTTGAGCCGTAGTCTGAACAGGGTCATGCTGATCGGAAACCTGGGGGCGGACCCAGAAGTCCGCAGTACCGCAAGCGGGACCCGGGTGGCAACGCTGTCGGTGGCCACGAGCCGGTCGTGGACCAACCAGTCCGGAGAGCGCCAGGAGAAGACCGAGTGGCACCGGGTGGTGCTGTGGAACAACCGGGGCTCCGGTCTCGCCGACATCGCGGAGAAGTACCTGAAAAAAGGCGACAAGGTGTACATCGATGGCCGTATCGAGTACCGCACGTGGGAGGATCGCGAGGGCAAGACGCGGTACACCACCGAGGTCATCGGCCGAGAGATGATCATGTTAACGCCGCGGGGTGGGGGTGCGGATGTCGACGTACCCGCGCGGGCCAGCGCCCAGCCGGCCGTCGCCGACGGGCAATCGGAGTCGTACAACGACTTCCCGGAGGCGCTTGATGAGGAAGACGACGATCTTCCGTTCTAGTCGAGGGACCGTCCTTCTGACCGCCCTGCTGTGCTGGGGCGGAGCGCTGCAGGGGCAGGACACCCTGCAGGTCGCAGTCGAGCAGGACACGACCCTCCAGGAGCAGGTCCAGCTTCCCGACGTGCACATCGTCGTCGAGGGGGAAACCCTCTGGGACCTGGCAGCCTACTACTTCGGTGATCCCCTGCTGTGGCCGGAGATCTACCGACTGAACACGCTGGTGGTGGAGGATCCGCACTGGATCTTCCCGGGTGAGGAGCTGCGCCTCGGGCCGCTCGACCAGACGGGTGTGGTAGTGGCCCAGCCGCTGCCCGGGGAGCCCGGGGCTCCCGAGACCCCAGAGGCCGCCCCCGGCCAGGTCGTGGTGCAGCCGGGTCAGCCCGGAGCCGAGCGGCCCCCCGAAGGGGTGCCGATTCCCGAGGCGCTGCCGCCACCGGGCGCGCCGCCTCCGCCGCCGCCTACGGAAACGGCGCCGACGGTATTCGCGCGGCGCGAGACCGGCCGGGGTGGGTTCGCCACCCTGCGCTCCCCCGGGTTCTGGTACCGGCCGATTCGCCGCGGTGAGTTCTACTCGGCGGGCTTCCTCACCGAGAACCAGGATCTCCCATGGGGGAGGGTCCTGGGAGCCGTGGGCAAGCAGACGCTCAGGAACCTGCAGGCCAGCTCCTCGGCGCTGCTCTACGCCGAGATCGAGGTCGAAGCGCCCAGCGGCGCGACCTATCTGGTGGGCGACTCCCTGCTGATCGCCGTGCTCACCCGCGACGTGAGTGGGTGGGGCAAGATCGTCAAGCCCTCCGGCATTGCGGTGGTGACGGAGACGACGGACAGGGGTGCCTTGGCCCAGGTCGTCACCCAGTTCGGGCACATCGCGGACGGACAGGTAGCCCTGCCGCTGGAGCCGTTCGTGGATCCTGGGGTGGTCGTGCCGGTGCCGGTCGAGAACGGCATGCAGGGTGCAATCATCGTGCCGCGTGACCTTGGGCCGATTCCGGGGCAGCAGGACATTCTCTTCATTGACGTCGGTCGGAACGACGGGGTGGCCCTGGGCGACGTATTCGCCGTGCTGCGCACACGGGGCGAGGGCGTCGCGGCTGATACCATCGGCTTCATGCAGATCGTGCACCGCCGCGATCAGTCGGCATCGGGAATCCTCATGTGGCTCCAGGACATCGGCATCGGGGCAGGTCTGCCGGTGCAGCTGTTCCGCAAGATGCCGTCGTGACCCCTGCTTGAGCTTCGAGACCGCAACGGCCGCATGTCGCGGCCGTTGCGTTATAATTGGCTCCGACCATGATGCCGTGCGGCGCGGTCGGCGCAATGCCCGCGCGGCTCCTGTCTCGACGACGACACCGCGAGGGAGCGGCGACCGACCATGAGCGAGAGAGTGCTGGTGACGGGAGGGGCGGGATTCATCGGTTCGCACGTGGCCGATCGGTATCTCGCCGAGGGCTTCGAGGTCACGGTGCTCGACGACCTCTCCAGCGGCCGGCGGGAGAACGTGCCGAACGGCGCCAGCTTCGTGCAGGCCGACGTGGGATCGCCCCAGGCGCGCGAGCTTATGGCCGGCGGCGGCTTCACCATCCTCAACCACCACGCTGCCCAGATGGACGTGCGTGTCTCGGTGCAGGATCCCGAGTTCGACGCCCGCACCAACGTGCTGGGGCTGCTCAACCTGCTGGAGGGTGGGCGCGAGGGCACGCTACGCCGCGCGATCTTCGCCTCGTCGGGCGGGGTCGTGTATGGCGAGAGTGCCGCACTACCACACCCGGAGGCGGCCCCGAAGCTCCCGGTCTCGCCCTACGGTGTGAGCAAGTTGGCCTCCGAGTTCTACCTCGCCGCGTACGCTCAGCTCCACGGGCTCGAGGTGGTCTCGCTGCGGTACGCCAACGTGTTCGGCCCGCGGCAGAACCCCCACGGGGAAGCGGGGGTGGTGGCTATCTTTGGGAGTCGGCTGCTCGCCGGCCAGGCGCTCACCATCTACGGCGACGGCTCGCAGACGCGCGACTACGTGTACGTGGGCGACGTGGTGAACGCGAACATGTGTGCCACCCGGTGGCGGGTGCCGCCCGTCCGCAGCGTAGACGACGTGGCGGTCAACGTGGGCACGGCCATTGAGACCAGCGTGACCGAGTTGGCCCACGCGCTGCTCGAAGCGACCGGCGTGACGGTGCCGATCGAGCACGCGCCTGCCCGGGCGGGGGAGCTGCAGCGCAGCGCGGTGAGCGTGGAGAAGGCGGCCAGGGAGTGGGGGTGGCGACCCGAGGTCTCCCTCGGCGAGGGGCTGAAGCGCACCTACGAGTGGATCGAGGAGGAAGCGGCATGATGCTGCAGGTGGGTGGGGCGCTCCCCACCAATGCCTGGGAGCTGGTCACCACGTCGAGCACGGCCACCAAGATCGTGCTCATCGTGCTGGTGGCCTTCTCCCTGGTGAGCTGGTTCATCATCGTCCTCAAGTGGGCCCAGTTCCGCCGGGTGCGTAAACAGGGAGACCGGTTCTTCGACGCGCTGGAGCGCACCACCCGGCTCGAGGACGCCTATCACGCCGTGATGAAGCTCCCGCCCTCGCCGTACGGCAGGCTGCTGCGGGAGGGGGTGAACTTCTTCTCCGAGCTGCGCCCCGGTGCGCTCAAGCAGACCCGCGGCGGCCAGCACGAGGCGCTGAGCGTCACCCAGCTCGAGGTGCTGCGCATGGTGCTGGCCAAGGAGGTCGGGGCGGAACGCGACCTGATCGCGCGGTTTATACCATGGTTGGCGACGATCGGCTCGGTGAGTCCGCTTCTCGGGTTGTTGGGAACCGTGCTGGGTGTCATGGACGCCTTCATTGGTATCGCGACCGGCGGCTCCGGCAACATCTCGGCCGTGGCCCCCGGAGTGGCGGAGGCCCTCGTCACCACCGTCCTGGGACTAGCCGTAGCCATCCCCGCGGTGATCGCCTACAACCTGTTCGTGAGCCGGCTCAGCGTGTTCACGGGTGAGCTCGAGGGCTTCGCCCAGGAGATCGTCGGCACTATGGCGCGCGAGGGCAGGATATAGCCAATGCCGGGCACGGGGCTGCGCGGGCGCGGTGAGCTGCAGGTGTCGGCCGACATCAACGTGACGTCGCTGGTGGACGTGGCGTTCGTGCTCCTCATCATCTTCATGATCACCGCCCCCATCATGCAGGGGGGCGTCGACGTGCAGCTTCCCCGGGCCGAGGCGCGGCCGCTGCAGCCCAGGGAGGGGCTGGTGGTGTCCATCGACCGCCAGGGGAGGATCTTCGTGGACGAGACGGCGCTCTCCCTGGAGGACTTCCGGGCGGCGTTCCCGGCCATCGTGAGCGCCCGAGAGCCGAGCGGGGTGTACCTGCGGGCCGACAGCCGCGTGGACTACGGCCAGGTCGTGCGCGTGCTCGCGGTGATGCGCGCCGCAGGGGTCGGCGACGTGGGCCTGGTGGCGGAGCCGGAGGAGATCCGACGATGACCCGGCCGCGCCGGCCGCGACGGCGGGCGCCGGAGGCGCGAGGCACGGGCGTCGCGTTCACGGCCACGTTGGCGATCCACGTCGTTGCCGTCGCCGCCCTGTTCTCCTCGCCCGACCTCGTGCGCCGGGTCGTGCCGCCGGTCTACACCGTGAATCTCGTGGCGGCCCCGCTGACCCCACCGGAGGCGCGCCGGGCGCCAGAGGTCGTCGAGCGGCCCGCCGAGCGCCCCGCGCCGGTCTCCAGTCGACGCCCGCGCCGCACGACCGTGGCCGAGACGCCCCCGCCCCCCGAGCGGCAGGCGGAGCGCGAGCCCGCGCCGCGCACCACCCCCGACGTGGAGCTCGCACCGGACGTCGAGCCGTCCACGGGGAGTGATCCGGCGACGGTGAAGACCAGCGGGGTCGAGTTCGCCTACCCGGAGTACCTGAGGAACATCGTGGCCCAGGTCTACCGCCGCTGGCACCGCCCCGAGGGGAACGTGTCGCTGCGCGCCGAGGTGCTGTTCCTGGTGCACCGCGACGGCTCGATCTCGGGCCTGCGGTTCATCCGGCGCTCCGGCAACTTCGGCTTCGACCTGGAGGCCCAGGGTGCCATCGAGGCGGCGGCCAACGCCAGCGCATTCGGTCCGCTGCCGGCCGGCTACGGCGCCGACGTGCTGCCGGTGAGCTTCTTCTTTGATCCGTCGAGTACCAGGTGATGAGGGCACCCGGGAGTGGTGAGACGGGAAAAGGGAAGGGGGGAGGGGGAAAGGTACGACCGGCTCCCTTTCACCAGCTTGGGTGGGGGAGCCTGCGCCGCGTTCTGGGATTGCTGTCTTTGGGGGTGGCGGCCACCTCCCCCCTCCCCGCCCAGGACCCCCCAGTAGAGCAGGGCGTCCGCATCGGCATCACGTACACGCCGGGGCTGCGGCCCGGCATGCTGGTGCTGGGTGGTACGCGGGGCGAGCAGCTGGACTCGGTCCGAGCCATCCTCGCTCGGGACCTCCAGTTCACCGACCGGTTCGAGATGATCACCCTGCCGGGCGGCGACAGCCTCCTGCTGGGGCTGACGCGGCTCTCGGGGGTGGGCGAGGACACCAGCGGCACCGAGATCCCGTTCGTCAACTACTCCCTCTACGCTGCCCTCGGTGCGGACTACGCGGTGGCCGTGACACCAGAGGCCGACTCCACCCGGGTGCGGGTCACGCTGTACGACGTCCGGGGAGAGACGCCGCGCCGCCAGATTCGGGGCGATCTGAAGGCGCTCGCCGATCCGGACTTCCGCATGAGCGCCCATCGGATGGCCGACGAGGTGGTCCGTGCTGCAAGCGGTGAGCCGGGGTCCGCGGCGACGCGGCTGCTCTTCATCCAGCACGGGCGGCTCTATCGGGTGGATGCCGACGGAGCCGAGCTGGGGGTGGTCTCTCCCATGGGTGTGAGCGCCTTCTCGCCGGCATGGATGCCGGATGCGGCCCGCGTGGTCTATAGCGAGCTCTCGGAGGGGTGGGGCCGGCTGGCGATCCACCACCTGGAAACGGGCGAGCGGCGGACGGTCCCGGCCACGGCCGAGCTCCTCAACTATGCCGCCGCCGTCTCCCCCAACGGCCAACTCCTCGCGTTCACCCGCAGCGGGGACGAGGGGAGCGATGTCTACCGGTATAACCTCGCACGGGACTGTTGCTTAGAGCGCTTGACGGTGGGGCGTTTTTCGGATAACCTATCACCCACGTTCAGCCCGGACGGACGCCAGATCGCGTACGTCTCGACGCGCCCGGGGCTGCCGCAGATCTATGTGATGGCGGCAGACGGGACGGGGCAGCAGCTTTTTGCCCCGTTCGACTACGGCGTGACCGGCAGTTCGAATGCGCCGGCGTGGTCCCCGGACGGTACGCGCATCGCGTTCCACCGCGACGTGCAGGGGAATCCCCAAGTCTTCATCATGGACGCACGTTCGCGGATGGTCCGCCAATTGACCAGCGCGGGGCGGAACTCAGACCCGACGTGGGCGCCCGATGGACGACACCTCGCGTTCATCTCGAACCGCACGGGGCGGCGCCAGGTCTGGGTGATCGACATCGAAACCGGCAGGGTACGCCAGTTGACGACCGTCGGGGATGCCAGATTGCCGGCCTGGTCGCCTCGAATTCCGGAGCTTAGGACACCATAAGATTGGAGCGAACATGCGACTCAGCCTACCGATTGCTCTCACCTTCGGCGCTGCTGTGATGGTGGCGGCTGCGTGTGGCGGCGGACAGCCCGAGCCGGTGACTCCGGCCGTCGACTCAGCGGCGATTCTCGACTCGATCCGCCGGGCCGACTCGATCGCGGCGGCTGAGGCAGCCCGGCGCGACAGCATCGAGCGGGCGCGGCTGGAGGAAGAGCGCATCCGCCGCGAGCGGGAAGAGGCTCTGGCCCGCGAGCGCGAGATCACCGCTGAAGTGCGCGCGATGCTGCAGACGGTGATCAACTTCGACTTCGACAAGTCGAATATCCGTCCCGGGGTGGACACGGAGGTGCTGGAGCAGAAGCTCGCGGTCCTCCAGGCGAACGCCAACGTGGCGCTCGAGATCACCGGCCACTGCGACGAGCGCGGCTCCGACGAGTACAACATGGCACTCGGCATGCGCCGCGCGCTGTCGGCGAAGAAGTGGCTCACCGACCGCGGTATCGCGGAGGACCGCATCACGGTTCGCTCGATGGGTGAGGAGATGCCCGTCGATCCCGGGCACGATGAGGACGCCTGGGCACTGAACCGGCGCGACGAGTTCGCGATCACGGCCGGCGGCGACAAGATGGTGAAGCCGGCCGGCATGTGAGACATCTCGGGCTCCTAGCGACAACGTGCGTGGCCCTGAGCGCCTGCGCGCTCAAGGGTGACGTGCGACGCGTGGAGGAACAGCTCCAGGAGTTCAGAGCGGAGACAGCCCGCGCCGACTCGGCGCGGGCTGTCATGCTTGATCAGGTATTGCTGCTCCAACAGCGGCTGCACGACTCGCTGGTGGTGCTGCAACGCCGCCTGTCCGCGTTCCAGGGCGACGTGCGCAGTGACGTGACTGATGTGCAGCGGCAGCTGGTACAGATCCAGGAGCTCACCGGTCAGAGCCAGCAGCGGCTGACCGAGCTCCGGTCTCAGCTCGAGGCCCGCACCGCGGTTCCGGCAGTGGTCTTGCGGCCCGCCGCGGGAGACACGGCCGCGGTGGCGCGGCCCCCCGCCGCCGGCGGCATCGGTGCCGAGGAGCTGTACTCGGTCTCGCTGCAGCAGTTGCGGCGTGGCAGCCCCAACACCGCGCGCGCCGGCTTCGGCAAGTTGCTCGAGGACTTCCCCGGTCACCCGCGGGCGGCCGACGCCCAGTTCTTTATCGGAGAGACGTGGGAGGAGTCGGAGCCCGACTCGGCGGCGGCGGCATACGAGCTGGTGATCCGCAACCACCCCAATTCACGGCACGCCCCCACCGCGCTATACCGCCTCGGTCTGATGGCGGAGCGCCGCGGGGACCGTCGTGCCGCCCAGGTGTACTACAGTCGTGTCATCGCCGGGTACCCCCGGTCCGAGGAAGCTCAACTCGCGCGGACGAAGCTCGGCACTCCGGACCGCTGAGGGGCGGCCGATCCCGGCCCCATCCACATGGTGAAGCACGCAGCCAAGGGCGAGATGCCCTTTCTGGACCACCTCGAGGAGCTGAGGTGGCGTATCCTGTGGAGCCTGGCAGCGCTCCTGCTGGGTGCGGTCGTGTCGTTCTACCTGGTGCAGCATTACGATGTGCTGGAGTTGCTCAAGGAGCCGATCGCACCGTACCTCCCCGACGGCAAGCTGTTTGTCATCCGTCCCACCGACGCGTTTCTGATCACTCTCAAGCTGGCCATCGTGATCGGCGCCGTGTTGGCCTCGCCGGTCATCTTCGCGCAAGTCTGGCGCTTTCTCTCGCCCGCGCTCTACGAGCACGAGAAGCGCTACATCGTTCCGGCGCTCATAGCGGCGCTCGGCCTGTTCGCGGCCGGTGCGTTGATGGCCTACCTGTGGGTGCTGCCGGCCGTGTTCCGCATCCTGCACGGCTTCCAGTACGGCTTCCTCGAATGGATCATCACGGCCGACGCGTACTTCAGCTTCGCCACCCGTCTGATCCTGGCCTTCGGCCTGATGTTCCAACTCCCCCTCGTAATGGTGCTCCTGTCGGTGCTCGACCTGGTGAGGCCCCAGACGTTCGCCAGGCACCGTCCCATCGCGCTGGCAGCCGGCGCGATCCTCGCAGCGCTGCTCACGCCGCCCGACGTGTTCTCTATGCTGATGATGATGCTGCCCATCCTGATTCTCTATGAGGCTGGCATCCTGGTGGCGCGGCTGCTCGGGCGGAAGCGCACCGCCAGGCGCATCGGGGAAACCGCGGTGATCGTGGCGCTGCTCCTGGGTGCCCCCGGGGTCGCGGAGGCGCAGATCGAGCGGCCGGCTCCGGAGCCGCGGGACACGACGCTGGCCCCGCTCGACTCCCTGGGCCAGCCGATCGACACGGCCACGGCCCGCAAACTGGGGCTTCCCTCCAACCCCTCACGCTCCTTTCCCCAGGCCGACTCGATCATGCGGGAGCTGATGGAGCGGGCGGGATTCGGGGTGACTCGCTACGCAGGCGACTCGATCACCCTGTTCGGCGAAACGCAGGAGATCGTGCTGGTGGGCTCGGCATTGCTGGAGCGCGAGGGAACGACGCTCGAGGCACAGGAAGTGACCTTCCAGGAGAGCGAGTGCCGGCTCGAGGCGAATGGGGAGCCGGTGCTGTTCGAGACGGGCACGGTGCTGGTTGGCGAGGGGATGCGGTACGACACCTGTGAGCGGATCGGGACGGTGGAGCGGGCGCTCACCAGCTTCCAGCAGTCGGGGGTGACGTGGTACCTGCGGGGCGGGTTGGAGATGGACTCCGGCTCGACGCGGATCTACGGCGCCTCCAATGCCATGACCAGCTGCAGCGAGCCGTCGCCGCACTATCACTTCTCGGCCGGCAACGTGAAATGGGTGTCGAACACGATCATGGTGGCCCGACCGGCGGTGCTCTACGTGCGCGACGTCCCGGTGCTGTGGCTCCCGTTCATCTTCCAGGACATGCGCCCCGGGCGGCGGACCGGGCTACTGGTGCCGCGGTTCGGCATCAGTGACCTGATCCGTCCCAACGAGGACTTCCAGCGCGGGATCTCCAACGTCGGCTTCTACGTCGCCTTCAGCGACTACGCCGACTTTCAGATCTCCATGGACTGGTACTCGGGATCGTACATCGGCCTCAACGGCCAGATGCGCTACCGCTGGCTGAACCGCTTCCTCTCGGGGGGGCTGGCCGTTTCGCGCATCTGGGAGGCAGACGTGGACGGAGATCCGGGCGACAAGTCGCTGCGGCTCCAGTGGAATCACCAGCAGAGCTTCGACCAGCGAACCCGCCTCACCGCCAGCGTGGACTTTGCCACCAAGACCGACGTCGTGCAGCGCAACACGGTGGACCCGTTCGTGCAGACGGCGACCCTCTCGAGCCGCCTCAACTTCAACAAGCAGTACTCGTGGGGCACGTTCTCGCTGGGCGGGTCGCGGACCCAGGACCTGAGCAACGGCACCGTCAACCAGACGCTGCCGACCGTCACCCTCACACCGTCACCAATCGACATCACGAGCGACGTCACCTGGTCGCCATCGCTGGCGTTCACCAACGCCCAGGCGTTCGACCTCGGGCCGGGAGTCGAGGTGCCGCTGCCCCCGGTGGACGGCGTGCCGCAGGTGGACACGGTGTTGCGTGACACACGGACCACGACGCTCTCGTTTCGCACGCCGCTCCGTGTGGGCCGCTGGAACTGGACCAACGACATCAGTGTGGCGGACTTCCGCAGCCAGGGTCCGCCGGAGGCGGTCAAGATCCCCGACCCCACGAACCCAGACGATTCACTCACCCGGTACTACAGCGAGAACTTTAGCACGGGGATCGACTGGAACACGGGCATCAATCTCCCGGTGCTGTTCTCCGCGACGTGGAAGCTCCAACCGGGGGTGGGTGTGCGGAATACGACCTCTGGTCCCTTCCTGCTGCGTAACCGCCTCACCAACGGCGAGTTCGTGAGCCAGGGGAAGCGTCTCTCCTTCACTGCGAGCCTGACCCCGACGCTGTTCGGGTTCTTCCCCGGAGTGGGCCCCTACTCGCGCATTCGCCACTCGCTATCGCCGATCCTCAGTTGGAGCTTCGCGCCGGAGGCCGAAGTGCCTGAGGACTACGCCGCGGTGACCCAGAGCGGCGCGCGCACCAGCCCGGCCCTACACCGCATCAGCCTGGGGCTGTCGCAGACCTTCGAGGCGAAGCTCAAGCAGGAGGAAGACGACACAACGGGGGCCGAGCGGCCGGCCCGTAAGGTCAAGCTGTTGAGCATCCAGACCTCGCCGATCGAGTTCGACATCGAGCAGTCCAAGCAGCCGGGGCGCAACGGATGGGCGACGCAGCGGATGACCAACCGCTTCACCAGCGAGCTGCTGCGGGGCTTTTCCCTGGCGATGACCCACGACCTGTGGGATGGGCCGGTGGGGTACGACACGACTTCATTCGATCCCTTCCTCACGTCCCTCTCGATGCGCTTCAGCCTCTCCGAGGGGTTCTTCCGTCGGCTGCTCTCGATCTTCACGGGAGAGGCGGAGGCGCCGCCGGAGCCGGGCGCCATCGAGCCGATCGGCGTGGAGCAGCCAATGCAGCCACCCGGGTCGGCACTCGGACCGTCGACGCGACTGGACCGCGGGTTCTACACGATGCCGACCAACACCCAGCGCACCGCAGGAGTGCGGATGTCCCTCGCATATGACCTGCAGCGCACGCGGCCGCGGTTCGACCCCTCCGGGGAGGAGATCGAGACACCGGCCAACCAGACGCTCAACTTCTCGACGCAGTTCTCCCCGACGGAACACTGGTCCGTCTCGTGGAACACGCAGTACAACTTCACTACGGGGGAGTTCGGTCAACACGTGCTGCGGCTCGACAGGGACCTGCACCGCTGGCGTCTGACCTTCGGGTTCATGCGGGCGCCTAACGGCAACTTCGCGTTCAACTTCTTCATCAGCCTGAGGGACCAGCCCGAGATCCGCTTCCAGTACGACCAGCAGACGACGCGATGAGGGCACCCCCCCACCCACCCCCCCTTTCCCCTCGTGTCCCATCGAGAGGACAGCCGTTGCTAGTTCTATCGCCGTAAGTCATTAACCCACAAAGGATTAGCTGCAGGGCGCAGCGCGGCACGTTCCCTGCACTCCTAGGAGCCGGAACCTTTGGGGAGGTCGCCATGCGACGCACAGCTGTGGGGGCGCTGGCATTCCTGGGCATCCTCTCGTGCACCAGCGACGAGGTTGTGGGACCGGCACCGCTGCCGGCGCCACAGAATGTGTTCTACGACCTCGAGCCAAGCGGCGACCTCGATCCCGCTGGAATGATCCTGAGGTGGGACGAGATCGTGGACTCGCGGCTCATGGTCTACCGAGTCTACTCGCGGCACGACCCCGCCATGGCCTTTGGGCTGCGCGGGGAGACGACCTCGAGCACGTTCCACGACCGTGGGATACCCGATCTCGAGTACTTCGTCGCCGGAGTGGACCTAGAGGGCTTCGAGGGCACGCCCAGCGACATCGTGGTGGTGGACGAGCGGCTGCGCCTGGGGCAGCCCCAGTGGATCGTGGGCACGAGCCTGAACGGGGCGATCCACCTGGCGTGGGACGACAGTCCTTACACCAACGAGCCGGAAGGCTTCAAGCAATACCGCGTCTACAGCGCTGCGGGTTTCCTGGGTGACCTGGGTTACGAATGCGACGCCGTGTGGGGGCTCGAGGGCACGACCATCGCCCCAGAGTTCCTGGCCGGCGCAATGCCCAACGGAGAGGCGCGCTGCTTCGGCGTTACGGCCGAGAGCATCGAGGGCTGGGAGAGCCTCTGGTCGGATATCTGGGCCGACACGCCGCGGCCCGATTCGCGCAACGTGCTGATCTCTGCGCTCGACGTTGACCTGGCGACGAGTGGCTTCCGCTTCTGGCTCGATTCCAACGGTGACGGCATCGCGGTCGAGACCGAGCTGGGTCTGGTGCTCCCCGGCAACCAGGCTAACCTCGACTTTCGGGTGACCCGTGACGTGAGCGGCTTCTGGATCGAGCCGAGGCGACTGGCGACCACGATGACGGTATATCCGGACCAGCCCGTCGCCGACCTGACCTCGATCGACCTGGCACCGGTGAACGGCTACACTGGCCTCGCGCGGCTGGCCGAGGTGGGGAATGGCTACGTGTTCCAGATGGACGAGGGTGATGGCTTCTTCCGCTACGGCGCGATCCGCGTGACCCACATCGGGTCGGAGGTCATGATCTTCGACTGGAGCTACCAGACCGATCCGGGGAATCCGGAGTTGTCGGTCGGAGCCGGGATCTTCACGGCTGGTGGGAGGGGAGTGGTGGTGGAGCGCTAGCTGCTCAGAGGGGAAATGTGAAAAGGGGGAAGGGTACGGCAATCCCCGACGTAAGCCGTACCTTTCCCCCTTCCCCTTTCCCCTTTCCCCGTCCGTATATTCCCCTCGATGCCCCAAACCATCACGCTCACCGGTGACTCCCTCACCCTCGACGACGTAGTCGCCGTTGCTCGCGACTTTGCGGGTGTTGCGGTTGACGCCGCCGCCGCCGCGCGGGCCGATCGCTCCCGCGCTGTCGTGGAGCGGATGGTCGCGGCGGGCGAGCCGATCTACGGAGTGAACACGGGCTTCGGCAAGCTGGCCAGCGTGAGCATCCCATCCGATCAGCTGCTACAGCTGCAGCGCAACCTGATTCTCAGTCACGTCGCCGGTGTGGGGGATCCTCTTCCCGTGGAAGCCGTGCGTGCGGCCATGCTGCTGCGCGCCAACGTGCTGCTCAGGGAAACGAGCGGTGTCCGCTCGGCGCTGGCGTCGCACATCGCCGATCTGCTGAACGCGGGCATCCACCCAATCGTGCCGGAGCAGGGGAGCGTAGGGGCGAGCGGCGACCTCGCGCCGCTATCGCACATCGCGTATGGGATGATGGGGGAGGGTGACGTGGTGGTGGGTGGGGACCGTTCCCCGTTCCCCGTTCCCCGTTCCCCCGACGAGAAGGGAACAGGGAACAGGGAACAGGGAACGGTACGACCGGCGCGCGATGCACTCCGCGACGCCGGCATCAGTCCCATCGAATTCCAGGAGAAGGAAGCCCTCGCCTTCATCAACGGCACGCAGGTGCAGACGGGCATCCTGACGCTCGTGGTGCACGAGGCGCGCAACTTGTGGCGCACGGCGCTGGGAGCCGCGGCCATGAGCCTCGAGGCGCTCATGGGCACGCCGGTGCCGTTCGACGAGCGCATCCACGCGGTGCGGCCGCACCCCGGACAGGTGCAGGCCGCCGCGCTGATGCGTGAGCTGCTGGCTGGTTCACAGATCCGCGAGTCGCACCGCGAGGAGGATTACCGGGTGCAGGACGCCTACAGCCTGCGCTGCACGCCGCAGATCCTCGGGCCGGTGGGGGACGCCATCGAGTACGCGGCGGGCGTAGCTGCCGTGGAGCTCAACGCCTCCACCGACAACCCGTTGGTGTTCGACGGGGTGATCCTCTCGGGCGGCAACTTCCACGGGCAACCCGTGGCGCTTGCCCTCGACGTGCTGGGCATCGCGCTGGCTACGCTGGCGGGGCTGTCGGAGCGGCGCATCGACCGGTTGGTGAACCCCGAGCTGTCGCACGGCTTGCCGCCGTTCCTCACCGAGCAGGCGGGTCTCAACTCGGGGCTCATGATGGTGCAGATCACGGCCGCTGCCCTGGCGGCGGAGGCCCGCACTCTGTGCACGCCCGCGAGCGTGCAGTCGATTCCGACGGACGCGAACCAGGAAGACGTGGTGCCAATGGGCATGGCCGCGGCGTGGAAGACGCGGCGCGTGCTCGCAAACGCCGGCCGGGTGGTGGCGTGCGAGCTGGTCGCCGCGGCCCAGGGCCTGGAGTACCGCAAGCCCCTGGCGCCGGGCCGGGGTGTGGCGCGAGTGTACGAGAGGGTGCGTCAGTTGGTCCCGGCGCTCGAAGCCGATAGGCCACTCACCCCCGATATCGAGCGGGTGGCCGAACTGGTCGCCCAGGAGGCGCTGGTATGACGACGGCAACGGCGAGCCGAGTGGTGCACGCCCCGCGCGGCACCGACATCTCCTGCCGCGGCTGGGTCCAAGAGGCCGCCATGCGGATGCTGATGAACAACCTGGACCCGGACGTTGCGGAGAAGCCGCAGGAACTGATCATCTACGGCGGCACGGGGCGCGCGGCGCGGAGCTGGGAGGCGTACGACGCCATCGTGGCGGCGCTAAGAGAGCTCCGCGGCGACGAGACCCTGCTGGTCCAGTCGGGCAAGCCCGTGGGCGTGTTCCCCACGCACGAGGACGCCCCCCGGGTGCTCATCGCCAACGCCAACCTGGTAGGCCGCTGGGCCAACTGGGAGTACTTCCGCGAGCTCGAGCGCCAGGGGCTCATCATGTACGGCCAGATGACGGCCGGCAGCTGGATCTACATCGGCACCCAGGGCATCCTGCAGGGCACCTACGAGACGTTCGGTGCGGTGGCGAAGCGCCTCTTCGGCGGCTCGCTCAGGGGGAAGACCGTGCTCACCGGCGGGCTCGGTGGGATGGGTGGTGCCCAGCCGCTCGCCGCCACCATGAACGAGGGCGCGATCCTCGCGGTGGAGGTCGATCCCGCCCGCATCCAGCGGCGGCTGGAGACGAAGTACCTCGACGTCATGACCGAGTCTCTCGACGAGGCGTGGGCGCGAGTGACGCAAGCGCGCGACCGGGGGGAGGCGCTCTCGGTAGGGCTCGTGGGGAACTGCGCCGACGTGCTGCCCGAGATGGTGCGGCGCGGCTGGATCCCCGATGTGCTCACCGACCAGACCTCGGCGCACGACACGCTGAACGGGTATGTGCCGGGCGGGATCACGCTGGAGCGGGCGCTGGAGCTGCGCGCGAGCGACCCGGCGGAGTACGTGAAGCGGGCGCGGGCCTCGATCGCGCAGCACGTGCAGGCGATGCTCGCGATGCGGCGGCAGGGCGCCGTCACCTTCGACTACGGCAACAACATCCGCGCCGAGGCGCAGGACGCGGGCGTGGCGGACGCGTTCGAGATTCCGGGCTTCGTGCCGGAGTACATCAGGCCGCTGTTCTGCGACGGCAGGGGACCGTTCCGCTGGGTGGCGCTCTCAGGCGACCCCAAGGACCTGTACCGCACCGACGACCTCGTGCTGGAGCTGTTCCCCGAGGACGAGCTGTTGGCGCGCTGGATCCGAAAGGCGCGGGAGCGCGTGGCGTTCCAGGGACTCCCGGCGCGCATCTGCTGGCTGGGCATGGGCGAGCGCGCCGAGTTCGGCCTCGCGCTCAACGACCTGGTGCAGCGGGGCGAGCTGTCGGCGCCCATCGTGATCGGCCGCGACCACCTGGACACGGGATCGGTCGCCTCACCGTTCCGGGAGACGGAGGGGATGCGCGACGGCTCCGACGCGATAGCCGACTGGCCGATCCTGAACGCGCTGCTGAACGCCGTCTCCGGTGCCTCGTGGGTCTCGTTCCACCACGGTGGCGGCGTCGGCATTGGCAACTCGCTGCACGCGGGGCAGGTGACCGTGGCGGAGGGGACGGCCGGCGCTGCGCAGCGCCTCGAGCGGGTGCTGAACAACGATCCCGGAATAGGGATCGCGCGGCACGTGGACGCTGGCTATCCCGAGGCGGTCGCCGCGGCCAAGCGGCATGCGATGAAGCTCCCCATGCAGGAGGCGGACTCCTGAGCACTCTGCTGGTCGGCGCCTCGCAGGTCGTCACCTGTCACGGTCCGGCCCGGGCGCGGTGCGGCCCCGAGATGGCCGAGCTCGGCGTGCTCGAGGACGTGGCGGTGCTGATCGGGGACGACGGCCACATCGCGGCGGTTGCACCCCACGCCGAGCTCATGACGCGGGCGCGGGACGCCGTCGTGCAGGAGGTGGACGGTGTGCTCTTCCCGGGCTTCGTGGACTGTCACACCCACGCCGTCTTCGGAATGGCCCGCCTCACGGACCACGAGCGGCGTGCCCGGGGCGTCGGGTACAAGGAGATCGCGGCGGCGGGTGGGGGTATCCTCTCCTCGGTGCGGGACGTCCGGGCGCGCTCGCGCGACGAGCTCGCCGACCTCACCCGGCGTCGCCTGGAGCAGCTGCTGGCGTTGGGGAGCACGACGGTCGAGGTGAAGTCGGGCTACGGGCTGTCCCTCGAGGCGGAGCTCAAGCAACTCGATGTCATCGCCGCCGTGGCGGCCGACGCCGGCCCCTCCGTGGTCCCGACCTTCCTCGGGGCGCACGAGGTGCCGGAGGAGTACCGGCCGCGCGCCGACGAGTACGTGGACGTGGTGGTCCACGAGATGCTCCCCGCCGTGGAGCGGCAGGGCGTGGCGCGCTACTGTGACGTGTTCTGCGAGCCGGGCGTGTTCACCGTGGAGCAGTCGCGGCGCGTGCTGGAGGCGGCGGCGCGACACGGGCTGCGCGCGAAGCTGCACGCGGACGAGCTCGATCCGTCGGGTGGGGCGGAGCTGGCGGCGGAGCTGGGTGCGGTGAGCGCCGACCACCTGGCGGCGATATCGGACCGGGGGGTCGCGGCGCTGGCCGGGAGTGGCACGGTGGCGGTGTTGCTGCCCGGCACCATGATGTTCCTGGGACAGGGGCGGCAGGCGCCGGGCCGCCGCCTGATCGACGCCGGCGCCGCGGTGGCCCTGGCGACCGACTTCAACCCCGGCAGCTCGCCGGGAATGAGTCTTCCCCTCATGGCGACCATGGCCGCGTCGCAGTGCGGCATGGCCCCCGCCGAGACCATCACCGCGATCACGGTGAACGCAGCGGCCGCCGTGGGCGAGGCCCACACGCGCGGCCAGATCGCGCCCGGGTTCCGGGCCGATCTGGTGTTGGCGGCCATCCGGGACTGGCGCGAGCTTGTATACTGGTATGGTGGGAACCTGATCACGGAGGTATGGTTGGCCGGCTCCGCTTGTCACCCCCGCCGGCAGCCCGTAAATTTTCTAGTTTGAACAAGTTGCCGACATCCGCGTCCGGCCCGTCTTCCACCTCCAGCCGCTAGAGGTCTGCCCTGAACGTCGAGAAGGCCAAGGAAAAAGCGCGCAAGTTCGAGGCCAAGAACCAGATCGATAAGGCACTCGACCAGTACAGCAAGATCCTGCGGGAGCTGGACGGCACCCCGGAGATCGAGAAGGAGCTGTCGCTGTTCAACAAGGTCGGTGACCTCTATCTGAAGCGCGGCAAGGTGCAGGCCGCCGTCGAGACCTACGAGCGCGCCGCCAACTACTACGAAGAGTCGGGCCTCCACAACAACGCGATTGCCCTGTGCAACAAGATCCTGCGGAACGCTCCCGGGCGTACGCCGGTCTATCTCAAGCTCGCCAAGCTCATGGTGCAGCGGGGCTTCGTCGCCGAGGCGAAGCAGAACCTGCTGGAGTACGCCAGCCGGATGCAGCAGGCGGGCCAGCTGGAAGACGCGTTCAACGCGCTCAAGGAGTTCGCCGACCTATCGCCCGAGAACGAGGACATCCGCTTACTCCTGGCGGAGCAACTGAAGGCGGCAGCCCGCACCGAAGAGGCGAAGGAGCAACTCGCCAAGCTGTACCATGAGCTCGAGGCCCAGGGGGACAAACGGCGCAGCAGGGCGACGCTCGACAAGATCCAGGCGATCGACCCCGACTTCGACGCGAAGGCTGCGCCGAAGCCGGAGGTGAAGGAACAGGCGAAGCGCGGTGAGCTGGTGTTCCTCGATCTCAGTGAGGCGGAGCCCGAAGCACCGGCCGCCGTGGCGGAGCCCGAGCCAGCGGAGGCGCCGCCGGCACCCCCTGCCGAGGAGCTGGACATCGAGCCCACTGCCGTTGCCGAAGCGGCACCCCCGGAGGCACCGGCCGAGCCCATCGAGCTGGAGCGCGCCTCGGCCGACTACCTCGCGGTGGCCGAGGAGGCCGGCGAGGTGGAGCCGCTGGCCGAACTCGACGTGCCCGAGACGGCGGGCGAGGTCAAGGCGGTGTCTGGGCTCGACGTGGGCGCGGAGTTCGAGGCGCCTGCCGAGGGCGAGGTCGCGGCGCTCGACATCGAGCCCACCGCAGTGGCTCCGGCCGAGGGAGCTGAGCGGGCATCCGAGGGCTTCGTCCCGCCCGAAGCGATCATCGAGCCCCCTGAGGAGGCCGCTGCCGGGGCTGCTGTAGCCGAGCCGGAGGTCGAGGAGGTCCCGGCCGAGGACGTGGAGCGGACATCCGAGGGGTTCGTCCCGCCCGACGCGATCATCGAGCCACCGGAAGGGGCCGCGGCCGTGGCCGAGGTGGCCGAGCCGGAGCCCGAGTTCCCAGAGGTGACGCCACCCTCTACGCCGGTGCCGCTCGCCGAGCCGGCGGCCGGGCCGCCGGGGGCCGAGATGGAGGTGCCGGACATCGATCTCGGGGGCGGGATCGATAAGGAGGGCGCTGCGGTCGCCGAGGCTGAGCCGGTCACACGAACGCCGGTTCCCGGTGCGCCGCTCGACGTCGGCGCGGCCGGCGTCGTCGTCGAGCCCCAGAGCGCCACGCTGGAGGTGGAGGCGGAAGCGCGGGCCGCAGAAGCTCCCGCCGAGCCGGCCGTGCTCGAGCGCGCCGACGTCGCTGCGCTGGAGTCGCTGGTCGCCGAAGATCCCGACGACCCCACGCTCCACCGCTCTCTGGGCGAGGCCCTCCTGGAGGAGGGGAACCGGGAGCGGGGGATCGAAGAGCTGGACATCACACTGGACATCTACGAGTCGGGCGAGGACTGGCGTCGCGCCGAGGGGCTCGCCGAGGAGATCCTCCGGCTGGATCCCAACAGCGTGCGGCACCACCAGAAGCTGGTCGAGTTCGCGTTCCGGCGGGGTGACCGGGAGCGGCTGGCCGATGCCTACCTCGGGCTGGCGGATGCGCTGTTCCGCACGGGCGCCACGGAGCGAGCGCACGCGGTGTACCAGCGCGTGCTGGAGCACGACCCCGCCAACGAGCGGGCCCAACTGGGGCTGCAGACGCTGGAGCCTGCGGTGGAAGAGGCGCCGGCCGAGCCGGCGGCGCCTGCCCAGGTAGAGGCGCCAGCTGCGGCGCCATCTGGAGAGGGCGACTTCATCGATCTCGGCTCCCTGGTGTTGGACCAGGAGCCCGTGGTGCGCGACACGCGGATGCGCATCGAGGAGGAGGAGCCCACCGGCGACGAGCAACGCGACTTCGAGGAGATGCTCAGCCAGTTCAAGAAGGGGATCGAGGCCAACGTGGCCGAGGAGGACTGGCAGGCCCACTATGACCTGGGGGTCGCGTTCAAGGAGATGGGGCTGCTGGACGAGGCGATCGCCGAGTTCCAGAAGGCGCTGCGCTCCGAAGAGGGGCGCATGCGCGCCGCCGAGGCCCTGGGACAGTGCTTCTTCGAGAAAGGACAGTTCTCGGTCGCGGCGACCGTGCTGAGGCACGCCGTGGACGCCGGGCCGGGTGGGGACGAGGGGAAGATCGGGCTGCTCTACTCGCTGGGACGGTGTGAGGAGGAGCAAGGCCGCACTCCCGAGGCGCTGGTCTACTACCAGCGCGTGTTCGCCATCGACATCAAGTTCCAGGACGTGAGCGACCGGGTGAAGGGGCTCGCCGAGGCCGGGGGCTAGGCGGTGGAGCCTCAGGTCGCGCGCGTGTCCCTCGCCTCGATCCAGGAGCCGGTTCGGGCCGAGCTCGACACGGTGTTCGCCGAACTGGGCCGCATCATCACGGCCGACTTCCCGCTCATCGCGCAGGTCAACCAGCATGTGCTGCGCATCAAGGGGAAGATGTTCCGGCCGACGCTGCTGCTTCTCTCTGCCCAGGCGAGCGACAACGACCGGCCTCGCGTGGTGACGTTGGGGGCGGTGGTGGAGCTGATCCACCTCGCCACCCTGATCCACGACGACTCCGTGGACCACTCGGTGCTGCGCCGGGGTCAGCCCACGGTGAACGCGCTGTTCAGCCATCAGACGGCGGTCATCATGGGCGACTACCTGTACTCCCGGGCGGTGCAGCAACTGGTGGACCTGGACGACCTCGAGCCGCTGCGCGTGATGAGCCGCGTTACCAACGAGATGACGATCGGCGAGATGCGGGAGATCGAGGCACACGACGTGCTCGGCTTCTCGCTGGAGGACTACGACCGGCTGATCGATGCAAAGACGGCGTCGCTCATGTCGGGAGCGTGCGAGGTGGGCGCTCTGGGCGGAGACCCGGTCTATCGCGAGCCGCTGCGGCGCTACGGCCGCTATCTCGGCATGGCGTTCCAGATCGTGGATGACCTGCTCGACTACACCAGCACGCAGGAAGTGACTGGGAAGCCCGCGGGCCTTGACCTGCGGGAGCACAAGATCACGCTGCCGCTGATCGCGGCGCTGCCGGCGATGGACGCGCAGGAGCGCGATGTGGTGACGGCGCTCATGGCCGATCCCGCGCCATCTGAAGAGCTGGTAGCCGAGGTGGTGCGGATCGTAGGCGAGCGCGGCGGCATGGCGGCGGCGGAGGAGCGGGCGCAAGAGTTCGCGGCACTGGCGGATGGGGAGCTGGAGCGGCTCCCCGAGTCCCGGGCGCGCGACGCGCTGCGGGACTGCATCACGTACGTTGTCGAGCGACGGAGCTGACACGTGCCGATCGGACCGCGCAAACCGCTGTTCTACGTTGGCGTGCTCGCCATCGGGTTCGTCTTGGGAGGGTTCATCTCGGCCTTGCTCAAGCGGTTCCTGCCCGAGGGGCCGGCCAAGGAGTTCTTCACCTGGACGGTGAGTCCCTCCCTCGGCCCATTGCACCTGGACCTGATTATCTTCAGTTTGACGTTAGGGCCGATTGCGGTGCAGGTGTCGCTGTTGGGGATCGTGGGAATCGTGTTGGCGTACTTGCTCGCGAGGTCGTTGTTCTAGGGGCCGCCGCACGTTGCACGGCAGTCCCGCACTCTAGCCTGAGGCACATATGCCATTCAACCTGGGCGTCACCGAGCTGATCGTCATCATGGTGATCCTGCTACTCGTGTTCGGCGCCAAGCGGCTTCCCGAGATCGGGTCGTCCATGGGCAAGGGAATCCGGGAGTTCAAGAAGAGCATCCGGGAAGTGAAGAACTCGATCGACGAGACGGACGACGCGAGCACACCGCCGTCGCGCCAGATCGACGCGCCGGGCGAGCAGCAGCGGCAGGGCGGGGAGCCGAAGAAGCTCTCCGAGTAAACACCGCCCGCTCGTCCTCGGCGGGGAACGGGGAACGGGGAACGGTACGACAAAGCAAGCGCCGCGGAGTGTGGTCTCGCTCCGCGGCGCTTTGCATTCAGGCTGGAACGTGGTCGGTCGTACCGTTCCCCGTTCCCTTCTTTCCCCTCTCTCCTATCTGAGAAACCCTAGGGGACTCTGCTGCGGCAGCTGCTGTTGCTGTTGCTGCGCCTGCTGTAGCTCGCGCCGCATGTCCAGCACGTCGGCCTGCTGCCTGACGGAGGCTAGCACCAGCTGGAGGCGGGCCTGGCGCGCCTGCTGCACCATCTCGCTGCGCAGATCGCCGAGTTGCTGTGCGAACGCCGTACTGTCGGCGAAGCGCAGGCGGGTGGGCTCCAGCAGGAAGATCGCGAACTCCGACTCGAACGGTCCGCCGACCTGGCCGAGCGGCAGGCCGAAGGCGGCACCGACCGCCTCGGGGGCCTCCACCAAGGCTGGTCCGGGGTCGGCGCGGGTGAAGGGGCCGATCGGCCGCGCCTGGGCGCCGTTGCGCTCGGCAGCCTGATCGAGGCTCGTGCCCGAGTTGACCTGGTCGGCGATCGTCTGGGCGAGCTGCAGCGTCATGTCCCACTTCTTTGCCGTCCTGGCCTCACGGCGCACCTGCTCCTCTACCTCTGCGAGCGGCGGCACGCCGGCGGGGAGGATGCTGTCCAGCCGGAACACGTAGTACGCCGAGCGCGTCTCCAGCACCGTCGACGTTTGCCCCGATTGAGCCTCGAACGACCAGATTCCGACGTCGGGTACGAAGTCGCCGTCCACCACCATGCGCGTGCCCTGCCGCAGCGGCGCGGCGGACAGCACCTCGATCCCCATGTCCACCGCCACCGAGTCGAGGATCGTGGGGTCGTCCTGGTCGGCCGCCAGCATGTCGAGGGAGTCGGCCTGTCGGTCCACCATGTCCAGATGCTCGCCGTAGGGCTCGATCGGGATCAGGATGTGGCGCGGGTGGTAGGTATCGCCGCTGCGGGACTCGAGGCGGATGATGTGGTAGCCGAAGCGTGTGAGCACCGGCTGGGAGAGCCGTCCCGGCCGCAACGCCAGAGCCGCCTCCTCGAATGGCGGCACGAACGCGCCGCGCTCGACCTCACCCAGGTCACCGCCCAGGTCGCGGTTGGCCGAGTCGGCGGACTCACGGGCCGCGACCGCCTCGAAGTCGGTACCGGCCAGGATCTCCTCCCGCACCGCCTGCGCCCGCTCCAGGGCGGCGGCGGAGTCGGCGGCGTTGGCCTCCCGGGAGATGGTCACGTAACTCAGATACGCCAGCGCCGGCTGCTCGAACTCCTCCGCGTGCTCCGCGTAGTACGCGCGGAGCTCCTCCTCGGACACCTCGACGTCATCGTCGGACACCACGACCCCGGGAACCAGGGCCACCACGTTGGCGGTCACCGAGTCGTTCCGATCCCGGTACAGGCGCCACAGCTGGGCGTCCGACACGTACACGTCCTGGGTGATCCGCTCGAAGTACTTGATGCGTGGCAGCTCCTGTCGGTAGCGTGCCTCGAGTGCCAGCGCGAAGCCAGGATCCGCTCCCGAGCGGAGGTAACGCTGATACTTCGCCAGGTCGAACTGGCCCTCGGTCTGGAAGATCTCCACTTCCTGCAGCTCGGGCAGGGGCGCGTTGAGCAGCGCGAGGCGAACCTCTTCGTCCGTGACAGTGATTTCCTGGCGCCGGTACTCGTCTTCCAGCAGCATCTGCTGGATGAGCTGCTCCAGCACCTGGTCCTCCAGCTGGCGTTGCTCCTCCAGCGTGGTCGCCGCGGGGGCTCCCTGCTGGCGCGCCTGCTCTTGCACGTCCCGTACGGCGGCGTAGAAGGTCTGGAGGTCGATCTTCCGGCCGTTCACGCGCGCGACCTCGTCGAGGACGCCGCCAGTGGTCTGGCCCCGGACGTCCATCCCCACCTCGAAGACCATCCAGCCGACGAAGCTGACTGCGACGATCGCCATGATCCACGGGGCGATCGAGCGCATGGTTCGCATCATGGTGACGACTCCTTAAGCGGCGAAATCGGGCCGTCGGCGGCCCCGGGAGAGGGTGCCTGCCGCTCCCGTTCGGGGGGGTCCGAGCAAGCGAGGCTCGATGCTCCCTGCGAGGCGCTAAGTCTAAGTGTGACAAGGGGGAATCTCAAGCGGGCGGGGCCAAATCCGCTGTTGACACTGCCCCAAAGTGCACTAAGTTCGGTTGGCAACACAACATAACCCCCTTCCGCCCCGCGCCATGGCCTATCAAAGCGAGATCGAGAAGCTCGAGCAGCGCTTTGGCGAGAAGCCGGAGCAGTGGTTTGCCGCGCTCGCCGACGCCTATCGGAAGGCCGGCGAGCTCGACATGGCGCTGGACATCCTCAACACCTGGATCGAGAAGCGCCCGAACTACACGAGCGGGCACATCGTGCGGGGGCGGTGTCTGCTCGACAAACAGGAGGATGAGGAGGCGGCGCGCGCGTTCCAGGGGGTGCTGGAGCTCGATCCGGAGAACATCATCGCCATCAAGGCGCTGAGCGATATCGCGACGCGGGCCGGCAACCCGGCCCAGGCCCGCCACTGGCTGCAGCGGCTCCTCGAGGTGGATCCAATGAACGAGGAGGCGCACGCGGCGCTGGAGGCCATGGCGCGGCCGCCCGCCGCGGAGGCGGCTGCCGGGCCGGCAGCGGCCGCAGCGCCCACGGAGGAGATGCCGGCGCTGGAGGCGCCGCCCCAGGAGCCGGCGGCCCCCGCCGCGGCGGGACCGGGGCCGACGGGCCCCGCGGCGCCGTTCGATCCCATGGCGATCGCGCACCAGATGCGCGACTCCGAGGAGATGGAGCAGGTGACGGAGGCTCCGCCCGCGGGCCCACCCGAGCTCACCGCCGAGCCGGCTCCGGAGATTGCGGGACTTACCCCGGGTGGTGCGGCTCCGATGGATGTGGCCGGTGCCGAGCCGGCAGAGCCAGAGTTCACCGTCGAGCCTGCGGCCCCCGTCGAGGGGCTGGAGACCGGTGGGGTGAGCGCCGCGGACGCCGAGGCGGCCGGTGTCGAAACTGGCGGGCTCGAGATCGAGGCGTTCGACGAGGAGATGGGTTGGGACGCGGGCGAGCGCATCTCGCACGCGATCTCCCAGGATGACCTCGCGGAGGCGCAGAAGGCGCACGAAAAGAGCCTGGACGTGGCGGCCCACGCGCTGCCGGGGATCGAGGCGGAAGAGGTACCCGACGTCGGTGTCGAGGAGCGCGAGACCCCTGCCGTGGAAGGGCTGGACGTCCCGCCCGAAGCGCCGGAGGAGGGGGCGGAGCCGGTCACCGGATTCGAGCCCACGGTGGCGGAGCCCGGGGAGGCAGCAGAGCCTGCGCCCGCGGCCGAGCCACCGCCCGCCGCCGAGCCACCACGTGCGGCCGAGCGCAAGCCCACCCCCGGGCCTGCACCCGCCAAGCCCGAGCCGGTGGCCCCGCCCCCAGCGGCTGCGGAGCCCAAGGAAGCCCCTAGAACGACCCCGCCCCGCTCCCCGCTCCTCGCTCCCGAGCCCCCGGGCGAGCCCGAGGCCCCCAAGGAGGAAGCGCTCCCGCTCATTCTCCCCGAGGAAGCGGCGCCCGAGGCGGCCGACGTGGCCGAGAAGCCCGGGCCGCTCGTCACCGAAACGATGGCGGAGGTCTACGTCGGCCAGGGGCACTTCGACGAGGCCCGCGATATCTACCAGAGGCTCCTGGCGCAGCAGCCGGGCAACGCCGCGCTCCAGGCGAAGCTCGCCAAGCTCGAGGCGCGGGCTGCGGCGGCCCGCGCCGCGGCGAAGCCGCCCCGGGAGNNCGGGCCGTCCGTCGGTGAGCGTCGTGCTGGCCCAGATCCTGGGCATCGAGCCCACACCGGCGTTGGCCGCGCCGCCCGTGCCGCAGGGCGTGACACCCCCGGAACCGGCCGCGGCGGAACCCCCTACGCCCCCGGCGCAGCCACCAGAGGGAGAGGGCGGCAGCAAGGGCTTCTCGTTCGACGAGTTCTTTGGGGAGGAGGGCTCGAAGCCTGACAAGGGAGAGCCCACCACGCGCCGTGCAGCCGAGGACGAGGGTACCGAGAACGACTTTCGGACCTGGCTCAAGTCGCTCAAGACCTAAGTGCGGATCGCCGTCCTCAACGGTCCCAACCTCAATCTCCTCGGCACGCGTGAACCCGAGCTGTATGGCTCGGAGCGGCTCGATGACCTCGAGCAGTCCGTGCGCCGCCGCGCCGCCGAGCACGGCGCCGAGATCGCGTGGTCCCAGACCAACCACGAGGGCGAGTTCGTCGACCTGGTCCAGGGGCTCCCCGGCACGGTGGACGGCGCCCTCGTCAACGCAGCCGCCTTCACGCACACCTCCCTGGCGGTGCGCGACGCCTTCCTCGCGGTGAGCGTGCCGTTCGTGGAGGTGCACCTGAGCAACATCTTCGCCCGTGAGGAGGAGCGGCGCCGCTCGCTGCTGGCCGACCTCGCGGTGGGGATCGTGGCAGGGTTCGGGGCGCAGAGCTACCTGCTGGGGCTCGACGCCCTCGTCGGCCACCTCGGGCGTCGTGCCTCCTGACCGCCGGGCGGCGCGTCGCAGCGCGCTGCTCGGTCTCCTGGAGCAGCAGGGTCTCGACGGCCTCATCGTCACGCACCTGCCCAATGTCCGCTACGTAACGGGGTTCACCGGCTCGTCCGGGCTCGCCCTGGTGCTGCGAGCGGAGACCATCTTCATCTCCGATTTCCGCTACCGCACGCAGGCGGAGAGCGAGGTGGGTGACGTGGCCCGTATCGAGATCACGCCGGCGGACCGCTGGGAGCGGGTGCGCAGCCTGCTCGGCGAGTATGCCGGTGTCGACACGGTCGGCTTCGAGGCCCAGACGGTCACGGTGGACGAGGCGGCGCGCCTGCAGGATTCTTCCGCCCGCTTCGCCTTTCGTGCGGCCAAGGACCTGGTGGAGCGGCTGCGGGCGCGCAAGGACCCCGAGGAGGTCGAGGCGATACGCCAGGCTGCCCGACTGGCGCACGAGGCCCTGGAGGCCACCCTGGAGACGGTGCGGGTCGGCCAGCGGGAGCGGGAGGTCGCGGCCGTGCTGGAGGCGGAGCTGCGCCGGCGCGGCAGCGAGTGGCACCCGTTTCCCACCATTGTGGCCTCGGGGCCGCGCAGCGCGCTGCCCCACGCCGGTACCGCCGGCCGCGAGATCGCCGGGGGCGACCTGCTGCTCCTTGACTTCGGGGCTCAGATGGATGGATACTGCGCGGACATCACCCGGACGGTGGTGGTGGGTAAGGCGCCCGACGAGCGGCAGCGCACGATCTACGAGCTGGTGCGCGAGGCGCAGCTCGTGGCGCGCGAGCAGATTCGGCCCGGTATGACTGGCAAGGAGGCGGACGCGCTGGCTCGCTCGCTCATCGAGGCACGCGGCTTCGGTGACGCCTTCGGGCACTCCCTCGGACACGGCCTGGGGCTCGAGCTACACGAGGGGCCGCGGGTGAGCACACTCAACGAGGAGCCGCTCCCCGAAGATGCAGTGGTCACGATCGAGCCCGGTGTGTACGTTGCGGGATGGGGCGGTGTGCGGATCGAGGATGATATCGCGCTGCGCTGCGACGGTGCCGAGCTCCTCTCCAACGGAGATACGCGACTTCGAGCATTGACGTAGGAAACCCGATGGCGTCGACTGTGGATTTCCGGAACGGCATGGTCCTCGAGATTGACGGGCAGCTGCTCCAGATAGTCTATTTTCAGCATGTGAAACCGGGCAAAGGCGGGGCCTTTGTCCGGAGCAAACTGAAGAACGTCAAGACGGGTGCGGTCGTCGATCGCACCTGGACGGCAGGCGAGCGTGTCAATGAGGTGCGGCTCGAGCGGCGCCCCGTGCAGTACTCGTACCACGACGGGCACCACTACCACTTCATGGACATGCAGAGCTATGACGACATCCCCATCAGCGACGAGGTGATCGGCGACGATCAGCTCAGGTACCTGAAGGAAGGGATGGAGTGTAGCGGACTGGTGCACGATGGGAGCGTGATCCAGGTAGAGCTGCCGTTCTTCATCGAGCTCCAGGTGGTTGAAACGGATCCCGGAGTGCGGGGGGACACCGCGCAGGGCGGCACCAAGCGTGCGAAGCTCGAGACCGGTGCCGTCGTCCAGGTCCCACTGTTCGTCGAGCAGGGCGAGACCATTCGCGTGGACCGTCGCGAAGACAAATACCTCGAGCGCGTATGAAAGACCTCGAACTCATCAAGAAGCTCCTGACGCTGCTGAATGAGTCCAACGCAGGCGCCATCGAGGTTCGCAAGAACCTGTGGAGCACCACGATCCGCGTCTCCAGGGACGCATCGTTCGGCAATTCCGGGCCGGTTACGTATCAGGTGGCGGCTCCTGGTGCCGGCAACCCGGCGCCAGCCGCGGCGGAGCCGGTTCCCGTTTCCCGTATGCCGCATCCCGAAGAGGGTGGCGAAGCGGGAAGCGGGAAGCGGGAAGCAGCGGTCGTGGAGGTCGACCTCCTGGACGTGAAATCCCCCATGGTTGGCACGTTCTACGCCCAGCCGGAGCCGGGGGCGGAGCCGTACGTCCGCCCCGGGACCAGCATCGCGCCGGGACAGACGTTGTGTATCATCGAGGCGATGAAGATCATGAACCCCATCGACGCGGAGGTGTCCGGCGTGATCAGGGAGATCGCCGTGCAGGACGCCCAACCCGTCGAATTCGGACAGGTGTTGTTCAGGGTGGATCCCAATGGCTGACGTCCCTCCGTTCAACTTCAAGGAAGCCATCACCGAGATGGCACGGCAGAACGCATCCGACCTGCACCTGAAGGTCGGGCGTCCGCCTACTATCCGCGTCGCCGGTGAGCTGATCCAGCTCAACCAGGCGCTGCTCAAGCCCGACGAGCTCAAGGCGCTCGCCGAGCAGATCATGACGCCGAGACAGGTAAAGGAGTTCGCCGAGCACAAGGAGGCGGACTTCGCCATCGGCGTGCCGGGTGTGGGCCGCTTCCGGACCAACGTGTTCCAGCAGCGGGGCACGCTCTCGTTCGTCTTTCGCTCCATTCCCTACGAGGTGAAGACGATTCGGGAGCTCAACCTGCCGCCGGTGCTCGAGCAGATCGCCCAGAAGCCGCGCGGCCTGGTACTGGTCACTGGCGTGACGGGGTCGGGGAAGTCCACGGCACTCGCCGCCCTGATCGACCACATCAATCGCAACCGCGCCTGCAACATCATCACCATCGAGGATCCCATCGAGTTCCTGCACCGGGACGGTCACGCCAACATCTCACAGCGTGAGGTGGGAAGCGACACCCTCTCGTTCGAGTCGGCCCTGCGCCACGTGCTGCGGCAGGACCCCGACGTGATCCTGATCGGTGAGATCCGCGACCGGGTGACGCTAGACACTGCCATGAAGGCGGCCGACACGGGGCACCTCGTCTTCTCCACGTTGCACACCACTGACGCGACGCAGACCATCAACCGTGTCATCTCGTTCTTCCCGCCGCACGAGCACAACGCCGTCCGGGCGCTGCTGTCCACCGCGCTCGCGGGAGTCATCAGCCTGCGCCTGGTGCCGGTCAAAGACGGTAAGAGCCGAGTGCCGGCCTGCGAGATCCTCATCAACACGGCGGCGGTGCGAGACAACATCCGGGACCAGGAGAAGGCGCTCGCCATCCCCGACCTCATCAAGGAGGGGGCGGTGCAGTACGGGATGCAGTCCTTCGACCAGTCCCTGATGAACTGGTATCGCAAGGAAACGATCACGTACGATGCGGCGCTCTTCTACGCCACCAACCCGAGCGAGTTCGCGCTGGCGGTGAGCGGCGTCAAGGGTACGTCGGACCGGACCTTCGAAGAGGAGTCCGTCAGGGGCACGGCGTCGGAGCCCTCCGACATCGAGCGCTTCGGCGAATAGCGCCGTGTTCAAGAAGGTCCTGATTGCCAACCGCGGGGAGATCGCCCTGCGGGTCATCCGGGCCTGTCACGAGCTCGACGTCGAGACGGTGGCGGTCTACAGTGAGGCGGACCGCGAGTGCCTGCACGTGCGCTTCGCCGACGACGATGTCTGCATCGGACCGCCTCCCAGCCGCCTCTCCTACCTCCGCATCCCCAGCATCATCGCCGCGGCCGAGCTCACCGGGGCCGACGGCATCCACCCCGGCTACGGCTTTCTGGCCGAGAGCGCGGCGTTCGCGGAGACGTGCGAGGCGTCGGGCATCACCTTCATCGGTCCCACGGCTGAGCAGATCCGCCTCATGGGCGACAAGGCGACGGCACGGAAGATGGTGCAGGACCTGGGAATTCCCGTGGTGCCCGGCTCCGAGGGCGCGATCGAGGATTCCGACAAGGCGCTCAAGGTCGCCAAGGAGATCGGGTTCCCCGTGATCATCAAGGCCGCGGCGGGCGGGGGCGGGAAGGGGATGCGCGTGGCCGAGGATCCGGCGGCCTTCGCCCAGGCGTTCCAGCTGGCGCGCAACGAAGCGCTGGCGGCGTTCGGCTCGGCCGAGGTGTACGTGGAGAAGTTCTTGGATCGCCCGCGGCACATCGAGATCCAGGTGGTGGGCGACCGCCACGGCCGCGTGATGCACGTGTGCGAGCGCGACTGCTCGGTGCAGCGCCGCCACCAGAAGCTGATCGAAGTGGCGCCCAGCCCCGTGGTGGACCAGGATCTGCGGGAGCAGATGGGGGAGTGCGCGGTGCGGGCCACCCAGCACATCGGCTACGTGGGCGCGGGCACCGTGGAGTTCCTGCTCGACGAGGCCGGGCACTTCTACTTCATGGAGATGAACAC
>JABAOF010001181.1_pt9 | contig 30088 bp, 20 predicted proteins | sample 7062171 | NCBI WGS metagenome assembly JABAOF01 (sample SAMN14538628, study PRJNA623070) | marine sediment metagenome | biome: marine biome [ENVO:00000428]; feature: marine pelagic biome [ENVO:01000023]; material: deep marine sediment [ENVO:00002113] | place: India: Gulf of Khambhat ...
ATTTGAGTGAATTCACGAGCTTGTAATTTTTTCATGATTTTGAACTCAGCGCTTAATGGCACGCATCCTGAATAAGAAATAACATGCAAAAGGAAATCAGCCAGTTTCTCGCCTCTCTTAAACACGAGAGGAACGCCTCTCCCCATACGATTGCAAGCTACGGGAGGGATTTACTCCAGCTTGCCCGGTATCTGGAAGAAAGAAAAATTGCGTTAAGTCGGATTGACAATGTTATTCTTCGTGGATTTCTGGCCAAACTCCAGGAGAAAAAAAACAAGAAATCGACCGTAGCCCGCAAGCTGGCTGCGATTCGCTCTTTTTTCCAGTTCTGTATCAAGAAAAAGTGGCTGGAAAATAATCCTGCCAAGGCAGTGGCCACGCCCAAGCAGGAAAAGCATGTGCCCTCTTTTTTATCCGAAGATGAGATGGCGCAATTCCTGGATTTGCCTCAGACGACTCAGCCCTTGGACTTAAGGGACAAGGCTGCTCTCGAACTGCTCTACGCCACCGGCATGAGGGTGAGCGAGTTGGCAGGACTTGATCTTGATGACCTGAATTTCTCGGAGAGGTTGATTCGAGTCAAAGGAAAGGGCAAAAAAGAGAGGCTAGTGCCCTTCGGAAAGAAGGCCGAGGATTGCCTGACTTTTTATATTCGAAGCAGGCCTCAAATAAATAAAGGCGACATCGAGGCCAAGGCTCTGTTTTTAAACTACCGGGGAGAAAGACTATCCGCTCGTTCTGTGGAGAGGATTGTTGATAAATACATCCGCCTCACGGCGTTGCGGAGGAAAATCAGCCCTCATTCTCTTCGTCATTCTTTTGCTTCCCACCTCTTGAGCAGGGGTGCAGACCTGAGAGTCATCCAGGAACTTCTGGGACATGAGAGTTTAGCCACAACTCAAAAATACACCCATCTTGATTTAAAACAGCTCTTGGAAGTCTACAAAAAAAGCCATCCCCGCTCCTAATAAAGAAAGGGGACAGGCTACTTTTTTATATAAGAACGACAAAAGTCTTCCTGCTTCAAGAAAAAGTAGCCTGTCCCCTTTTTATGTCTCCTTTTTATTTTTCGCTGTTTTTAATCAAACAAAATAGATAAGGTGAGTTTGATAAATCAAACCCCTACATGAATCAAGCCCCCAAGAATCATTTGCCAGATACGAAATCGGGTTTGATAAATAAAGCCCCTACAACGTAATGTTGGTGGAAACTTTTGTTTCCAGCAAAAATTGCGTTTTGTAAACGAGCATTTACTTTTTTAAAAGCAGCGTCTTTAGAACCTTATGAAAATAAAGAAGATAGATTTTTCCAAATGTTGGCCTCGAAGTTGCATATAGAAAGACTGAAAGGAGGTTACCATGAAAAGTTTTATGATTAAGGGCTTAGTTCTGATTATTTTTTTCTGCTTTTTATTCTCTTCGTTTTGTTCTTTTGAGGCTCAGGCAGCTCCCAAGGCCAGCGAAAAAAAGATCAATATTAACACTGCGTCTTTAGCTGAGCTTCAGAAGCTCCCCCGAGTTGGAGAGAAAGTGGCCCAGAGAATAATCGACTTCAGGAAGAAAAACGGCAGGTTTAAGAGGATCGAAGATATCATGAAAGTAAAAGGAATTGGAGAGAAAATGTTCAACAGAATAAAGGACCTCATCACCGTCGGGGAGGAACCCAAGAAAAAATAAACGAGTAAAAAGTGCGGGTTTGGTGAATCAAACCCCTATAAAAAGGATTAAGACCTGGGTGAGTCTAAGTATTCGATAAGAAATTCCTTCAATTTCTTAAGTGCCTGGCCGCGGTGGCTCACCCTGTTTTTTTCCTCAGGTAAGAGTTCAGCAAAGGTTTTTCCGAGGGGCGGATAGTAGAAGATAGGATCATAGCCAAATCCGAAGCTGCCTCTTTGTTCTGAAGCTACGAGACCTTCGGCAGTTTCCTTGATTTCCTTAATAATCTTTCCCTTTTGGGCAAGAATCATGCACGAGACAAATCTGGCCTTCCTCTGTACCGAGGGCACCTCTTTCATGAGTTCCAAAAGCTTCTGGTTGTTCTTTTCGTCTGTTGCTTGAGGACCAGAAAATCGAGCTGAAATAACTCCGGGTGCTCCGTTGAGATGCTCGATCTCGAGCCCGGAATCTTCAGCCAAAGTAAGCCCTTCCCAATGTTCGCTGTAGAAGAGGCTTTTTCCTTTTGCGTTCTCGGCAAAGGTTTTGCCGCGTTCTTGAAAAGTTTTTTTTAGGTTCAGGTCCCGGAGGGTAAAGATTTCAAGGGGAAAGTCTCGCAGGAAGCTTTTGATCTCGTTTGCTTTCCCCTGGTTTGTGGTGGCAAGAAGAAGTTTATTTCTAAGCAATCTTTATCTCTAGTATCTCCTCCAAGCCGAGAAGGCTTTGGTTGAACTTTTGTTCCTTTTCATCTGTGGCTTGGAATGTAAAATCAATGATGGAGGTATTCCCTTCTTTTTTGAGATTGAGTTCACGGAATTTTAAGCCTTCGTGAAGAGCTAGTCTCTTGATGTTGAGCAAGATGTCCTTGGAATATTTCGCTTTGAGGCTGTATTTGTAAATCGATTTTTTCAAGTATTGGTCTTCTAGTTGCCTGAAGATGACCAATGTCAGGATGATTATGGCAGCGAATATGATTGCTGCCCAATAATAACCAGCACCTATTACCAGCCCCAAACCCGCTACGGCCCACAGGGTGGCAGCCGTAGTGAGGCCGACAACTATTCCCCCAGCCTGGATTATCGTCCCTGCGCCGATGAAGCCTATGCCCGTGATCACTCCTGCAGCAATTCGCGAAAGGTGATTCTCGATCCCCTCCTTACCTTGGAAAATAAGCCCTGAGAGGACCATCATCATGGTTGCGCCAACGCAGATAAGGATGTTTGTCCTGAATCCAGCAGGTTTATGGCTGGATTCTCTCTCGAGGCCGATCAGGCCACCTAAGGCAACTGCCAGGAGAAGTTTTAATGATATCTCTAGTAAACTCATTTCATTTTCCTCTTAGTTGAACTTGTCTTTAATGTATCACAGTCGAAAATCAGAAAACAAGGTTTCCTACGCGCAGGAATATGATTCTTATGTAAGAGCTTGATTCATCTGTAGGGGCTTGATTCATCTGTAGGGGCTTGATTCATCTGTAGGGGCTTGATTCATCAAGCCCACCTTTATTTTTATAAGGATTAATTAATTAAATCTAGGTCATTTATATAGTCAAAATTGTGGGTTTGATAAATCAAACCCCTAAAATATAAATCTCCTGCACCAGATAGATCAAGCCCGAACAATATAATGGACGTGCTTCAGATGAATCAAAGCTCTTCACAATTTAGATAAAGCCCCATCAAATATAAATCAAATCATTACTTATCAGCGGTTGAGGAAGTATTTGAACCAGAAATCAACATAATGTCGGTCGGAGTGAGTTCTCTTTTCGCCCCTATAACTGTGTCTCTGGTCAGGGTAAAGCATGAATTCAAATTTCTTGCCGAGGTCTATGAGCTTATCGATCAGTTGCACGCTGTTCTGCATATGAACGTTGTCATCCATTACCCCGTGAGAGAGAAAAAGAACTCCTTTGAATTTATCAGCATGGGTCATCACCGAGCCAAAATCATATCCCTCCTTGTTATCAGAAGGCCTGTCCATGTAGCGTTCTGTGTAGACAGTATCATAAAGTCTCCAGTCCGTGACCGATGAGCGGGCGTATCCGTGGGTGAAATAATCGGCTCCGTAAGTTAAGGCTAGGCAGGTTGTGTAGCCGCCGTAGCTTCCTCCTGTGATTCCGATTTTTTTCTTATCGACAAAAGGCTTTTTGTGAAGCCACTTAACAGCTTCGATAAGGTCGTGCATTTCCCATTTGCCGAGGCTCCGGTGCATGAGAGACATTCCTTTTTTTCCGAAATGACCAGAACCACGGTGATCTGCGCAGAATATGATGATTCCTTCCTGAGCCGCATAAAGAGAGGAGAGGGAGGGGAATGAATTGGAAACCCTGCTTGAGCCCGGGCCGCTGTATATGGTGAAAAGCACCGGATATTTTTTATTCTGGTCAAAGTCGGGAGGGAGAATCCAGTAAGCGGGGAGGGTCCAGCCGTCCTCGGTGGGAACAGCAAATAGCTCTTTTTTCCCCAGATTATATTCTTCCATGTGAGGAGTGCGGCTTTCTTCTATGTTCCTTAAAAAGATTCCGTCAGTCTGGTAAAGGTCTCTCCTTGAAGGAGTCTGGATACTGGAGAAACGATCTATGAAAAAGCTCCCCCCAGGGGAGAGAGTAACGCTATGAGTGCCTGGCTCCTTGGTCAAGCGTTTGAAATCAGTGCCGTCGAATTTTACTTGAAAAAGATGAGTTTCGGTTGTTTCGTCTTTTCTTGCTGCAAAAAAGACCCTCTTATTTTTTTCATCCACTAATGATATTCCCGTGACTATCCATTCTCCCTCGGTTAATCTCTTTTTAAGGTTTCCCTCTAAATCATAATAGTAGAGATGGCTCCAGCCATCGACATCGCTTCTGAGGAGGAAGCCGCTTCCATCCTTGAAAAAATACAAATCCTCGAAAAATTCTACCCAGGATGATTGTCGCTCATCGAAGATTTCCTTCTTTTTTCCTGTTTTAAGATCGACTGTATAGATTTTGATGTTGTTCTGGTCGCGATTCATCCACTGGAATGTGAGTTTTGAGCTGTCGGCAAACCAGAAAGGCCAGGCAGCATAATGGTCTGCTTCTTCGTCAATATCAGCCCAAACCACTTTTCCCCTTGGGATTGTGACAATGCCCAGCCTAACCTTGGGATTTTGATCTCCTGCTTTGGGGTATCTTTCTACCTCCAACTCTCCATGAGTTCCTTTTGCTCTAAAAAGAGGGAAGGTAGGAACAGGGCTGTCATCAAAACGCAGGAAAGTAATCCTGCTGCTGTCAGGAGACCACCAGAAAGCCGCGTATCGGGACCCTCTTCCCAGGATTTCTTCGTAGTAGACCCAGGAGGCCCAGCCGTTGTAGATCGTATCAGATCCGTCAGAGGTTAGTTGATATTCCAGCCTGCTTTCTACGTTCAAGACATAAAGGTTATGGTTGCGAGTAAAGGCAATGTATCTTCCGTTCGGAGAAAAGCGCGGATTTTTCTCTTCCTCAGGTGTTGCGGTGAGGCGCTTTAATCTTTTATTCTCCAGCGAGTAATAGTAGAGGTCGTTTTCGAATGAATAGAGCAAGCCGGTGTAATCATTTGGAAATCCTTCATATTGATCGGGTTTTAATCCATCTGGGAAGGTTTTCTGGATCTGCTCATAGTCAATAAACAGATCCTTTTTACTCGTTTTTGCGTTTACTTTATAGAGTCTTGTAGTTTCTCGGTTCTCAATCCTCTCGGAATAAAGATAGTGTTCATCGTCAAGCCAAGTCGGGAGAAGAGTTCTGTACGAGCGGAAGGAAGGTGCAGGCTTGAGGATGTAGGGTTTTGCATCCAAATAGGCCTGTTCGTAAGTAATTTTCTTTATAATTTTTTCTTCTGACGTGCCAGTTCCGCATAAACAAAGAAAGATAAAGAAAGTTATAAATCCATAGATGAAGTAATGATTTTTTGATCTTTTCATCGGCCGATCTCCTTTGAAAAAACATAAGAGCTTTTATCACTGACATTCATGAATGTCAACTGCATTGGTTTTATGCCTTATTATTTATTATAATATTAAGCTAAATTTCTCTTTATGGGAGATTAATTTTATTGTTATTCATATTTTGTAGGGGCTTGATTCATCAAGTCAGCACTTTGGCCTTCTGCGGAAACGAGAACTGAAGATTTTTTCTAATGATTTTGTACGTAATTAAGAGGCTTGAATATGGTAAGCAGAAAAAATAATAATTTAAGAAATAATATTTTGCAGTTTAGTTGTTGCCTTTTTATCATCGTGGGGATATCAGAAGCGGGAGAGGACGAGAATCGGTTTGCCCTTGTGGCCAGCCAATCTATGCAATTGAGCGCATACACTCAGGTGAGATATACGCATACAGATGAGGACATGAATGAATTCAGAATAAGACGAGCACGAGCCGGATTAAAGGGAGGAATTCTTCAAAGGATCAATTATATCCTTCAGATTGATTCGGTTAAAAGCCCTGTTTTGCTGGATGCCAAGGTTGAAATAGACTTTTCGCCTTATGCTAAGCTTACCTTTGGCCAGTTTAAGGTTCCGTTTGGCCTGGAAAACCTTACATCTAGTTCTGCCTTGGATACAATTAACCGCTCCCAGACTGTGGAGAATTTATGCCCGAGCAGGGATGTCGGAGGTCAAGGAAGAGACATCGGACTTGCTCTAAGCGGAAATTTCTCGGGGATAAAATATAGCTTAGGAATTTTTAATGGAGAAGGTGCAAACAGAGCTGACACTAATGAGAAAAAAGATCTAGTTGCCAGACTGGGATTTTCTCTTTTAGACTCTCTAACTCTCAGCTTATCACATTACCAGGGCAAATCTACCCTGTTCGGTGGAGATTCTGTTGTGGATAGGGATAGAACAGGAGTAGATATATATTTGGTACATGAACAGATTTCTGTAAAGGCGGAATATATTTCCGCCAGAGATTACCGGGCTGACCGATTAGGGTGGTACATTCAAGGAGGCTACAATTTTGTTCAAGATAAAATTCAAGCCATAGTCAGGTACGAGTCCTATGACGCAGATAGGGATATCGAAGGAGACCGAATTGATATCATTACCCTAGGTCTAAACTGGTTTTTTTCTAAGATGACAAAGCTTCAAATCAATTATGAGCATCATACAGCCGGACTGACAGGGACTTCTGAGGATGTCATCTTGGCCCAGTTCCAGGCCGGTTTTTAAAATGGGGCCAGGCCCCAATTCATACTTCCACTTCTATCTTTTCGAGAAGCAGTTCGGTTCCAGCGAGAGTTTTCAGCTTTCTGGAATCGCATTTGGCGCAGATGAAGACAAAATCATCTTTGACCATTTCCGCACCACATTGTTGACACTCGATTTTAAGGGGGACTTCTTCTATCTCTAATTTAGACTCGGCCGCGATGGTATCCTCTTTATAGATATTAAAAGCTGTCTCTAAAAATTCAGGGACAACTCCGGATAGAGCGCCCACCTTGAGTTTAACTGAGACAATTTTTTTGGCTTTTTTTTCTTTTGCTTTTTCCTCTAAGATCTCAAACAGACTGGCAACGATCGAGAGTTCATGCATTCTTTTGACGAAGTTTATGGAGGCTGGAGAGGAAATAATCTATCAGTTCGCTTATTCCTGAATCTTTAAGGGCTGATGTTGTAAAAATTTCTAGCTTCGGGTTTATCTGCAGAGCTTCATTCTGCGCACGTTTCAGATTGAAAGGAAGTGCTTCGAGGAGGTCAGACTTTGTGATTACCAAACAATCTGATGTCGTGAAGGCTTTGGGATATTTTTTAGGCTTGTCATCTCCCTCAGGTACTGAGAGAAGCACGCACCTTATGTTCTCACCTAAATCATAGCTTGCAGGACAGACAAGGTTGCCTACGTTCTCGATAAAAAGAAAGTCAAGGTCGGCCGGGATTTCAGGAAAGATTTTCCCCACCATCTTAGCTTCTAAGTGGCAGGCTCCCCCCGTGATGATCTGCCAGGCGGAAATCCCTTTTGCTCTTATCCTCTCGGCATCTCTCTCTGTCTCGATATCTCCTTCGATAACTGCCATTTTATGATCCGGCTTCAATTTCTCGGCTATACTTTCTAGAAGAGAAGTTTTTCCAGCGCCGGGGGAGCCCAGGATGTTGATGGTTAGAATTCCTTTTTTCTCGAGCTTTTCTCTGATTTCAGAGGCAATTTTTTTGTTAGAGCCGAGAAGTTCTTCTAAGACGCGGACTTCTTTTTTCTTCATTTTTTCTGCCGTATTCTCTATTTTTATCTCAAAATTGTGTGTTTATTTGCCATTGGGCAAGAAAAAGAAACCAAAGGTTAGTGACGAGAATTATAGGGGATATCTGAAAAAAAATCAATTTGGTTATTTTTTTGTTTTCCTGTTGACAAGCAAAAATATTTTAATTATTATTGTATGTAATTATAATCTTTTCATTAGTTTATCTATAATTACACTAAAAACTATAATTATAATAAGTTTTTGTCGATGCCCTTATACAAAGTAATAGAAAAGATACGTTATCTTCCCCCTGATATTTGCTTCCAAGGCAACAAATATTCTGGGGGATAATCTGTGGGCTGAAAACAAAGGGCTTATTTGGTGAAATGGTGTAAGCATGACGACTGTAAAAAGTGATCCTACCTTGTTGGCAGAGGTTCGAAAGTACGGAAAATTCGACCCTCATGCCTGTTATCAGTGCGGAAGTTGTTCGGTTGCCTGCACTTTAACGACAAATGAATCTGCTTCATTTCCGCGCAAAATAATGCGCTATATTCTGTTTGGCTTGAGAAAACTGTCGTTGAGCAGCTTGGACCCGTGGTTATGCTACTACTGCGGAGATTGTTCTACAGCTTGTCCGAGAGAAACAGAGCCCGGAGAAACGATGATGACACTCCGGCGCTTTCTCACAGCAAAATATGACTGGACAGGCGTCTCCGCAAAACTATTCTCGTCAAAGGCTTGGCAGATTGCAGCTCTTATCGCCTCTGGCGTTTTCATGGCAGCTCTGATCGTGCTTTTTCACGGGCCGATCGTGACTGACAGGGTTGAACTCAACACATTCGCCCCCGCCCATTTGGTACACCAATTTGACCTGACAGTGGCCGCATTGGTCTCCTTCGTACTATTCACCAATATATTTCGTATGTACTGGTTCACCATGCACCAGAGCAACAAGGTTAATCCGCTTGAAGTTATTCGGGGGATAGCTAAGAATGGCTTGGGATTCACTATGCACAAGGGCAACAAGGTGAAGATACCTTTCCGCCTGTTCATCACTCAGGCCTGGAAGTTGATATTACATGCTGCTACTCAGAAAAAATTTCTCAGTTGCACAAACAAAAGCCGGTGGATAAAGCATTTCTTGCTCGTAACAGGATACATAATCATGTTTTCTCTTGTGGTGGTATTCTTGGAGTGGTTTCAAACAGATGAAATCTTTCCCGTTTATCATCCTCAAAGATGGGTGGGCTACTACGCCACAGTGGTTCTTGTCTGGTTCACGCTTGAAATAATAATTGGTCGCTTCAGGAAGCGTGAGGAAATCCACAAGTTCTCCGACTTGAGCGACTGGATGTTTCCGGTTCTTCTTTTTCTGATGGCCTTGACCGGGATAGCTGTTCATACATTCAGATACCTTGGATTTCCGTTAGCTACTTATTATATATATGCGATTCACCTGATAATTGCTTTTTCGTGGTTAGTTGTCATCATACCTTTCGGTAAGTGGACACACCTGTTGTATCGCTCGCTGGCGGTTTATTTTCAGGCGGTAAAAGACAAAGCAATGCAATTGCATTTGGCCAAGGAGGGCACTTAGGATCATGCCGAAAACTAAAACTCAGGACAAAAAAATTGGTTCCACATTAATAGTTGGAGGTGGAATCGGCGGTATGCAGGCCGCGCTCGACCTGGCGGCATCCGGCATAAAAGTATATTTAGTTGATAGTAAACCATCTATTGGTGGAGTGATGGCCCAGCTCGATAAGACTTTTCCGACAAACGATTGTGCCATGTGCACCATGGCGCCAAGGTTGGTCGAAGTTGGCAGACACAAAGACATAGAAGTGATTACTCTGGCTGATATTGAGAGCATAAAAGGGACTGCTGGTAACTTTACCCTGAAACTCAAAAAGAGAGCGAGGTTTATAGATGAGGAAAAGTGTACGGGATGTGGCCTTTGCGTGGCTAATTGTCCCGTTCATAACATAATTTATATCACTCCGGAAAAAGATGAAATAGAAATTTCTGATGAGCATCTAAAAATAATGAACAAAATATTCGCAGAGTATAAAGAAACAGAAGGAGCGCTAGTACCTATACTACAAAAGGCTAATGACACTTTTAATTATTTACCCGAGCCAGTTCTAAGATACACGGCGGATAAACTAAACATGCCTTTAAGTGTGGTGTGCAGGATAGCTACCTTTTATAAATCTTTTAGCCTGGAGCCAAGGGGCAAGCACATAATATCGGTATGCCTTGGAACGGCCTGCCATGTGAAGGGTGCTGGCAGGGTTACCGCAGCTATTGAAAGTGAGCTTGGGATTAGAAGAGGAAAAACAACCAAAGATATGAAGTTTACTCTTGAGACAGTTCGCTGTATTGGATGTTGCGGATTAGCTCCTGTCTTGAAGGTTGGAGAGGAGGTCCACGGTTTGATGAGCAAAACCATGGTCCCTGAGCTACTGCATTCGTACGATGGAGCCTCATGATAGGTTTGGAATTATTTTTAAATAATGATTATTTGGTGATTCATTAAATATGTTTTGAGAGAAAGACTATGCCAAAATTGAAAATCGGAGATTTAGAAAAGATCAGCCAGAGAGTGAGAAAGACGACTCTTTTAAGAGAGGGGGCTGGCAGAGCCAAAATAGTAGTACATATGGGAACCTGCGGAATAGCTGCAGGGGCAAGAGAGATAATGAATACTTTGTTAGATGAATTTGCCAGCCAAGATATCGATGATGTAATCCTGACAAGCTCGGGCTGTGCTGGGCTATGCAGTAGAGAACCCATGGCTACAGTAGAATTGAAAGACGAAGCCCCTGTTAAATATGTTGATTTAACGCCGGATAAGATTCGCAAAATATTAGCAGAACATGTCCTTGGAGGGAAAGTGGTTGGCGAATTTGCCCTGGCAAAAGGCAGCGAGAGAGTCTCTTGAATATTTTTAAGGCATTTTTTTTGCAGAGGTCGGATAGACTATGAAAGAGCAAATGACGGATAAATACAGGTTGCATTTGATGTTATGCGCGGGCACAGCCTGCGTTTCCAACAAGTCTTTTAAAATAAAGGAAGTGTTAGAAGCGGAGTTGAAAAAACAAGGATTGGATAAAGAAGTTCTAGTTGTAATGACAGGCTGTAATGGTTTTTGTGCTGTAGGACCAGTAATGACAGTTATGCCGGACGGCATATTCTATCATACACTTACCGAAGACATCCTTCCTCATCTTGTGGAAGAACATTTCCTGAAGGGTAGACCCGTAAAGAAACTCATGTTTACTCCTCCTAGGGAAGAAATTGTCATCCCCAAGATGATGGATATTGGTTTCTTCGCACGTCAGACATTAATCGCTCTTAGAAATAGAGGCTTGATCGACCCTGAGATGATTGATGAATACATAGCTAGAGATGGGTATAAGGCACTGGCCAAGGCCTTAGCCGAGATGAAGCCAGAAGAAATAATAAAAGAGATAAAGAATTCTGGTCTTCGGGGCAGAGGCGGCGCAGGGTTTCCCACAGGCTTAAAATGGGAATTATGCCGGAAAGCAAAAGGTGATATTAAATACATAATATGCAACGCAGATGAAGGAGACCCAGGAGCTTATATGGATAGGAGCATTGTCGAGGCTGACCCTCATTCTGTATTAGAGGGGATGTTGATCGGAGCCAGGGCTATAGGGGCAAATGAAGGATATGTTTACATCAGAGGTGAATATCCGCTGGCCATGAAGAGGTTAGAGATTGCTATTGATCAGGCAAAAGAATACGGTCTTATCGGCGAAAATATATTTGATACTGATTTTAGTTTTAATGTCCATGTTAAACAGGGAGCTGGTGCCTTTGTTTGCGGTGAAGAGACAGCACTTATCGCTTCTATAGAGGGCCGCCCACCCGAACCAAGGCAGAGACCACCCTTTCCAGCTCAGTCGGGACTGTGGGGAAAGCCAACCAACATAAATAATGTTGAAACCTGGGCGACGGTTCCCGTGATCATCAATAGAGGAGCAGATTGGTTCTCAAGCATCGGCACTGAAATGAGCAAAGGGACCAAGGTGTTTTCTCTTGTCGGTAAGATTAATAACACAGGATTGGTTGAAGTCCCGATGGGAATTTCCCTAAAGGAAATTATCTATGATATTGGAGGGGGAATTCCTGGAGGGAAAAAATTCAAAGCAATCCAGACTGGAGGACCATCAGGAGGATGTATTCCGGCAAGTTTGATTGACCTGCCAGTGGATTTTGAAAAATTGACTGAAGCAGGTTCAATAATGGGCTCGGGTGGATTGATCGTCATGGACGAAGACACCTGTGTAGTCGATGTCTCTAAATATTTCATCGAGTTTACTAATGATGAATCCTGTGGCAAATGTGCTTCCTGTCGTGACGGATCAGCTGCATTGCACGGCATACTTAAAAAAATATGCAGGGGAGACGGTGAAGAGTCAGATATCCAGGCTTTGGAAGATCTTGGAAATGCGATAAAGGACGGCTCGATGTGTGGCTTAGGTCAGACACTGCCGAATCCTGTTTTGAGCACACTGAAGTATTTCATGGATGAATATGTTGAGCACATTAAGTATAAAAGATGCTCGGCTATGGTCTGTAAAGGCATCATTTCATCCGCCTGTCAGCATATATGTCCTCTCTCCCAGGAAGCCCCCAGCTATATCGGGCTTATTGCTCAAGGAAAGTTTGAAGAGGCCATCAAAGTAGTCAGAAAGGAGAACCCACTTCCCCTTATCTGTGGACGTGTATGTCATAGTCCGTGTGAAGATAAGTGTGTGGCAGGCGAATGGGGTGATCCTATAGCAATCAGGTCACTTAAGCGTTTTCTTGCAGATTATGAGATGGAGCAGGGAGTTATCGTTGAGGAGAAACCTAAAGAGGAGAGAGAAGAGCGGATCGCTGTGGTCGGCTCTGGTCCAGGTGGTCTTACCTGTGCCTATTACCTTGCCCTACAGGGATATAAAGTCACGGTGTTTGAAAGCCATCCAGTAGCTGGTGGCATGCTTGCCATAGGCATTCCAGAATTCAGATTGCCCAAGGATGTGTTGGAATATGAAATTGATAGGATAAGAAAGCTAGGTGTTGAAATTAAAACGAATACTACGGTCGGAAAGGATATTTCGCTTGATAGACTGAAAGAAGACTATAAGGCAGTCTTCATTGCTATCGGTGCTCACAAAGGCTTAAAGATGAAAATCCCGGGCGAAGAGGCTGAGGGAGTAATCGATGCGGTTGAGTTCCTGCGGGATGTTAATCTTAACCGCGGAGTGAAAATCGGGGATAAGGTAATAGTCGTAGGCGGTGGAAATTCTGCTATAGATGCTGCTCGAGTGGCAAAGCGTTTAGGCAAGGATACACGAATTTTATACAGAAGGACAAGGGCAGAGATGCCTGCCATAAAGAGCGAAATCGAGGAAGCTATAGTTGAAGGTATTGATATACAATTTCTCGCAGCTCCGACCAAAGTCATGTCGAGTAACGGTAAAATTAAGGCCGTAGAGTGCATAAATATGGAGCTAGGGGATGTAGATGCCAGCGGTAGAAGACGACCTGTTCCGATTCAAGGTTCAGAGTTTAACGTCGATGTAGATACTTTGATCTTGGCCATCAGCCAGGAACCAGATGTTTCTTTGTTAAACGGGAGCAAACTTAATGTTTCCAAGTGGAACACTCTAGAAGTCGACCCGGAAACTCTCCTTACGAATGTAGAGGGGATATTTGCTGGGGGAGATGTGATAACCGGTCCGAATACAGTAACCGAGGCTATGGCCCACGGAAAAGTTGCTGCTCAAATGATAGACAAATATATTAGGGGCGAGAAATTAGAGAGGAAATATGAAGTAACCCGGCCTGCTGTGCACGTAGAACCAATTCAGCTTTCAGAAGAAGAAGTCAAGAATCTAAAAAAACCTGCAATGCCATCAGAGCCGGTAGCACAAAGAATTGAGGATTTCGAAGAGGTTGAATTAGGGTATAAGGCGGCTGATGCGATTACCGAAGCCAAGCGCTGTCTCAGGTGCGACTTAGAGAAAGCAGAAGATGAGGAGGAATTAGAAGAAAAGGTGGCAGTAGAGGAGAAAATAGAAGAGCTAGAGGAAAAAGTAGAGATACCAGTGGAAGTGGAAGAGGCGCCCGAGGAAAAAGAAGAAGTAGAGGAGAAACCAGAGGAAAAAGTGGAGGAGCCAGCTGCACCGGCTGCTCCTGCAGCAGTGGCACCACCTGAGGTATCACCCGAGGAAAAGCCAGAAGAAAAGGTAGAAGCGCCAGCAGCGCCCGAGGAAAAGGTCGCAGAAAAAGTGGAAGAGCCGGCGCCAGTAGAAGAAAAAGTTGAAGAAAAAGCTGCGCCGCCGGTGCTAGAGAAAAAAGAAGAGCCAGATAAGAAAGAGGTAAAAGCGGCGATTGAAATACCGGATATTAAGGCGGCAATAGAGATACCTCCGATGAAAAAGGAAGAGAAAGCGGAACCAGCTGAAGTGAAGAAAGAAGAAGAAAAAGTAGAAGAGAAAGAGGAAGTCGTACCTGCCGAGAAAAAAGAAGAGCCAGCGGAGAAAAAGATCAAAGCCGCGATCGAAATACCGGATATTAAAGCAGTAATTGATATACCAGAGATGAAAAAGGAAGAGCCAACAGCCGAGGAAAAACCAGAAGAAAAGGCGGAAGAGAAAGAGGAGCCAGCACGACCAGAGGAAAAACCAGAGGAAAAGGTAGAAGAGAAAGAAGAAGAAGTTGAAGAAAAAGCTGCAGAACCAGAGCCCGAAAAAAAAGAAGAGCCAAAGGAGAAAAAAGTTAAAGCAGTAATTGATATACCCGAGATTAAAGCAGTCGTAGAAATACCAGAGATGAAAAAAGAAGAGAAAAAAGAAGAATCAGAGAAAAAAAAGGAAGAGAAGGAAGAATAGAGGAGGCTTAGTGTGATAGAGCTGACTATAAACGGTACAAAGCACAAATTCCCTGAAGGCAAAACTCTGTTAGAATGCATTGAGAGTACAGGAATAAAAATTCCGACTCTTTGTTATCATAAAGCATTGACTCCGTATGGAGCATGCAGGCTCTGTTTGGTGGAAATTACCCAAAACGGAAGATCCGCAATTCAATCTTCATGTACTTACCCCGCAATAAATAAGTTAGTAGTTAATACTGAATCAGAGAAAGTTATAAAAACGCGGAAAGTTATGTTTGAGCTATTATTAGCAAGGTGTCCCGATTCAGAGGCAATCCAGAAATTAGCAGGAGAATATGGCGTAAAAGAGACACGGTTTGAAAAGAAAAAAGAAGATTGCTTTCTTTGCGGGCTGTGCGTGAGGATGTGCCGAGAAAGGATGGGTATCAGTGCCATAAATTTTATTAATCGCGGTTCCAAACGGAAAGTGTGCCCGCCTTTTGATGCTAACTCTGATGTATGTCAGACATGCGGAGCCTGTGCCTCTATCTGTCTTACCGAAAGGATTAAGCTTGAGGAAATAAGCAAGAATGAAGTAGTCCCCATTAAGCACGAATATAACGAAGGATTGATTGATAGACCAGCTGCGTATATCCCTTATCCCCAAGCCGTCCCTAATAAAGCTACGATAGATGAAAGATATTGCGTCCATATGCTTAAGGATGCTTGCGGAGTCTGCAAAGAGTTTTGTGAAGCTGAGGCGATTGATTATGAACAGAAAGAGAAAGAAATTGAATTGAATGTCGGTGCAGTAATCTTATCCCCTGGATTTGAAATATTTAATGCAAGAATCAAGGAAGATTTGGGCTATGGGAATTATCCAAATGTGGTCACTTCGCTTGAATTTGAAAGAATATTATCTGCTTCAGGGCCATACTTGGGTAAAGTTTTAAGACCCTCAGACGAAACTGAGCCAAAAAGGATAGGATTTATACAATGCGTTGGCTCGCGAGAAGCTGAAAGGGATTATTGTTCTTCTGTTTGCTGTATGTATGCCACCAAAGAAGCAATAATAGCCAAAGAGCATGCTGGTGAAGACCTAAAATGCGATATATTTATCATGGACATGCGTGCCTTCAGCAAGGGATTTGATGAGTATTATCAAAGGGCACAGGAACTTGGAGTAGATTATATAAGGTGTCGCCCACCATCTGTTAAAGAAATACCAGAGACAAAGAATCTTCTGATCGAATACTTAGGGGAAGATGATAAGAAAGAAACCTGCGAATATGACCTGGTAGTTTTATCTGTAGGTCTCCAGCCTCCAAAATCTGTAAAGGAAATCTCAGAGAAATTTGGGATTGACTTGAATGAATTTAATTTCTGCAAGACATCTCCATTTAAGCCGGTTGAATCAACACGCGAGGGAATCTATGTCTCTGGGCCTTTCACAGAGCCCAAAGATATACCTGAAACTATAATGCAGGCCTCAGGAGCTTCATCAAAAATCTTATCACTCCTGAAAGACGTTAAGGGTAGCCTGATTGTTCCTAAGGAATATCCGCCAGAAGTAGATGTATCAGGACAGGAGCCGAGAATAGGTGTATTCGTCTGCCACTGCGGAACAAATATTGCCGGAGTAGTAAATGTCCCCAGTGTGGTTGAATATGCAAAAACGCTTCCCAATGTTGTCTATGCAGATAATAATTTGTATACCTGTTCAAACGACACCCAAGTGTTGATAAAAGAGAAAATAAAAGAGCACGAGTTGAATCGTGTTGTAGTTGCTTCTTGTACACCTCGGACTCACGAGCCTCTATTCAGGAACACAGTCCGGGAGGCAGGGCTTAATCCCTATCTTTTTGAGATGGCAAACATCAGAGACCAATGCTCTTGGGTGCATATGATGGAGCCGGAAAAGGCATCAGAGAAATCCAAAGACCTGGTCAGAATGGCTGTGGCCAAGGCGCGATTATTGGACCCACTCCAGAAAAGGTCCGTATCTATAATCAAATCCGCGCTGATTATCGGCGGCGGAATTTCCGGTTTGACGTCGGCAACTGAACTCGCAGCCCAAGGATATGATGTCCATTTAGTCGAGAAAGAAAAAGAGCTGGGTGGAAACGTGAGCCGTGTTCACTATTTGCTGAATGGTGATAATCCACAAGATGAATTGAAAAGACTTATTGAAGAAGTAAAGAAGAGCGAGAAGATACATCTCTATACAGAGACTAAAATAGAAAATATTGAAGGTTCAATCGGCAATTTTAAGACAACAATTTCCACAAAGGGAAAATCAGAAGAGTTTGAACATGGCGTGGTGATTGTTGCCACAGGAGCACAAGAATATAAGCCAAAAGAATATTTATATGGTCAGCATGAAGGAATCATGACTCAGCTCGAGCTGGAACAGCGCCTAAGCACAAATGGCGATTTGTTAGCTGCAACCGGAAAGAGCGTCCCCAAGAATATTGTAATGATTCAATGCGTGGGTTCTCGAGATGAAGAAAGGCCCTATTGCTCGAGGATTTGTTGTTCGGATGCCATTAAGAATGCTTTAAAAATAAAAGAACTTTCCCCTGAAACAAATATATATGTTCTCTATCGGGATGTAAGGACTTATGGATTCAGAGAGAGTTATTATACCAAAGCAAGAGAAAATGGTGTTGTGTTCATGAGATATGATGAGGACCGGAAGCCAGAAGTCTCAAATAATGGAGATGGCCTAAGAGTGGAGGTCTTTGACCAGACTTTAGAAATGCCTATAGAGATATCTGCGGATTTAGTCATATTGTCAGCTGGGATAGTTGCTCATAAGGGGAACGAAGAAATTGCAAAATTCCTCAAAGTTCCGCTAACCAAGGAAAAATTCTTTCTTGAAGCGCATATGAAGTTACGTCCGGTTGATTTTGCAACAGATGGAGTATATCTATGCGGCTTAGCCCATTCCGCAAAGGCAATGGACGAGAGCATAATCCAGGCCCAGGCTGCGGCCTCAAGAGCGGCAACCATACTTTCACAAGACAGCATAGAATTAGAAGCGAACATATCTCATGTAATAGATGAAAGCTGCGATGGTTGTGCTTACTGTATTGAACCCTGTCCTTATCAAGCAATAACATTGATCGAATATATGAGAGAAGGGTCGGTAAAAAAGACGGTTGATGTGGATGAAACCGCCTGCAAGGGTTGTGGATGTTGTATGGCGACCTGTCCCAAGAAAGGCATATTTGTGAGAGGCTTTAAGCTGGAACAGATTGGAGCACAAGTCAATGCAGCTATAGGAGCGCAATAATGAAAGATGAATTTGAACCCTTGATTGTAAGTTTTTGCTGCAACTGGTGTTCCTATGCCGGAGCAGACCTGGCAGGAGTGTCCAGATTACAGTATCCACATAATATCAGAATAATAAGAGTTATGTGTTCTGGTATGGTTCATCCTAATTTAGTCATCGAGGCCTTAACAAAAGGAGCGGACGGTGTTTTGATGTGCGGTTGTCATCCAGGCGACTGTCACTATGAAGAGGGAAACCTAAAAGCAGAGAAAAGAGCTGACGCAATATTTCTGATGCTGGAGGATTTTGGCTTAGAACCGGAAAGATTTCGATTGGAATGGGTTTCGGCATCAGAAGGCCCAAAATTTGCCCAGGTGGCTCGAGAATTTACAGAGCAGATAAAGAAGTTAGGACCGAACCCGTTCAAAGCTTAAAAAAAATAATGGGGACGTTCCCCAGAGCTTATGGATTGAAATGGAGAGAGAACATGCCTGATTCTTCGATAAAAGTAAAAGGGAAAAAATTCATGTGGGATGGTGTTATTTATGAGTCTAAGAAGATGGCCGAGGACACGATGAAAAAATTCAAAGATGATAATTTTGAGGTTGAATTAAGAGAAGAAGAAGGAAAACATCTTCTCTACACGAGAAGAGTTGTGACAGAAATTGTCGTAGAAGGCGAAGCACCGCCCTAAAGTTGGATTGATTCTGCTTGTCTGATTTAAAAAAGGGACATTAAAAAAAGGGACAGGCTACTTTTTCATAGATTACGTAGGGATTTGATTTATCAAACCCGCGCAATAAAAAAGTAGTCCGTCCTTTTTTTTATCCCTTTTTTATAAGCGTTTTTTTAATTACCCACAAAGAAAGAACGTTATTCACTCATCCTGTCAGTTTTAGAAAAGCTCACTTCGTCCAGGCATAACCCAGCTTGATGAAGAACGTCCTATCAGTCTGAGCGATGTCAATTCCTGTCTCGCCGAAATAATTGTCCGAATAGCCGAGGAAGAAAACAGTCTGGGGGTTGAGTTTGTAGGAGAACAAAATCTGGGTGAACACAGTTTGCATTTTTCTTGGCACCGGATCGACATAAAGAGCTGGTGTCCGTGCCAAATTCAGATACTGGATAATGCCTCTAACAAACATTCGCAGATTAAAATTGTACACCACCTTTAGCTGGCTGAGGTTTGCCTCGAAGATTTCATCGCCTCTTAAAGTAAACCGCTGAAAATCGTGCCGGAAATTAATGTTGATATTTCTTCCCAAAATAATCTCTGCGGATGGGATCACATTCAGGGCAGAGGCTTTACGGGCATTGCTGTAATCGATAACATCACCCAGCCATCCCATAATATTGAACCTGATACCTCCTGCCGGCTTGATTTCCGTGTAGAATGACAGCTGGTCTTTATCGTAGATTTCCTGCAAAAACCGTTCCCTCTCTCTGAAATAGGTCACCTGAATCGCAGTCTGAAGAGGTCCAAAATAGCTCGTCTCCAGAGCTACCGTGCTATCAGTGAGATTTCCTTCATGGTCATAGGTGACATTGCCTCCGGCGCTAAATGTGATCTGCGTGAACCACTCCCCTCTCTTTCCCCAGATACGCCGGGTGATTTGGGCGTTCGCGCTTCTTATATCCACGCGGGGGACAAAGCCATAGTCGGCACGAAAAGTAGGATTGCGGTCATTATAAGAGAGACCATACGTCCAATTTCGTCCAAAATGATTGAAAGAAGCCCTAAAAGCGTCTCCGCCAAAATGCCCCGAAGGCTGGCCAAAATCTGATGAGGTGGCGTCGGTGTAATCCGTCTCTGAGTGGAGATACTGGAAGCGCAATTCTTTGGTCCTGGAAAGGCGCAGAAAACCGTCCACGCCGCCCACATGGTTGTAATAATCATCGGCTGTCCTGCCTGTGTATAAGAGGCCCACGGTCGAGTTCCTCCCTACATCTCGGCGGTAGCGGAGCACGCCGCTTGTCACATCCTGGTCGATGGAGGTTGACACCGAGCCCTGGTTAGCAGGAAAGATGAGGTTGTTAATTCTGTCATAAGCAGCAAAAAACCCGATTGCGCTCTTGCCCAATTTACCGGTTAGTTTCAGGCCTCCGTCAGGGTCGGCTACGGTACGAGTGAAAACAGCTTGGACAGGAGTTAGAAAAAAGTCAGCCCCTTCAAGAAAAAAGGGTCTCTTTTCAGGGTAGTAGAGAGCAAACCTGGTGTTGACATCGAGTTGGGCTACGTCCGCCTCTACCTGGGAGAAATCAGGATTTGCAGTGGCGTTTAGGATCAAGTTGGGTGTTATTCCCCAACGGAATGTTACCCCTGGGTCAAGCTCCTCATCACCTGCGACCACAGCCCCGGCCGGAAAGTCTTCTCTTATATCGGTGCGGATCGCGGTCAAGGTAGGGTCAATCTCAATATTCAATCCTGTGGTCATTCCCTGAAGACCGGTGATTTTGTTTTGTTGACAGAGAATACAGCCGATATCCCGTCTCCGCATATGTGAGCTCATCCGATGGCGAACACTGCGGGGATAAGAGCGCTCGGCTCCGAAACCCCAGGTTTGACCTTCAGAACTTTCGGTGAACCGGAGCTGGCTGAAGGGAATTGCGATCTCCACAGCATATCCCCAATCGCTGATCCTGCCTCTCGAATTCCAGATGGCGTCCCAGGAAAAATCCTCGTATCCTTCTGACTCGCTGAAATTGGCATCAGCCTGAACACCCAGCGGATTAACCCTGAACTGGAATGCTCTCCTCTCATCGTTGAAAGTATCAACCATAATGACCACATGGTCGTCCTGGATGAAAGTATCAGTGGAATCTCGGTCCATCAAGTGGGCACGGATTTTTTTCGCCTCTGGGTCGTAGCAGCGAAAGGCGACGTAGAAATATTTCTTATCGAAGGTAACCAGGCAATCAGTATCAACTGGCGAGGGGATGTTATCTCCAGGAAGCCACTCGTAGGGAAGTTTGATTACCACAGCCTCTGTCCAAGCTTGTTCATCCAGGATGCCATCGACCTTGATGGGCGAGGTTGCAGGAGTGACTATGAAATGCTGAGCAGATGGTTCTTGCTTGTTCTTTTCCTGGTTTGACAAAAAAATCGGAGAGCTAAAAATGACTGAAGTCAGAACCAGAATCATCAATATAGGTGCTGTTATCGGGAAAAATCGATATTGTCTCAATCTTATTTCCTCCTTTTTTGATTTGGGTGCAGCATATCCACCTTATCTCTTGGTAACTTATACGGAAAATAGGAAAGAAAGGTTGTGTGGAAAAAAAGGGACAGGCTACTTTTTTAAATATGTGGATTTGATAGATCAAACCCCTGCGTGAGTTTTTCACTTTTTTGTAGACAAGATTGTCCTCTGGAGATTCATATAATTGAATTGGCGTTCAATAATTTGAATAATAATATCTAATGAAATCAAATTGAATAAATATAATCTCTTTATTTTCAGTACTTTAATGAAAATAAAAAAGTTGGCATGAATATTGCAAATACTTATATCGTATAGTATAGATATACTGTATAGTCTATATGTACTGTATAGTATATATATGTACTGTATACATTATTATTGAAATGATAAAAAACATATACGCCAAAGGAGGTGAGGTAGAGAGAAAAGATGAAAATGTAAACGGATATGGAGAGTGAATAAGGTTCACTCTGGGAAAGAAGAAATGAACAAAAGGAGGTTTTTAATGAGAAAGTTGTTAACTCTATTAACAGCGATATTGATACTCACAGTCGGAATGAGTTTTGCTCAGCTTAAATACGGCCGAATCGAAGGAGTCGTTATCGACAACGAAGGAGCAGCTCTTCCTGGAGTATCGCTCACCCTAGAATCAGAACTTTTTCCAAGCAGAAGTGCCGTTACAGATGAGGCAGGCAAGTTTGTCTTCCGCTCTTTGGACCCGGGAATATACAAGTTGACCTTGGAATTGCCTGGGTTTGTCAAAGAAGTTCGTGAGCAGATAAGAGTAATCGTTGGCAAGACTCTAGATTTTAGGGTTGCTATGAAAATGGCTACTATTGAAGAAGATGTGACGGTGGTAGCCGAATCACCCATTGTCGACACCAAAAAGTCAGGAACGGCTGTCAATGTTACCAGCGAGTGGTTAGCCAACATTCCTTCAGCTCGAGATCCTTGGGTCATCCTGGAGCAAAGCGCCGGAGTCATGGTCGACAGAGTCAATGTCGGCGGTTCTCAATCAGGTCAGCAGTCGAACTTTTATGCCCGAGGTGACAGTGGCTATAATGTCATGTGGAACCTGGATGGGCTAACAATCACTGACCAAGGCGCTCTTGGTGCGACACCCACTTACTGGGACTTTGATGCCTTCGAGGAGATTCAAATCACAACCGGCGGAGCCGACCCATCTATTCAGACAGGCGGTATCGGATTGAATTTTGTGACCAAGAGAGGTGGAAACAAATTCAGAGGTCAGGCTTACTTTTACCGGACCGACGATATTCCAGCGGTGGATTTTCAAGCTTCCAACGTGTTGGGATCTGATCTTGCGAGTTATTGGAGAGATAACGCTGGTCTGACTGATGAGGAAATTGTTGCAGCTTACCCAGGCGACAGGATCAACCGCATCAAGGATTATGGATTTGAAGCTGGCGGTCCGATCATCAAGAACAAACTCTGGCTTTGGGGAGCTTGGGGTGTGCAGGATATCAAAATGTTCACGGCAGCCGGGACAGCAGATGATACTCTCCTGGATAACATCAACCTCAAGTTGAATGCTCAGATCACCCCTAACACCAGAGCCGAACTCATGTATTTCTACGGCAACAAACTGAAATGGGGCCGTGGAGCCGCTATTACTCGGCCGGCAGATACAACTTGGGATCAGGAAGGACCGACCAATCTCTACAAGGTAGAGCTTGAACATATTTTCGGTGACAAATTCTTCGCAACCATGAAATTCGGTTATGTAGATATGTGGTTTACCCTGACTCCTAAGGGTGGAATCGATACTCCGACTACCCTCAGTCTTGACACAGGAGAGTGGGGTGGCTCGTACTACTGGTACAAGACGACTCGACCTGCCTATCATTTGAACGTCACGGGGAACTTATTCTTAGAAGACGTTCTAGGCGGAAGCCATGAATGGAAGTTCGGTGTGGAATGGAGAGACGCTAATGTCACTTCTCAATCGTCCTTCGGGGGGAATCAGCTTAAATTGACCGCGGAATGGTGGCAACCTTACTGGACGCCCTATTATGGATTGCCACCCGTAAGCACTAACTCCTTCATAGTTGGACTCATTCAAGGCACGAATATCGATGTACACTTCAACAGGTACAGTTTCTGGTTGGGCGATACGTTTACCACTGGTCGGTTGACTCTGAATCTCGGGCTCCGGTACGATTACCGCTACTTGAATTACAATGAGAGTACTTTGGCAACTCAATCTGCAGCTCCTGTCCTGCTTCCCGCGTTCACACAAGCTAAAGAAGATAAATTCATTACATGGAGTGATTTGTCACCTCGGATTGGTTTCACCTATGACCTGGCCGGAGACGGAAGGACCATCATCAAGGGAAGTGCTGGGATCTACTATGATCAACTGGGCACCTGGAATTACGGTATCTACAGCGGTGCCTACTGGAGAGAGGTGGATTTTTACTGGCATGATGCAAACGAAGACTTTGAGGTTCAAGAAAGTGAACTCGTGGGCTATCCAGATCCAGACTCGATAAGCTATTTCTCCGATGCTTACAATGTTGACGATCCCACCGTATCTCCCAACTCCTACGATCCCAGCTTGTCAGCTCCAAAAACCATAGAAGCCATTGTTGGCTTCGAAAGAGAACTTTTTCCTGATTTTTCGGTATCAGCGAACTTCATCTGGCGTCGTCTTGATAACTACACCTGGGCTCCGATTAACGATGTCACAAGTGCAGACTTCACAGTCGAAAAGACGATTGACAACCAAGGTACTGAGGATCTGTATGATGGAAATACGTACACGATGACCTACTACGAACTGCCGTTCACAAGACCGTCAGGTGTTTATGTAACCAACAGGCCGGATTATTACCAGAGGTTCTGGGGTATTGAGATGACTATCACCAAGAGGCTAAGCAACAAGTGGATGATGAATGCAGCGTTAAACTACAGCGACCACCGTCAGTACTATGACAGTCCAGCCGCCTACCAGGATCCGACCAATATAGAATTTGAGAACGGAAAACTCATGGCCTACGAGTCAGGAGGAAGTGGAAAGGTCGATATTTGGGCCAACACCCGATGGCAGGTGAAGATAAACGGAATGTACCAACTTCCCTACGGATTCAACGTAAGTGGATTCCTGACTATTAGGGAGGGATATGTCCTCCCAGTTAGGCTCGAGCAATATTCCAAAGCTGATAACACCGAATCGGTTTACCCCTTAGTGAAGCCTTTTGCGAGCGAGAGGCTGCCAGTCTTCTGGATGGCAGACTTTAGGATCGAGAAAGTCCTTCCCATCGGTGACTACGGCAGTATCAGTATCATTGCTGATGTCTTCAACCTGTTCAACACCGATACGGTCCTCGGTCGAGAAACAATCCTCAATTATTCGACCGCTTATCAGCCGTTGGAAATCATCAACCCGAGAGTGTTCCGGTTAGGAGTGCGTTTCCGATTCTGATTCTGAAGTAGAATATACTGGGGCATATCCCCAAAAGTAGAAGTTCTCCCGTTCCGCCCGTCTTTCATAAGAGGATGGGCGGGACGGGTTTTTTTTTATGGGGAGACTCAGCTTGAAAAAGCTTGTGCTGTATCTTACAATTTTATTGTGAGAGGAGTAACAGGATGATAGAAATGAAGAAGCTCACTCGAACAAGTCTCTGGTTGTCCTTTATCCTAATTTTTATCGTTTTCTCCAGTCTTGCATTCAGCCAGGAATGGAGAGGGAGAGGGCGCCTCCGGGGAGTGGTCTCAACTGAGGACGGACAGCCCATTCCGGATGTAAAAGTTATCCTTCAACACGTCCAGATTGGAGCAAATATTGAATTTACTACCGACCAGAAAGGGAAATGGGTGGCCGCCAATATTCGAGGAGGAGAGTGGGCTATTGATTTTATTGCCGAAGGCTACGAGCCAAAGAAAATTTCTACGACCGTTAGCGAAGTTTTAAGAGGCAAGCCTATAGAGATAAGCTTGAAGAGGACGCAAAAAAATATCGTGACTGATAAAGTCACAGAGCTGTTGGTCGCCGGGAATGAGTTGTTTGATCAGGAGAAATACGCGGAGGCCATACAGGAATACCAGAGTATTCTCAAAGAGAATCCTGAGCTGTATATCATCCACAAAAACATCGGAAACGCTTATTATGAACTGGAAGATTATGATTCAGCCATAAGACACTATGAGCTTGTACTAAACAAAGAGCCTGACTCGACTGATGTCTTGATTGCCCTGGGCAATATGTATCTGGAAAAGGGAGATTTGGAGAAAGGATTGAGCTATTTCAACCAGATTGATATGGGAAAAATCACGAGTCCGATTACCTTTTATAATATCGGAACATCTTTCTTCAATAAAGGGGAAATCAATAAGGCCGTCGAATATTACAAAAAGGCCATCGGTCTAGATCCCAACCTATCCGATGCCTATTACCAGTTGGGATTATGCTATTTGAATATGAATGAGAAGGAAGACGCTAAGGAAAGCTTTAAAAAATTTCTTGAGCTCGCTCCTGATTCCCCAAAAGCCGAAACAGCCAAACAGATGTTGAAATATCTCGAGAATGAGAGCGAGCCCGCCAAAGTATGTTCCTTATAGCCCTAAGCAATTATCAGATGAGCGGACTTACAAAAGTCTAATACTCCAAAAACAGAGAAGAAAAGTGAAAAAAACGATTCAAAACGCTCTGGCTGTGAAGGAAAATTATCTTAAACGATTTTCGACCTCTCGTTTTTTTATTCTCACCAGCCTGGCTATGATTATTCTTGTCCTGTGGACAATTTTAAACCTGTCAGCGGCTAACAGAAGTCCTTCCTGGAACGTCCTTCTCATCACAGTCGATACCCTCCGAGCCGATTACCTGAGCTGTTATGGAAGCAAGAAGGTAAGGACTCCGCATATTGACCAATTGGCCGAGAACGGAATAGTATTTGAGAAGGCGTTTGCTCACAATGTGATCACTCTGCCTTCCCATATAAATATCTTAACAGGAACCTATCCAATCTATCATGGCGTCCAGGATAACGCGGGTTTTCGTTTGGGTGAGAAGGCCATAACTCTGTCTGAAGTGCTCAAAAAGGAGGGATATAAGACTGGAGCTTTCATCGGAGCCTTTCCGCTTGACGACCGTTTTGGCCTCGGTCAAGGATTTGATCTTTATGATGATTTTTACGGAGACACGACGGCTCAGAATGATTTTTCGTTTGTCGAACGCAGAGCCGAAGACGTTGTCAGACGGGCTGTTGAGTGGATAGATCAGAACAGACAAGAAAATTGGTTTTGCTGGGTCCATATTTACGATCCACATGCCCCTTACAATCCTCCTCCGTCATACAAAGAAAAATATCCTGGAAACTTTTATGCCGGAGAGGTGGCCTATTCGGACTCCGCGCTGGGGAATTTATTCGGATTCCTGAAAAAAGCTGAGCTTGAAGAAAACACTCTGGTGGTACTTACCTCGGATCATGGGGAAGGCTTGGGGGATCATCAAGAGCCTACGCATGGGGTTTTTGCCTACAACACTACTCTGCACATTCCTCTCATTGTTTATCAGCCAAAATTATTTACAGAACACAAAACTGTTAAATTTATGGTTCGGCATATTGATATCATGCCGACTGTTTTAGACATCGCGGGATTTAAAATTCCCAAAGAAGTTCAGGGACATTCTCTTAAGCCCATCATCAGAAACCCAGATAAGGGAAGAGTGGAGGATTGTTACTTTGAAGCGATGACACCCCATCTCAACCGTGATTGGGCACCTCTTCAAGGCGTACTATCAGATCAATTCAAGTATATCGATCTTCCGATTAAAGAGCTGTATGATATCGAATCCGACTACCGGGAGGAAAACAATTTAGCAGCGACGGATATGTTAACGGCTGATAAATTAAACAAACACCTTCAAACCCTGATAAAAAAATATTCCTCTAAGACATCCAAAGAAATCAGAAGAGTCAAAGAGGATCCCCAGACTTTGGAGAGACTGCGCGCTTTAGGCTACGTCAGCGGCTCAGGCCAAAGGACCTTAAAAGGAAAATATACTCAGGAAGATGATCCAAAAAAGCTGATCCATTTGGACAATATGAGCCATACCGCGATTGATGAATACCTTCTCGGGAATCCTTCCCGGGCCATAGAATTATTCAACGAAGTTATCGAGCGACGACCGACCATGGGGCTGACCTATTCCCAGCTCTCTTTTGTTTACCATGAAGTGGGACAAACGGAGAAGGCCATTCAAACATTGGAAAAGGGATTAGCGCTGAATCTCAACAATAGACTGGAGTTGATGGCGAAATTAGGCATTTATCTGCAGGAGAAAGGGGAGTTTAAAAGGTCCATAGAAATCCTCCAAGGCGTTCTGGAAGAGGATCCCGATCATGCGGAGGCTCTCAATTATCTCGGCATCAGCTATTGGCGATCAGGCCAGTATGATAAGGCCATCCCCATCTTCGAGAAACTCATCGTCTTAGACAGCGGATACGCCAGTGCTTACAACAACCTAGGCTCTGTCTACCTGAGCCAGAAGAAGTATGAGTTGGCCACAGAAAACTTTGTAAAGGCCTTAAAATATGACTCCAGATTGGCCGGACCCTATAATGGGTTGGGAGTGGTCTATGTCAACCAAGGAGATAACTCCGCCGCCATCGAAAACTGGAAAAAGGCCGTAGAGCTGGACAACCAGCAGTACGATGCCCTCTATAATCTAGGGATATTATTAACCCAGGTAGGGCGGTTCGGGGAAGCCGTTGATTATCTGGAGCGGTTTATCCAGACGGCTCCCCCGCATAAGTATGAGAAAGACATAGAAAAGATGAAGGAACTCGTGGCCCGGATAAAGAAAAATACCAGATGAGATAGAAACATGGCTCTGATAAAAACAAACAGATTATTCCATCTGATGACAATCTTAATTTCTGTTATGTTCATCGTCTCGTTCTTTCCTGGTTCATGCCTGGCGGATAAAGTCAAAAGACAAAAAGATTTGAACATCCTGCTGCTGACTATAGATACTTTAAGAGCGGACAGAGTCGGGTACAGCGGCTATGACATAGAGACTCCCCATCTTGACTCTCTCGCTTTTGGCGGAACAGCCTTCTTAAACGCTGTTTGTCAGGTTCCTCTAACCCTTCCCTCTCACGCTTCTATCCTAACAGGGACGAATCCTCCTTTCCATGGGATAAAGAATAACGGAGAGTATGTGAATACAGATATGACCACACTGGCAGAAATACTTAGTCAAAACGGTTATGTTCCGGCTGCTTTCATCGGGGCTTTTCCTCTTGATTCCCAGTTTGGATTGGACCAGGGATTCGAGATTTATGATGACGATTATAATACTCCGAAATTTCTCCAGCCCCATGGCCCTCAGAGGTTAGCGGAGGCTGTGTTTTCTTCTGCAGCTCAATGGATAAGGGAGAATCACAAAAAGAAATTTTTTGTCTGGGCACATTACTACGATCCTCATGATCCCTATTTGCCGCCGTCTCCTTTTGATCAAAAATACAAAGATCGGCTCTACGACGGAGAAATTGCTTATACCGATGTCTACGTGGGGGAGTTGATAGCACTTCTTAATGCAGCAAATATTCTGCAGAACACCCTGGTCGTCATTGTCGGCGACCATGGCGAAGATCTGTACGAACATAACGAGCCAGGACACGGAATTTTTGTGTATGATACGACCTTAAAAGTCCCCTTGATTTTCAACTGCCCGGGAATCATCCCCGAGGAAAATCACATCAGCCAGCAGGTGAGAACTATAGACATCATGCCGACGATCCTGGATATCGTAAAAATAGATATTCCCAAGTTCGTTCAGGGCAAAAGCCTCATCCCCCTCATCCAAGGAAAAAAATTAAGCCTTGAGTCCTATGCCGAGACATATTTTCCCCTTATTACTCACGGCTGGTCTGAGCTCAAGGCCATCCGGACGGATGAGTGGAAGTATATCCAGGCCCCAAAGCCTGAACTCTACAATCTAAAAGATGATCCAGGAGAGCTGAAGAATGTTCTGGATGCCAATGGAAGGGTAGCCCGGCATATAAAGAAAAAATTAGAAGATTTAGAGAAAAAAGCCTCTCTTTCCCAAAAGCCAGCAGCCAAACAACTCTCCTCGGAAGCCAGGGAAAAATTAATGGCTCTAGGTTATGTAGCTGGCAGTATCCCTGATGATACGAGGAATAGACCGGACCCAAAAGATATGGTGGCGATCATCAAGGATATCTCTCAGGGACTTTACTCTTTTCGGCAGGGCCGTCTTAAGGACGCAGAAAGGATATTATCAGAAATCAGGAAGAAGGATCCCCGGAATCCTTTGGTCTTACGGATGATGGGAAATATCTACCAGAAAAGAGAAGAATGGGATAAGGCGATAGAGGTATTAGAAGAGGCTGTCAAAGCCAACAGCATGGATGTGGAATCTTATCATCTTCTAGTTATCAGCTATGTTGGAAATAATGATAACGATAAAGCGATGGACATCGCCAGAATCGTTTTGGATATACAGCCGAACCACCTCCCATCACTCCTTTTTCTGGCTTCGGCCCACTCAACAATGAATCAGACGAAAGAGGCCTTAGATTATTTGGAGCGAGCTCTTGATGTCGACCCTTCAAACCTGGAGATTCGGTTAGAGTATGCTAGGACGTTGACGAGACACCAAGATTATGAAAAAGCCGCCGAGTTTTTGAACGAAATGATCGAGCAGGAGCCGACTTTTGATTTATCATATTTAGCTCTCTCGAACTTATATGAAAAAACAAAGCAATGGGATAAGGCCATCAAAGTCCTCGAGAATGCGGTCGCCACAGAAATAAAAAACGCGGATATTTTAAACAAGCTGGCTCAGTATTTGCAAAGAACTGGCCAATTTGAGCGCTCGATAGAGATATTACGAATGG
>JABAOF010000609.1_pt3 | contig 30047 bp, 29 predicted proteins | sample 7062171 | NCBI WGS metagenome assembly JABAOF01 (sample SAMN14538628, study PRJNA623070) | marine sediment metagenome | biome: marine biome [ENVO:00000428]; feature: marine pelagic biome [ENVO:01000023]; material: deep marine sediment [ENVO:00002113] | place: India: Gulf of Khambhat ...
CGATCAGCCACCACAACTTTGGATAGATCTTTCTTGGGGTTCCCCTTTAGAAGCCCTTCCTCAACATCAAGCCAGAGGGTTCTATGTTCTGTTAAGATCTGGTCTTTCACAATGCCTATAACCCTTACCTTGACTCTCTGAGCATCTAAGGGAGTCCTAATTTCGAGGTCTTCCGGCTTCACCTCTCGGAGATTCATCGTATCCTTGGCAAAGCGAGGGTATTGAGGCGTCTCCAAGCCTCTGAGAAGCCTTCCATTAGAAGCGATAGGTACTCCGTCGATTATGACCACTTTAGCTCTGAAATCCTCGAGACTTTCCACAAGGAGGATATCAGCGAACCTGCCTGGTGAGATACTTCCGACGTCTCTATCAACTCCGAAATACTCCGCTGTGTTTAACGTAGCCATCTGAACCGCTTGAACCGGGTCAACTCCCTCCTCCACGGCTCTTCTTACTACGAAATCCATATGTCCCTCCTCTAAGAGGTCTAAGGAATTCCTATCATCTGTTGCTAAGAGGCAGCGTCTCGTATCTAGACCAAGTCGCAAGATGGGTCTGATTAAGGTGGCTAGGTCCTTGGATGTTGAACCCTCCCTGATCTGCAGCCTCATACCCAGCCTAAGTCTCTGTAAAGCTTCTTCGGGTGTAGATGCCTCGTGGTCCGACATGACCCCGGCTGCAGTGTAGGCATTCAATTCCTTGCCAAGAAGAGAAGGTGCGTGTCCCTCTACGACCTTGCCCTGGACGATAGCGGCCTCTATCTCTCGATCGAGTTTTTCATCCTTGATGAGAACTCCAAGGTAATTCATAACCTCTCCTAGACCTACAACGTCGTTAAGACCTAGTAGCTCCTCCACATCTCTCCAACCGATTTCAGCCCCTGTGGTCTCCAGGGCTGGAGCAGAGGGTACACTCGACGGGATCTCGAAGAAGACCTTCAGAGGTATGTTCTTTGCTTCTTCGTACATGAGTTTGACTCCTCTTACACCTAGGACGTTGGCTATCTCATGGGGATCGATGAACGCGCCGGTAGTGCCCTTAGGTAGAACTAACTCCGCGAATCGGGTGACGGTGACCATTGAGCTCTCGACGTGCACATGGGCGTCGAGTAGGCCGGGTGTAAGGAAAATCCCTCTAGCGTCTACGATTTCTGTGTTCTCTCCGACACAATGTTCAGCGTCTCCCACCAGAGCTATCCTCTTCCCTTTTACTGCTACATCTGTTTCCTCCAGGATCTCACCGGTATAAACATCTAAGAGTTGGCTTCTCTCCACCACAAGGTCTGCCGCTGTGTTACCAAGGGCGGTGTCAATCAATTCATGTCTCAAACGGCTTCACCTAGTACTATGCATCCTGTGGTCCTTTCCCATATACCTCCTTCCATCAATTTCTTTTCATTTCGTGCTATGATTCCCTAAAAAATAGAAACGGTCTAGAAGCTATATCGATTTTACTTTGTTTAAATATCGTTTGTGGCCTAGAAATTATTAATTGTAAGGAAGTCCTGATTAGTGGTAAAGGAAGATAGGATAGATTTTCTATCTCCTGTGAAGGATTAGCGAGGTCCCGGAGAATTGAGTGAAGTCGAACTGAAAATTAAAATTGACGGGCACGAGGTGGAGGTAAGAGGCAAGAAAGAAGATGTCATAGAGTTACTCGCCAAGGCCATAGATTACATTTCCCAGTTTAGGGAAAAGGCAGCTCCGAAAGAAATGGTGGGTAGAGAGGAGGAAGAATACGAGGCGGAGTTGACCGATATACCTCCCCCCTTCGAGATCACCTCGAAGGATGCGATGACTACGATTTTAAAGAAGCTCTTCTCCACGACATGGGCGTCTAAACCTAGGACCCTTAAAGAGGTTCTAGATGCTCTCGCCTCTATGGGTCTACACTACCCTAAGTCCACTATCGCCGTGAGCTTAGCCCGCTTGGTCAAGAAAAACGTTATTAGAAGGATGAAGTCGAGAGAGAATATCTATCTTTATATGCCCCTTATCCCGCCGAGACCTGAAGAGATTAAGGAAACCCTATGATAGGGGGGGAGGAGATGAACAGAGACAAGATCAGTGTGAAGATCGAGTGGGAAGGTAACAGCATCGAACTCCAAGGAGACCCGGAGACGGTGGTTCGTGAGGTGGAGAGTTTTCTCCTTAAGTCGATACCCCAAATATCTCTCGCTAAAAAGCTCCAGGTCTCCATCGATGCTCAAGATCTCTCCGAGATCATATCTCCTCTTGTCAGGGTGACGCCTAGGGGCGAGATCATAATGTTGATCGCATTAGACAAGGTCTCTCTGAGTGACCGTATCCTGATTACTCTCATCGCCCAGAAGTTCCTATTCTTAACAGGAGCCTCAAAGGGCGATCACCTCTCTCTCCGGGATGTATCATCCCGGGTTTTTGCCTCTCTGAAGTCGGCCTCCTCGAGGCTCAGTGAACTCAACTCTCAGGGCCTCATCGAGAAGGAGAGAGTTAAGGGGCAGACTCGATATTGCGTCACAATTCACGGTATCTTGGATTTTAAGCGGAAGAAGTTGCCTAAACTTCTGAAAAAAGTTACATACACCTAATTACCTTCTCAGATAAAGTTTGATGCTTGCAGCGCATAGAACTATCTCACAGTCACTACATTGAACTAGTCAAAAAGAGATAGAAGTACTAGAAAGTGATCTGCCTCTCAGCTGTTTTAACGTCCTTGAGACCGAAACCCGTCAAAGGTATGACAACCTTCTCATCCAAATCTATAACTCTGTTTAAGTGAAGTTTTGTCAGACCGGCAAGTGCTACGCTCGTGGTCGGTTCTACGAAGATCCCTTCTCTCTCTGCCAGAGTCCTCTGATGATGTAACACTTCCTCATCTGAGACCGATACAGCCGATCCCTGGGTCTCTTTGATGGCCTTCAATATCTGTTCGCCCCTAACTGGTTTAACGATCCTAACACCCCCTGCAACCGTCTCCCCTTCCTCCACGTCCTCCACATAGTCTAGGCCTTTTTCATAGGCGTTAACGATGGGCATGCAGGCTGCTGACTGAACACAGTGAAGTTTCGGTGCTCCATCAATCCACCCTAGCTGCCGGAGCTCTAGGAAGCCCTTGTAGGCGCCTAGCATCAAGATTCCTCCTCCCACGGGTAAGACCAGGTGATCTGGAGATTCCCAGCCCATGTCCTTGACCAACTCGTATGCGAAGGTCTTACACCCCTCCAAGAAGAAGGGGTTCATGTTGTGGGATCCATAGTAGACTTCATTCTCCTCGACGTATCTGTGAATAGCGTCGGTGACGTCCCTACGTGTTCCTGGAATCCTCCTCAGCGTTGCACCATACATTCTTACTTGGGCGAGCTTTCCTATGGGAGCACTAGCCGGGGTGAAGATGGTGCACTTTAAGCCGGCTTTCGCGCAGTATGCTGCCGCGGCGGAGCCGGCATTCCCCGAGGTGTCGTCTACTAGGTGTTCGATCTGGAGCTCTCTGGCCTTAGATATTAGGGTAGTGGCTCCTCTGTCCTTGTATGATCCGGTGGGGTTAAGGTATTCAAACTTGAGGAAAAGTCTCTTCAGCTCGAGGTCTTTTCCGTACCGCTCTGACCTCAGTAAGGGGGTTCCACCTTCACCTAGAGAGACCACGTTACCTATCTCCGTGATGGGGAGCAGCTCTCTGTATCTCCACAAGTTCGCCTCTCTGCCTTTGAAGGTATCCTTATCAATTTTTTTTTCGATCTCTTCGTAATTATAGGTCACGTCTAGGAGAGAACCGCACTTCCTACACGCCCAGATTCTTTCTTGATCTGAGAACAGTGAACCACATGAAGTGCACCTAAGCCCCTCGATGTACATCTTGGATCAAAGCCTCAATAAGCCTAAGTATAGATAAAAAGATAAGCTGTTCTCAACGAAACGTGAACAGGGATTTCAGTGGATGTCTGGGTCGATGTTGGGGATCTCCAGTTTTCGAGGCGTCTTCTGGATGTACCGGTATTTTCTAGCCTTTCCCAACCTGCTTAAAACACCCTCTTTGGTGAGATCGAGCAAGGCATGGGAAACGGCGCTTCTATCGTAGTGGAACCCCCTCCGCCCCAGCTCCTCCCACACATCGTTGAGAGGTCTTGCCTCAGAGAACCATCTCTCGTTGTAGAGCTCCTCTATGATCTCCCTGCACGTCCTAGGCGTTGCCTCCATCTGCCTTGTGGCTTTAAGGCCTTCGACAGCTTCTGAGCTGCTCCTCATTCCTTTGAGCACGTCTTGAACGACCCTCTCCACCTGATCTTCCAGGCATTGCAACTCCACCTCCACGCCTGCCACCTTCAGCTTTATACTCACCGTCTTCGCATCATCCATATTGTCCATCTCCCTGAATTTTCCTGAACATGTTGAACAACAGCAATTCTTAAATATATCTTATGATATATTGTTCATGAACAAAATGATCAGCAATACTATAAAAGCTTTTCGGAGGCCTTCCACGATACCTAGCCTAGATGAAATCCCCCCGCTTCGAATTCTCGCACAAACAGTGGAAGAACTCAGAGGGAAACTCCTCATTCCACGAACAGTGGCCTCAACATACACCCTTAAACCACTGTTGATCCAGAGCCTGAAGATGAATGGTGGAAGATTTAGCGTTAGCCAGCTGGAGAGACTGCCTTCGAAGAGAGAGGTTTTAGGCATCGACTCCACAGCGATTCCCATAGCCGAGAGCAGAGAAGGCATCCTTTTGGCCGCCAGAGCGTCTTTGATCAGGAGAACCCTCAATGAGGACTATGGGGTGGAGAGGGTTGGCCCCATCCTCGCCTATATCACTGAAAGAACGTTGAATGAGTTGAGGAGTGAGTTGGTCGCTTCCAGGAGGATTATGAGGTTGGCCCCGGTGGATCCATGGTACTCAAAGCAGATCATTATGACTATCCTTGAGAATTGGTTACTCTGGAGGGCGGTCTCAACCTCTTGGGAAGCCATTATATTGGTGGATGGATCCCTGAGGCCGTCTATCATCAAACTAAGAAACTATCCTATCCAGAACATAATAAGGGAGGCCGAGAGAAGAGGAAACACCCTCATAGGAGTCTCCAAGCGATCGAAGCTTTTTAAATGGTGTCCAGGGAAGCTTATGAAGCTCGCTGAAGAGGAGCCCCCTTCAGCGGTAGAGGTTCCAGAGGCGCATAGATATCTGAAGAACCTTTTAGGGAACGTATACTTCGCCCTATTATCCAAGGATGGGATGCCTCTAAGAGTGGATGTATCCTTGTACGAGGAGACTCCGCTTCAGAGGCTGAACGAGCTCTACTCCAGCGACTATGTTTACAGAGGGTATCCTGAGACTCTCAGGCGGGCCCATGTCTTCTCCAAACTATCTAAGACCGAAAGAATCGGCCTAAGATCCAGCTTGAGACTCTTTGATGCGAGACTAATTCCTGCGGAGAAGGAGAGAGTTCTCCTTTTCGGCGCCTTCTGTGGAGCCGCAAGAGACTGGAGGGCGGCAGATGCGCATCTACGGTAAGGATGGATCCATCTTCAAGATTATAGCCTTCCCAGATGAGAATGTTTACAAAGGCGAGTATCTCCTTATCGAGGACGACATTAACACCGCCTCAACGCTGGTTCAGGTTGTAGACGTGAGCTATGCAGAGACCCCTGGTCTGCTGGAAGAACTGATTAGGGAAGGAATGTTCAAGGATAATAGAACGGATTTAGACCCCTATAATGTCGGCGAAACCACTAAGTTTCTTAGGGATACCAAGGTTCTACACTGCGTACCGCGGGGAGTGATCAATGATGGTAGGCTCTACGCTAGAATCTACTCTCTTCCCTCGAGGACGGAATCTACGATCAAGAGAATCCCTTCATCAAAGGTCTTGGAGTTTGCCGCATCAGCTCAGAGCAGGAAGATTTGTCTAGGCAGAGACCGAGACCAGTTGAGGATCAGGGTTAATGCCGAGGCCTTAGATGGCTCCCTCACCCTCATAACGGGGATGAAGGGTTCAGGAAAATCCCACTTGGCCAAGCTTTTCTTACTGGGGCTTTTAAAGGAAGGCGCCCCCATATTGGCTTTCGACCTGAACGGAGAGTACGTATGTCTCAACACGACTTTAGATGGTAAACCCTCTGAAAACCATGAGAAAATAGGCGTTTACTACCCTGGAAAAAACTTCTTCCTCTCGCTTGAATATCTAGGCATTGGATCGGTCTCAAAGGTTCTTACTAAGGTGTTGAACCTGCCAGGCGTCTCAGCGGCTGTGTTAAACGAGATATGGAGTCTCATACAGAATCAGGGACGAGTCACCCTTAAACTCCTGCAGGATGTGATAAATAGATCTGTCTCGAATATGAAGGTCAAAGACGCCCTCACTTCGAGGTTGTTGACCCTTAGGAGCTGTAGCTTCATCACCGACGACCCTAGAAAGCTGACTCGGTTGGAGGATGTAATACACTCTGAGGGTTCTGCCGTAGTCATCGTTTTAAGAGATATCCCGTCCAGAGCCAGAAAGATCTTAGTTGAGATGATCTTAAGCAAAGTGGTCTCACTTCTAGAGGTTGACAAGCTTCCCCCCCTCTTCCTCTTGGCCGAAGAGGCTCACCTCTATGTCAGACAGACCTACTGGGAGGACATTGTTACAAGGATGAGGCACTTCGGCCTTTTCGTAATCTTCGTGACCAATCAACCCGACGCTTTAGAACACCAAGTCTTCAGACAGCTGGATAACATCTTCCTATTCAGCTTCAAGAATGACCATGACCTCGATATGGTTTCGAGGATTTCTGATGTGGATGCTGCTTCGGTCAAGTCTATCGTGAAGGAGATACCTAGAGGTGTCTGTCTAGCCATTGGAAGAGCCGTAACCAATCTGCCCATGTTGGTATGTGTAAGGGACCTCGGTGTTCAAGCTCTGGGCCAGACCAAGACAGTTTTCAAGAGGGTGGAGGGCGAAATAGAGACCCAGGTTACCTACTCTAGTAATCCTCTACCTCATGTTTGAATTAGAAAAATGCTGGAGTTCATCCAACTCTTCAAGCTCCATTCCATTCTATCTTTTAGATCTATATTGTCAGGGTAAGTCTCGATCCTTACTCTCCTATTCAACCTAGATCCTTGGTAACTCCGATTATTACTATAAAGGTACATTATTATCTTTAAAATGAAGAATCTGAACTGCTTCTTCAGACCGAAGACTGTCGCGGTCATCGGCGCTTCAAAGACTGTTGACAAAGTTGGAAATGTAATACTCAGCAACCTTTTAGAGTCCAACTTCCGAGGCAGAGTCTACCCTGTAAACCCATATGCTGACAGTATCTATGGGAGAAAGGTTTTTGCCAGCGTAAAAGACATTCCGGAAATTGTTGAACTAGCCGTCTTAGCCACGAGGGCTGAGGTTGTACCTCAGGTCATGCAAGATTGTGCAGAAAAGGGTGTTGAAGGAGTTATCATCGTTTCAGGTGGTTTCGCTGAGGTTGGCAGCGAAGGGATAGCAAGACAGAAGAAGATCAAGGAGATTGCTGAGCAGGCGGATATGCGAATAATCGGACCCAATTGTATAGGTGTCTATGATTCAGAGTCTGAGATGGATACTATGTTTATGCCGAGGTATCGTATGTCTCGTCCAAGGAGGGGAAGGATCGCGTTCATCACTCAGAGCGGTGCCTTCGGCATCGCGGTACTGGATTGGGCGGCTTCAAGAGGCTTCGGTGTCTCCAAATTCATAAGTCTTGGAAATAGGGTTGGCGTCAATGAACTCGATTGTTTGGAGTATCTTGCAGACGACGAACATACTAGGACAATAGCCCTATACCTGGAATCAACGGTTGATGGTCAGAGACTCATCGATACAGCCAAAAAGGTTGTTAAGAAGAAACCTATAGTAGCCCTGAAGGCAGGCGTGACTGAAAAAGGAGTTCAGGCAGTCTCATCTCATACAGGCTCACTTGCAGGGGACGATAGAATCTATGATGCAGCCTTCAAGCAGTCAGGCATCATACGCACCTATGGTCCTCAAGACCTCTTCGATGTTGCCCGAGCCTTGGCGAACCAACCCCTCCCCAACGGCGACAGAGTTGCAATAATTACAAACGGAGGAGGCTTCGGTGTTATGGCGACGGACGCAGTGGAAGAGCATAGATTAAAGATGGCAGACTTCTCAGAGAAAACTACGAAGTACCTGAGGGGTCACATGCCTCCCATCGTCTCTATACATAACCCAGTGGATCTTGTTGGTGATGCAGATGCAGAGAGATATCGGTTGGCGATAGAAACTCTACTCAAAGACCCGGATACCGACGGAATCGTTGTGATCATCCTCTTTCAGACGCCAAATCTTCAGCCCGACATTGTAGGAGTACTTGCTTCCGCAGCCGATAAACGAAACAAGCCCATCTTGGTATGCACTGCTGGAGGCGACTTTGCTGAACTACACACTAGGATGCTGGAGAGAGCAGGTGTACAAGTTTATCCTTCGCCACGTCGTGTGATCAGGGCTATGGCAACCCTTCTACAATACAAAAAGTATAGAGAGAGATCTGTAAACTAAAACAACCTACTTATAGCGTGCATATTCATGATCTTGAAGAGTGTGTTTTTAAATATCCAAACGTCTCACAACGCATTGGGGTGGAGGTTGGTCCTAAACCGATTCCGAGAGCATTTCCAAGGCTCCTTCCAGAGAGTTGCAGGTCTCTTCATCCGGCTTGGCTTGAAGCCCTACATGGTGAGCGCGCTGAGCGTTATCTCCGCCCTTATCTCCTCTCTCTTTATCTACTTTAGCGGTGGATCAACGCAATTTGTAGCAATGGCTATACTGTTTTTTGGCTTGGCAGCGCTGACAGATGCCGTGGATGGGGCGATGGCGCGTATGCAACACAGGGTGAGCAAGGCAGGTTCCTTCATGGACTCTTTTTCAGATCGGATAGTGGAGGTTCTCATCCTCTGTTCTGTCATCTTGACGGGGATGGTTTCAACGTTCATAGGTCTTCTCTTCCTCTGCTCATCCCTTCTGATCAGCTATATTAGGTCCAAAGCCGAGGCAATCGACGTGGAAATGGCAGGGATAGGTCTGATGGAGAGGGCTGAGAGAATCCTCCTGGTCATCGTTGGACTTATCTTGTGGCTTGTTGAAAGAGGAACCCTCGAAGTTGTGTTTCTCGGAGGTTCAGCTTTAAACATCATCACTCTTATTCAAAGGCTGTATTGGGTGGCGAAGGTATCTCGTGATTCAAAAGTATCTATCGGGCCTAAGTGATATGGAATGGGTAAAGTGACGAAAGGCGTTCAATGCTACGTAAGCGGATGTGAAGTGAGGGCCGTGAGGTCGGTCCCCATGGGAAAAGCTTCATCTGCTGGCTTAAAGGTGGGTACCTCCCGTGGAAAGGCATATTTGTGTAGCGAACACTGGAAGGAATATAAAAAAGCTGTGAAGAAGGAGAAGAGGCTGGAGAGGTGGCGATGGGGTTGAAAGCGAGTAGGGAAGTCGGGCTCGAAGACCTTGAGCCCGGAGAGTACTATATTGTGGCTCCGGGAGGGAAGATCTATAGGCCAGAGGACTACGATTACGAGGACAAGGACTTCGAAGCCCTTGTGAACTTTGAAGTCTTTAAGGTTGGTGTGTCAGAGAGACCCAAGGCTCCTCACATCAACCTCATGAGGAAGCTGGAACTCGTCAATAGGGATTCCTACAGCGACTCAGGCCACTTAACTATGTTGCCCAAAGGGGCACTAATCTTCGATCTGTTAGTTGACAGGGCCCTCCAAATAGCCTTGGACCAGGGAGCCACTCCAGTGCATACTTCAATCATGTACGACGTGGGCCTAGACCCCATCAAGGAGCATATCTCCCTCTTCGGCGGGAGAAGCTACCAGCTCAAACCTGCTAAGAGAGCCTTCGTACTACGTTACGCGGCGTGCTTCGGCCAGTTCTCGCTCCTCTCGAGACGGCCCCTATCCCACAGTGTTCTACCTTACCGTATCTTTGAGCTGGCAGATAGCTATAGGTATGAGCAAAGGGGAGAACTCTTGGGACTCTCCCGTGTTCGGAGGTTCCATATGCCCGACATGCATGTGCTCTGTAGAGATCTAGAGGAGGCAAAAGTAGAGTTCACAAAGATCTATAAGATCTGTTGCGAGGAGGCAAAGAGGCACGGCTGGACCTACTACAACCTCCACAACATCGTGGAGGACTTCTTGAAGGAACATTGGAACCTAATAAGAGACATTGTAGACTGGGAGAGGAAGCCCATCTTGATCCAGGTGATAGAGTCTGGAACCTACTACTGGGTCATCAACGTAGAGTTCAACGCTATAGACTCCGCAGGTAGACCCGTTGAGTCCGCAACGGTGCAGATAGACATAGGAAACGCCGAACGCTTTGGAATAACCTATATCGATAAGGATGGAACCAAAAAACATCCCACCATCATCCACACCGCCATCATCGGCAGCATAGAGCGGTTTATCTGCGACCACTTGGAGGCGGCGGCCAAGGCTATAGAAGAGGGAAGGACCCCTATACTTCAGACTTGGCTATCTCCGACGCAGGTACGTTTCATACCCGTCTCTCATGATCAAATCTCTCACGCCTTGAAGCTTGCGGAAGAGCTAAATCGGAACGGAATCAGAGGAGATGTGGATGACAGGGACGCCACCGTGGCCAAGAAGGTACGCTACGCAGAATCGCAGTGGATCCCATATGTTGTTGTGGTTGGGAAAAGAGAGGTTGAAAGCAACATCCTTAGCGTCCGCATCCGTGCCAGCAGGGAGATAGAATCTCTCAGTCCCACTGCATTGATCAATCGAATAAAAGCTGAGACATCCGGTATGCCATACCGACCTCTCTACTATCCAATTAAGCTCTCGATGACAACAAGCTTTTCATAAGTCTAGCACTGAGGTTGATGTCCGGGATAAATAGCATAGGCTATGGATCTAAAAGTATGGCATCAGTCTTCCAGAGGTTTTCCTTTTGTCTCTACGCCCATCCAGTATAGCCATAAACCTGATGCGATCATCAACATGGCAGGAAGGACGAAGACCCACTTTAGCCCAAAATGGGTCCAGACAACCGACAACATCCAGGGCGCCACGGCTCCTGCCAATCGACCGATAGCAGTGGCCCATCCATATCCTGTTACTCGGACTCTTGTCGGATAGGCCTCAGGAGTGTAAGCGGCGAGATAGGCCCAGCTACCCGCTATGAGGAAGAGCCATACGAGTCCCAATGCTACAAAGAGAAGGGTGAATCCTAGGCCCATTGTCCATGGAATCATGATGGATCCGGTGGCAATCAAGAATAGGGTTAACGGGATCTTCCTGCCGATCTTCTCAACTATAGAGGCCACGAACACCGCGGCTAGGATACCACCTAGATACATAAACGAGGAAAACAGGAAAGAGACCGAAGTAACCACCCCTATTTCCTCCAGTATGCTAGGGAGATACATGGCTATGCCAAAGTATGAGTAGCAGGCGGCTATCCAAGTGAACCAAAGCATAATGGTGATTTTTCTATGGGCTGGCGTCCACAACAACGAGAAATCCTTGACCATCGCATCCAGTGTCCCTTTCCGCCCCAAACCGGGTTTTTCTTTGTCGATACTTATATTTACTTCCACACCAATCCTGAGGGCTACATTCTCAACTACTTTCTTGGCTTCTTCCCACCTCCCCTTGGTTGTCAGGTATCGAGGCGATTCAAAAAGATGAGTTCTCGTCATGAGCATAGGTAACACGGTGAGGACGCCTACCGCTAAGAATATGAGTCTCCAGTTATTCTCGAAGGGAACCAGTGTCAGAGATAGGATGCCAGCGGAAAACGTGCCTATTGGGTAAAAACTATCCAGAAGAGCTAGAGTGCTTCCTCTCTTTTTTACAGGCATAAACTCAGCAGTGAGAGAGAAGCAGATCGGCAGGTAGCCGCCCAATCCGACGCCTGTCATGAAGCGGAGAAGTAGAAGAGAAATGTAATCCAGAGAGAGGGCGCTGAGCATCGTAAACACGGAAAACACCAATGTGCTGTAGAAGAGCGACGTCTTCCTACCGATGACATCTGCCAGCTGGCCCCATAGGATGGACCCCGGGAGCAACCCCCAGAGCCCGATACTCGCTAGGAGAGCTAATTGATCCTGGCTGAGGTCGAAAACGGGTTTAACCAACGGAAGAATAAAAGAGATGATCAATATGTTTAACGACATCACCGCCAAGCCTGTACCTAAGATAAAAAACAGCCTCCAATGGAAGCCCCTGAGAGGTAAGCGGTCTAGCACCTCGTTTGGAGTGCCGGTGACTAATGTTCTTTCATCTTTGAAAGTCTGATCACCTCTAAATCAAAGTAATTACAGACGGTAAAAACGGGTTAACCCGCTCTCCAGTTCTACATAAAGCTTTCTAGTCTGCCGTATCCCACGTGAGCCTTCTTACCTAGCTGGACACCCATTGCGTCGAGGAGTTGCTCAAAGGTCGACCTCAGGAGCTCTATGTATTTTGTTACATCGATCTCTTTTATCGAGGTGCCTTCAAGGGGCTTCACCCCGGGTTTCGTCTTTGTCTTCACGTATCTTATGGTCTCACCGGCGGAGACCTCTCTTCCTCTAATGGTCTGAAGAAGCTTCGCGGCCTTTACATGTTGGGGTGTAGTCTTCGTGTAGGCTTTCAGCCTCTTGGTGAGGGTCGTTGATATGGCTAAGTCTTCCAAGGAGATTTCTCTCCTCCTTATCTTCTTCTCCGTCTCGAAAACGATCTCCCTTACCTTCTCCTTCGACTCCTCAAACTCCTCCATACTCTTTACCGTCTTCATGGCCTCGAGAGCTTGGTAGAAGGCTCTCTTGATCAGCTCCGGCGTGTTCCTCTTCTTTCCGACGAGTCCCTTCACATCTACGATTCCATCCTCTAGGATGCCAAAGTAATTCTTCTTCCTAGAGCTGAAGGCGATGTATCTGTATATCTTGTCTACTTCAAGATCCAAGTAGAAACTCTTCTTCACCCATTCGATAAGTTTCACCATCTCCTCCTTGTCTGGCTTGAGGAGGAAGAGGCTGTCAGTGTCCCCGTAGAGAACCTCTATACCTAGTTGCTTGCAAAAGTTGATAGTGTCCGTTATGACTTTCCTCCCCACCATCGTCACGCTCTCAGCGGCGGGCAGATAGTAAAAGGGAAACTCCCCTGATCCGAAGACGCCGTAGCTTGCGTTTAAGATCACCTTAAGGGCATTCTGAATAACATCGTAGAACTCTTGGGCCTCTGGGTCCAGATCCTCCCCTCTAGATAGCTTTTTGAAGATGTCTACCCTCACATCTCGAATCATTCCCACTAGTCTACTCGCAAGCCCACTCCTCTTCCTACACATCCAGTGTCCCGTGCCGGTGACGGTGTTCTCCCTGCACTCATCATGTGGGCAGTTGATGGTCTCGTATGAGATGTTATATTCACTCATGATACTCGGATATAGGCTGGCGAAGTCTAAGACATAGACATCGAAGAAAACTCCGGGTTTGGGCTGGACCACTACCGCCCCGATGTACTTCTTGCCCCGTGTCACGGGCTCAGAGTATCTCTTCTCACCCTTGCCCTTGATCTCCTCCTTGAGGGGGACCAGGCAACCCAGCCTACGGTGCATACAGATCACTCTGTTTTTGATCCAGTTGGAGACCGCCAGCCTACAGACATCGTCGAGGGTCATGTTGCTAACTCTTCCTAGTACTGTTATCAGCCTCATCACGAGGTCGTTGTTGAAGCTTGTCAGTCTATAGGTGAGCTCGCTGTCTCGGAAGGAATACTCGACTAACTTCTTGGGCCCTACCTTGGATATGTGCTCCTCTAGCTTGATCTTCCCTATACCTAAGAGGCTCTCGGCGATATCGTTGAGAGAGATGTACTCGTATCTATTTCTGAAGGCATAGATCTTTATGGACTTGTTGAAGAAGAATCTGTAGAGGTCGATGTGTACCCCCCAGACTATCCTGGAGTCCCTTTTTCCCACCTGGATAGGTATCCGGTCTCGAGGTATGCCCAGGTTTATGGCCCGACGGTATAAGTAGGGTATATCAAAGATGTCTCCGTTGAAGGTGATAACGAAGGGATAGGCCATCAGGATCTTGACGGCTCTCTCTATTAAACGTCTTTCATCATCAAATATCTCTACCTCAAATTCCTCATCAACGAAGTCTTGCTCCCTGACCTCACCATTTTGGTTGAACAATAGAACCTTTTTTAACCCATCCGACCCCATGAAAGAGGCGGATATGATGGGGTCTCCGGCCTGTGAGGCGAGGGGAAGCCTGTATTCCTCCTCAGTGTAAATCTCTAAGTCGAAAGCCACTCTCTTGTACTTGGGTACATTAGCTGCCAAGATCTCCACCCATTCCTTAATCTCTTTCTTCTCGACTTCGGGGGCCTCCTCTAACAGAGTTGAGGCTAGCTTCTTCACCCTTTCGTCAATCCTCACTTTTACAGGTCTTATCGTCTCTGCAACGGCATCGTAGGGGCGACCCACTTGCAGGCCAAGGTCGAAGATATAGTTTGCATAATACTTTATGTCGGCCTCCCAGACCCGCATCTTCGATCGAAGGGAGAAGCTCGTTCCGCCCACAGCTAAGGGATCAGTAGCTATTATCTTCGTGACATTTATCCTCTTGTCTTCGACGAGGTCTTTTTTTGTCTCTTTCTTTAAGTTTAATATGTATGCATTGCCCTTTACAGCAGGGTGTCTCCTCAGGTCGCCTATTTTTTCTTTACTATAACAGTAGGGATGATGATTGACCTTGTCAAACCACAAGCGTATCGTATCCGTCTCAGGATCATAAAACTTCAGGTAGACTTTCCTCTTGCCTGCGTCATAGTCTGCCGAGACAAGGTATGCGTTTTTTATAGGGGTCTCTTCGTCGATCTCGGTGAGCAATCTGACCTGGCTCTTTTTACTAGGAATCTCAATAAATGTCTCTCTGGAATCTGATTCAATTTTCTCGAGTCTTTCAGATACAATCCAGCTTTTCAGACTCATGTCTCAGAGCCTCCATGAGAAGTGACATAATTAGCTAAGATCGATGATGATTCCTCAACAATCCAATCAAAATAGTAGAGGTTCTGTTTAAAGCTTTCACGGGTTAGAAGCTTTAAGTGTACACGAAAAACAATGATAGCCTAATCCCCTCTCTGCGGGAGAAAATCTCCTTTGATCCTGATGTCGTCGTCTTTTGATGTAGCTGCCATCAACTCAAAGACCGTCTTTGCTGCGAGATGATGAGAGGGGCTCCAACGACACGTAGGGCTGAGCTCCATGACATCGAACCCTATCACTCTATTCCCTGAGAAGGCGGCAAACAGATCGAAGAGCTCGGTGGGTGAGGGGCCTTCAGGCTCTGGGTTTCCAACCTCCTCCATATAGGCGGGGTCGATTACATCTAGATCCACGGAGATGTAGATAGACTCAGCTCCCTTTATCTGCGTCGAAAGAGTTTCTACAATGGGTTCTTTCGTAAAGGTCGTTGATGGGATGATCTTTATCTTTCTCTCCTTCGCGTATTTTACCTCCTCTCTGGAAACCCCCCTGAGTCCTATGTGAAGGACTCGGAGGTCGGGATGTTCCTCACATATCCTCCTTAGGAAAGTAGTGTGGGAGACTCTTTCTCCAAGATACTCATCTCTTAGGTCGAGGTGGGCATCGAAGAGGACGAGGTGGCTAGGTCTTATCTCATCGATCGCCGCCCAGGTTAAGGTGTGTTCTCCTCCCAGCATGACAGGCTTCGCTTTAAGCTCTAGAATTCTATAGATGGTTTCTTTGACATCGGAAAAGACTTTCTCGAATCTCATACCTAAGGCGTTCCCTATATCGGCTACCTTTATCCTGTCGTAGTCCACCTGAAACCTCAGGCTCAGGGACTCCAGCTCTAGAGAGGCTTGCCTCAAGGCGTCGGGCCCACTGAAAACGGCTCTTCTCCCGGTGCCTCTCCTATCGAAGGGCACGCCGAATAATACGAACTCAGACTCCTCGGGTCTCCTCGTTGAAGATGCGAAAAGCCCCGTGGGGAAAGTGGGAAACTCCTTCATATACGCCCATCCCTAGTAATCTGGGAAAACTTAAAGACTTTGTAAATTAAATCTTTGTCTTGGTGGGAGGGAGTGGGGGTAGCCAACCGGTTCAACAGGGTTTCATCGGCGCTGCGTAGTTCGAGGATCCACGAGGGTCTCCTCTATGTCCTGGGCGTGGTTTATTTGACTTTGTATTTCTTTGGATTCTCGTCGGAAGAGTACACCGTCATAGGGTTGATCTCCTTCTTTGTGGGCCTAGGCATGAGACTTCGCTTAAACAAATTTTTCCTCAGGTATTTGAAGGCAATGGTCTTTGTCATTTATCTGATAAACTTCATTCTCTTAGGATATGGAAGCTTACTTATCCATCACTTTACTCTACCCGGAGTCAGTTTAGCTATAATATTTATTATTTTCTCCTTCCTTTTTCTAACCCTCGCCTACTTCTCCCTCCGGGAATGATTGGAATCCTGGAGTCCATACTTTAAAAGGCGACCGGGATTTACATGGTGGGATGCCGGATGATGGGGTGGGGAAGATGGTCTGTTGGATAAGAAACCCTTCTCCAAACGTTTTTAAAATTCTCTCCTTGGTGTTTCTCACCCTCTCCTTCGCTATATTTATATATTTCTTCCTGAGGGCCTCGTTAGGGCTGGACGAATTCTTCCCGGTGGGTCAGAACATGGTGGCCTTAGAGTTTCCACCACCTCCTTTCCCAGTGTACGCCAAACCCGTCACCTACTTCGTCTTCTTCTTTGTCTTAGGCTGGATGTTTGGCACCGAAGCTGTTAAGAAGAGGGCTTCAAGATGGCCGAAGAGCTTTAGAAGACTCTTGTTCATAATAAGCGGGTTCTTCGCCTTCCTAGCTGGGTACGAAGTTCTATACAACTTCGTGCTCTGGGCCACTCTGATGAGCTCGGTCGCATCACATGGAAAGCTGGAGATGAGCCCCGACTATCTTGCCAATACGTTTCCGAATCCGGCCATGGCTTGGAACCTTGTCTTCGCCACCAAGATCTTCTTGATGACGCTCTTTGTCGCCTTCTACTCGATGTACTTCCTCCTTTCCCTTGGTAGTGAAAAGTAAATATTCCTTATAGGCATCTACCGTGATATGGAGCAAGTGGAGGAATCCGATGAGAATTATCTGTGACCTACACCTACATTCAAAATATTCCCGTGCGACGAGTCAAAACATGGATATAGAGAATTTGGCCAGATACGGCAAACTGAAAGGGCTTAACCTCCTGGGAACCGGGGACTTCACCCACCCCCTGTGGCTCGAAGAGTTAAAGTCGAAGCTAGAGCTGGTGCAGGACACAGGCCTCTATAGATACACCGATATCTTGTTTATGCTCACCGCAGAGGTCAGCACCATTTACGAGCAGGCTGGAAAGGTGAGGAAGATCCACCACATCATCCACGTCCCGAGCTTCGAGGCCGTCGATCAGATCAATGAGAAGCTTGAGAAACACGGCTCCCTCTACTTGGACGGCAGGCCCACTTTTAACAACTTAACCTCCCCGGAGCTCGTGGAAATAGTCATGGAGTGCTGCGATGACAGCGTAGTCATTCCGGCTCACCTGTGGACTCCCTGGTTTAGCTGCCTAGGAAGCAAGTCAGGGTTTGACTCTGTGGAGGAATGTTATCAAGATCAGGTGAAACACATCTACGCAGTAGAGACAGGACTGTCCAGTGACCCAGGTATGAACTTCAGGTTAAGTGCTCTCGACAAATACACCCTTGTTAGCAACAGCGATAGTCACAGCCCCTGGCCCTGGAGGATCGGCAGAGAGGCCAACGCCTTCGAACTGGATGAGGTCACCTTCTGGAAGATTTTTCAGGCGGTGAAGAAGAAAGATAGGAAGCGGTTTCTATACACCATAGAGTTCTTCCCTGAGGAGGGTAAATACCACTACGATGGCCACCGGAAATGCGGTGTCAGCATGGCACCCCAAGATTCCATGAAGCTAGGTGGCGTCTGTCCGAGGTGTGGGAGGATGTTGACTATAGGCGTCCTAAACAGGGTCGAAGAACTCGCCGATAGACCCGAAGGATTCATACCTGAGGAATCGATACCCTATAAGAGCCTCGTACCTCTGTCCGAGATCATCTCCGTGGCTAGAGGTGTGAAGACTTACTCCCAAGCTCTCTGGAAGGAATACTTCAAAATCACAGAGAAGTTGGGAGACGAACTATATATTTTGTTGGAGGCACCCGAAGAGGAGCTTAGTAAGACCCTTCCAGAGAGGATCGCTGAGGGCATACTCCGGGTTAGGAAGAGTCAGATAAAGTTCAACCCGGGCCACGACGGCCAATACGGCGAGGTCTTGATCTATGATGAAGAGGTTGAACAAAGGTTCTCAAGAGGATTGAGCAAATTCATGTGATTTCTTGTGTTTAGAACAATATCGTCTAAACCAGCTTTATTGAGTCGTCGAGTGAAAAAAGCATATGAAGGAGACAGGGAACGAGGGTCTGATATATTCATTGACATTCACCCACTTCATAAACGACCTATATCAGAACATCATGCCTCCTCTCCTACCACTTCTGACAGCCTCGCTTGCCCTCAGCTACCTAGAGGGCGGTATCTTGATAACCTCGGTGACGCTAATATCGGTCATCCTCCAGCCTGTTATTGGTCACTTCGCCGAGGCCCGAGGCCAAAAGAAAAGATTGCTGGTTTTGGGTTTTACAGTCCTATCTTGCTCAGTGTTCCTCTTCAGCTTTTCTAACACATACTATTCTTTCTTAGGAACGGCCCTTCTCATAGGCCTCGGCCTAAGCTTCTACCACCCTCTCGCCATGTCCTCTATTTCAGATCGATATGAAAGCTCCAAAGGCAAAGCCTTGGGCATCCACGGCATAGGTGGAGCCTTTGGCTTCTTTTCTGGTCCACTAATCCTGAATCTGTTTCTCTATACCATTGGTTGGAGGCAGGGCTTCCGGGTCCTCTTCGTAGCTACCTTCCTGCTCTCCATTTTTTTACTGAAGAGACTCAAGATCTTCGATGAGGGTTACGCAGAGGCTAGGGGGCTCATCGGCAACGTGGCGTCGTCCATAGTTTTCCTAGGTATGTATAATGCGTTCTTTGTAGTCGCATTTGTTGGTCTGATGGCATTCCTTCCTTCCTTCTACGTCTTAAAGGGCATTCCCCTCATAACGAGCAACTTCCTCTTCGCCCTCGTCTGGTCTGTGGGCATCATAGCCCAGCCTATTGGTGGGCTTTTATCCGATAGATTCGAGAGGAAGAGCCTGATGATCCTCTACTCCTTTTTATTCATCCCTTCACTCTTCTTATTCTCCCTGACATCTGGTGTCACAGCCCTTCTGATGATTATCGTAGCATCCTTCACTGTACGATTAATTACACCTGGCCTCATAGCCTATGTCTCAGATTTAAGCAGAGAGGAAAACCGAGCTTACAGTATCGGGCTAGTGTGGAGTATGTTCCAAGGATCTCTAGCTGTGGGACCAATCCTTACAGGACTACTCATCGACCGCCAAGGCTTCCAAGGCGCTTTCACGAGTCTGACAGTGGTGGCGATGTTAGGTTTCTTCTGCCTACTCCCAGTATACAAAAAACAAGAAACATAGTTTTTATTCTACCGTCTGCCTCATAAGTCATAGTCCGTGGGACGGGGGATGCGCTTGCTAACACAAGAGGAAATGGTGCGTATTAGACTCTACGTACACGAGAAGTTCTTTGATAAAGTAGCCCTAGAACTTGGACGCCTCTCTGTGCTACACGTCGTAGACGTTAGAGGAGAGAACGAGGATTTTGGAGGCCACGTCTCACCCATTGAGCTGAGTGAAAGATATCATAAGCTGAGATACGACCTCTCAAAGGTCGAGGGCGTAATGAGCCGCCTGGACATCTCGTTACAAGGCGGAGAGCCAGCAGGACTGGAAGAGGAAAAAGCCGCAGAGATCATTGAAGACGTCGAGAAGAGCCTGGAAGCGGGAAGAACTGAGGAAGAGGTCGCCTCTCAATATGGAGAGGCTCTAAAGAAGGTCTTCACTTTTATACAGGCCGGGATGAAAATGGAGGAGTTCCGATCCAAGTGCGGAAAGACCAAGAGGGTAATCGTCGTGGAGGGCTGGATGCCGAAGAACAGAATGGATTCAACCTACGAGCGTCTGAAGAATGTGAGTGAAGGAAAAGTCACCCTTACCACATTGAGCCAAGAGGAAGAGGAGCCCCCCTCCAAGATCACTTTTCCCGAAGGATTCCAACTCCTAAAAACCTTTAGCAAGCTGACGACAGGATTCTCTTTTCCGGGTTACAAGGAGATAAATCCCACGGTCTTCCAACTCGTAAGCTACCCCATCATCTTCGGCTTCATGTTCGGAGACTTCGGCCAGGGACTTATCCTCTTCGCCTTCGGCCTCCTCATGGAATATGCCCGCAGAAAAGGCCTCAAATTCGGAGGTGAGTTGGGAGATATGGTGATACAGAACGGCCTCTTTATCTCCGTAATAGGTCTCCTCGCCACGATCATAGGCCTTGTGAATTACGGAGTTGTTTTTGGAAGCCCCGAGTGGGGGCACACAGTGAGGGAAGCCGTGGGCCTGGGCTTTCTCAATGAACATGAAGTGTGGAATGTGAATCTTGGGGGCATAAAGGTACCACTCGTGTTCGAGCCTCTCCACCACCCGACCAAACTCCTAATACTTTCGATCTTCATCGGCTGCGTTCATATCTCTCTAGGTTTAATTATCAGCCTCATAAACCACATCAGGAGAAAAGAATACAGAGATTTGCTGATAGGGCCCGGCATCCGCCTCTGGCTCTACTGGGGTGGAATCGTCTACCTCTTCTTCTTCATAGTACTCAGGGAAGGGTTAGCAGAAGTCTTCACCATGAACGCCATGCTCCTTCTCTTCCTACCCTTCACCGTTATGCTAGTTTTCCAACTGAAGTTCCACGGCATGGACGGAATGGCCGAATCATTGGAAGCTATACTTACCTCTATCTCCCACACCATCTCCTATGCTCGAATACTAGCCCTTAACCTCGCCCACGAGGTCTTCAACCTGATCTTCCTCACTGCCGGCGCAGCACTAGGGATGGCTGGGATCATTGCAGCGGTGGTCCTCGGCAGCATAGCCGTACTACTCTTGGAGGGAATCTTGAGCCTCATCCATACTCTGAGGCTTCACTGGGTGGAGTGGTTCACGAAGTTCTACCATGGGGATGGCGTTGAATATACTCCTTTCAGCATCTATTGAGAACTACTCTTCTGCTCCTTCAGGGCTCTCCTGATCACGTAGAAGAGAGTCATAGCTATTCCCACCATCGTCCCTATAAAGGCGCCTAGGACGGGTTGACCGTACTCCCTGCCGAGGATGAACCCAACGAAGAAGAAGATAGGTATGTCCAGGGTGATGCCTAGATAGTAGAATGCTTCACCATACTTCGTCAATACATCCTCCTTCCTAGGATCCGTCTATCCAATGAAAAGATATATTCAATAACCTTTTTTATTTAAGCTAGATCGAGGAGTGGGGTATCGTGTCTGAGAGAGGCATCCCTGGCAGGCTGATACTGCTGATGGCGGGATTACCCTTCCTAATAGCCCTCTTCACCGTGGTCGGTTTGCTAGTCGGTATGCCCCTCTTGAACTATCTGAAGCTTGACAGAGTCTTCACGATCATCCTGCTCCTCTCAACCTCCTTCTTAGGCTTTATAGTGGCCGTCTACATCTCATGGATAATTGTCCAAAGAATGTTGAAACCCGGAGAGGAGACAAATTAGATGACCGGCTCTAGCCCCTTTTCATATCAAAAGATCTATGATACAACCCGGGCCCGAACCCTCAGGTCTCTACTCCTAACGCAGGAGAGCCTAGACGCCCTTGCCTCAGCTCGAGGCGTCAGAGAAGTGATCATGCTCTTAGACGCCTCATCCTTAAGAGACTACCTTGATCTCACAGGAGTGGATGATGAGACCAGCTTCCGATCCGCCCTTTCAAATTATCTCCACAGGGTCTTTGACTCACTCACCGTCCTCACTTCAGACTTTGAACGTTACTTCTTAGATCTATACCCACTCCGCCGCGAACTAGAGGTCTATAAACAAATCCTTGGACTTTGGCTGCAAGGAAGACTCGAGGAGGATCGGGATTCAATACCCTCCACCCAAATTTTCTCAGAGAAAGTATTGGACACATTCAGTGGTAGAGATGCCTTCACCCTCGTGGATATCCCCCTCCCCACACCTCTACTCAGAGGTTTGCCAACAAAGATCTCAGAGGTACGCTCAGAGACCACACCAGAAGGGATAAACGAAGTATTCAACCTCCTTGATAAGAATTACTATACACTTCTATGGGACACAGCCATAGGCCAAGCGGACGCATCCCTCCTCAAGGAACTGATAGGACTCGAGATCGATGTGACCAACATCGAGAGAGTTCTTAGAGGTCTGAACCTTAACATTGAGAGGGAAAAGATCGTAAAGCAGCTCATACCCATTTACTTCAGGATATCTGAAGAGGCCCTCACATCGGTTCTCCGCTCACGGTCAGTGGAAGAGGCATTCCTAAACCTTCCCTCTACAAGATATGATGAACTCTTACAGAGCGCCTTCTCCGCATTCTCCGAGTCAAGTAGAGTCTCCGAGTTCTCCTACTCCTTCAAGTCCTTCATAATCAGAAACATGTATCGATTCTTCTCAAGGAAGTCTTTCTCTGTGTCCATCCTTGCAGCCCTCCTCAGGTTGGAGCTTTTCCAGATAGATGTATTAGAAACGATCTACCGCTCAAAGAGCATCGGGTTGGATAAGGAAGACACTCTTAATCTGATCAGATACTTCACCGTCTAATCCACAAAACATATAAATTAAACACTTCCCGTTATATCCTTAGATCCTGGACTCGGAGGGAAATCCATATGAAGATCCATAGAAAAAAGCTGTTTCTTCTCTTCACTTTCATTTTGTTGACCGTTATGGGCTCAATCCCCGATGCGAAAGCCCAGGGAGAGAAATTCCAGGGCGCCGGTCTAGCCATTGGCTTAGCCGGCCTTGGAGCGGCGGTGGGGATGGGGATGGCCGCAGCGGCTTCGATTGGTGCGATGGTGGATAAACCTGAGATGTTTAGTCGCGCCATCCTATTCATCGTTCTCATAGAGGCCATAGCCATCTACGGCCTAGTTGTCTCCTTCATGATCCTGATACTGTGACTTCTTCAAAGTGTTGACGTGATGGCTAAGGGAGGGAGACTGGACCTAAGTGTGGCGGCTTTCATCCTGCCATACTTCATTTCTGCTATATACGGCGTATACATGTGGTCTACAGAGGGCCTCCCACCTGCTTATCCCTCAAAAGCCTTCCTAACGATAACCAAGGACCCACTGCTCTTTCTCCTCGGCTCTATCTCCTCCTCCATCGCTTTAGCTCTCTTCGTGACTAGCTTCGATCTAGGGGAGAGGAGAAGAGCCATGAAAACAGCCTCTCACGTTTTGGCTTCTTCAGGCCTCTTCGCTGCTATCTCAGCCTATGTGGTCGCCCTCTGGAGCACAGGAGGAATATTAGAGGCTGCAGGGCTGATGGCCGAGGGTAGGTTCTCCTCCATCTATCCAATCCTTCTCTTCTTCCTGGCCTTCCTTCTAAGTGTGGACATCCCTATGGACACTCTCAGAAGCGTTCGGAGCTATATAAGTCCTCTCCTCATCTTGGCAGTCATCCCTATATATTATTGGTTGACGAGATCTGACGTAGGGGGCCTTAGTTTGCTTAACTTCACATTGGGTTTAATAATCCTAGCGGCGCTGACCTTGATCATCGAAAGGCTCGTCACCAAAGGCTAGTCATCCATCACTCCTCAAAGTCAACCCAATATTTTACGGGCGGTGGTGAGAAGAGCCGTGTATCCAATCATCCTCGCAGCTGGTCTAGTCTTCCCCGGCCGTACTAGTATCCTCCTAAGAAAAACCTCTACAGTTTCCACGTCTATGAAGCTATCTGCCAGCGCTGAAACAGTCCTCTCAGCCTGATTATAGGTGGGCGTGATAATCGAGATAATCCCTCCCCCCCTCAAGGCTTCGTAAGCGTTTTCAACAGCCATCCATGGAGCATCAAAATCCAAAAACACGGCGTCCAAACCCGTCTCATCGATCCCATCTACCACGCTCTTCACCTTGAAGGTAACCAAACCCGCTAACCCAGCCTTCTCAAGGTTCCTCTGGGCGACCTTGATGAACTCCTCCCTCACATCATAGCTGTAAATGTGGCCCTCTGGCTGAACGATCCAAGCCAACAGACTAGTCAGAACCCCACTCCCAGTTCCGGCCTCAGCTACCCTGCAACCGCTTCTAACTCCGCTCCTCACAACCAAGAAGCCTAAGTCCTTGGGATATATGATCTGAGTGGGTCTCCGAGCCTTCATAATGAAGTCTTCTATGCTGGGTCTCAGGACCCACATCTTCCTCCCCAAATGGGTTTCTACAGGGGACCCAAAACCAAGCCCGATGAGCCCTCCAAGTTTTAGCTCCCCTCGGTGGGTACTTATCTTCCTCTCGACGTCCACCCTCACTAACCACGTCTTCCCTTTCTCATCGATCAAGAGAACCTGATCCCCAGCCTTTATCAGATCATCGGATTCCATGGTTTCTCCTCTGGACCTAATACACAATTGAGAATTAATCTCCACTCATGGAAAAGGCTCAACAGCCTTTAAGCCTTTACAAGATATGTCGAATTTAAAGGATTCCTATTATGGATGTAGCTAACAAGTCGCGAAGAAAACTTAAAAGCCTTTGGCATCTCCAATGTTTGAAGTCAAGAAATTCTCCGGGTTTTAAGATGCCCACAAAAATGCTCATAGATATCCTCAAGGGAATCGTGGGGAAGGGTAATGTTCTAACTGACCCCTCTGACCTCGCCGTATACAGCATGGATGCATCGCCTTTCAGAGGCCAACCCGGGGCAGTTGTCTTCCCCCAAGACATTAGAGAGGCAGCCGAAGTTCTGAAAGAGGCCGGTGAAAACAGAGTTGCCGTGGTTCCACGAGGAGCCGGCACCGGACTCTACGGAGGAGCAGTCCCAATTAAGGACGGGTCCATCATGATGGTTTCGGCGAGGATGAACCATATACTCGAACTCGACCTCTCCTCGATGACAGTCTTCGCCGAGTCGGGTGTTATCATAGGCACTCTGAACGAGTTTCTCTCTGACCACAACCTTTTCTTCCCCATTGAACCAGAAACGGATTCAGTGAGCACCCTAGGAGGATGTGTAGCCAGAGATGCAATGGGTCTGAGAAGTCATAGATATGGGAGTACTAGGCAATGGATCTCTTTTCTTGAGGTAGCCACTTCTACGGGAGAGGTCTTAAAAGTCGGAGATCTCACATGGAAGAGGCCTTCGGGCTACAGCCTCATAGACCTCTTCGTGGGGAGCGAGGGAACCCTAGGTTTCTTCGGAAAGATTGGGGTTAGAGTTAAGAGACAAGCCAGAGCTAGAAAGGTCCTCATCGCCACCTTCCCTGACCACGTTTCGGCAGCCAAGGCAGCCCACGACATTCCACTGACCGGTTTAAGTCCATCAGCCCTCGAGTACATGGATTCCCTCACAGTCAAAGCGGTGGGGGAACATCTACCCGATTACTGTCTTACCAGCCATCTACTGTTAACTGAGTTCGAAGGTTTCACTCAAGCGGAAGGATCCTCACAGTCCAAGAGAGCGGCCCTGATCGTAGAGAACCATGGAGGGAAGGCAATGATCTCTGAAGAAGGTCCCAAGACCTGGAATGCTAGGAAGGCATGTCTTCCAGCCTTGAAAACTCTTAGCCCTGTTGTTATACCCTTTGAGATGACTCTGCCATTAGGAAAAATGATCGAGGCCTTGGAAGCCATCTTCGAAATCAGGGAGCAAATGGACATCCAATTGGCCGTCTTCGGCCATATAGGTTATGGAGTCCTCTTCCCAACGGTTCTCTTCGACTCTCCCGACGGCGGAGAAGTGGAGAAAGTCATCAGAAGGCTCTTAGATATGGTGATCGATCTTGGAGGCTCGCTCTCAGGTGATTTGAAGAGAACCCGTTTTATCGGTAAACAAAGAGAGCGGCACATAGAGCTGACGAAGAGGCTGAAAAAGCTTTTTGATCCCAAGGACATCATGAACCCGGGGAAAATTTGAAAGTAACTTTTACTCTTAAAAGACCCGAAAAGAGAATCTTTGTGTGATGAGCTTCTCAGAGGAGGTATACCGTCAAGTCTCCCTCTGCAGTCGATGTGGATACTGCAGGAATGCCTGCCAAACGAGCGAAGTCAGGCTTTCTGAATCTTGGAACCCTAGAGGACGCATAATCCTCGTAGCAGACTATATAGATAAACTCCTTGGAGACGTCTCCGAGGACTACTCCGATAGGATCTACTCCTGCCTCCTCTGCGGCCGATGCGAATCATACTGTCCTTCTCACGTACAGGTGGTTGAGACCATGGAAAAGGCCAGGGAAATCCTCGTTAAGGAGGGCTTTGCATCAGAAAAGGTCAAAAGCATATCCGAAAACATAATAGGCACAGGCAACCCCGAAGGCTTACCGAGGAAGAGAATATATAGAGGTGTCAACCACGCAGCCCGCGGAAAGACCCTCCTCTTTAGAGGCTGCACAGCATCCCTCCACACGGTGGACGACTTGAGAGCAGCTGAGATGCTCCTACGATCAGCAGAGTATCCCTTCTTCGAGTTTCCTGATGAGATATGCTGCGGTTACCCCTTAGAAGTTCTGGGATATGAGGCAGATGCATCAAGGATATACAGCCGAAACCACCAGAAGATGATGGAGGCGGGTGTGAAGAAGGTAGTCACGGCGTGCCCCTACTGTTACAGGGTCCTCCACGAGAGATATCCTCGGCATATAGACGGCTTCGAGGTTGAAGCCCTGCACATCATCGATCTCTTTAATGAGCTTATGGATGAAGGTAAACTCACACCTATTATGAGTGTCGATCTGAAGGTCTCCTACCAGGATCCCTGCGCTCTTGGTCGAGGGTCCCTTTATCAAGAGCTGGCGAGGCACTTCATCGAAAGAGTTCCAGGAGTGAGGCTGATGGAGAACGAGGATTCAAAGAGTAAGTGTTGTGGCGCAGGGTCATATCTCCCCCACTTATTTCCCAAGATCTACCAGGAGATTAGGACGAAGAGGGTGGAAGAATTCATCTCTGTCGGAGCCCAGGCTGTCATTACCTCCTGCCCTACATGCCTTTATACTTTGAGGGAGGCCTCGAAGAATAAGCTCATAGCGGTAGATGGTCTTTCAAGTCTGTTGGCTATCAGCGTGGGCCTAGATAGTAGTGTCAGTAAAAAAAACTAGTTGATTAGTACATATAGAATATGTATAAACTATTATACTGCAACATCAGAAAACCCAGTTTAACGNNGTACTAGTTGATTAGTATATATAGAATATGTATAAACTATATTTAAATAGAAGCTCAACTGTGTTTTTTATGGTATTCGCTGTGAGGAACTTTGAGAGCTTCTTTGGGGTTGAGGGTTGGAGCAGTGTTCACCTCAGTGTGGACCGGACGCTGAAGCATTACACTCGTAGGACGAGGAGTGTGAGCACTAGGAAGAATTTTCTCTCTGCTTTGAGGGGTCTGTGCCTCTACTCTGGTCAAATCAATATACGGAACATAAAAAGAAATAAAAACTTTTATACTGCAACACCAGAAAACCCAGTTTAATGGATAAGCCGGAAATGGGTCTTTCATCTCCTTAAGTTCCTAGAAGTTTATATTCGTCCAGCTGTAAAAATAAAAAGGTATGGAAGACCCATACTTGCAGCAAAAAGTTGAATGTATCGATGTAGAAGAAAAAACTATATCACAACTCCTTTCTACAATGGCGAAAACAGCCTTTCAAGGTAGAAAACTTGGAGAGGCCTTTGAAGTCTGGGAGGAAATGTTGAAAGAGAAAGATCTAACCATCATCCTAGGATTGGCTGGTTCAATGAGTGCTGCAGGGCAATGGAAGATGGTTAATTGGCTCATCGAAAAAAGATTCGTTGATGTACTTGTTTCAACCGGAGCGAATGTTTCGGAAGACATTGTTGACGCCATGGGGTTAGGCTATTGGCAGGCCACTTCGCACATTAACGATATGGAGCTTCTGAAAACCGACTTAAACAGGTATTACGATGTTTATGGAAGAGAGTTAGACTACAGAGAGATGGAAGAACTCATAACTGAGTTTATATTGACATTGAAACCAGATTTCACATACTCTTCTATGGAGTTTCTCAACTTGTTCGGTAAGTGGTTGAACGAGAAACGAATAAGAAGCATAGCTGCGGTAGCTGCAGAGAATGACGTACCAATCTTTTGCCCTGCAATCTCAGACAGCGCTTACGGTGAAGCGTTTTTAATGGCTAAAAACAAAGGTCACGATCTCATACTGGATCAGGTAAAAGATTTCTACCAGTTTGTGAGCATAGGCGAAAAAACAAGAGATGTCGGTGTCGTTTACATAGGCGGTGGGGTGCCAAAAGATTTCACGCAGCTCTTGGCGATATCGCTTTCACCGAAAACCATGGATCGTGAAGTTCCGGGAAGAAAGGGATTCCTCCGTAAAACCGTAAAAGAGTATTTTTATCCCCACAGATACGCTATTCAAATCACGACGGATTCTCCTCAATGGGGAGGCCTATCAGGCTGCACCCTAGAAGAAGCGATAAGCTGGGGGAAAATCTCCAGCAAGGGAAAAAGAGTTACATGTTACTGCGACGCAACGATATCGTTACCTATCATAACACACGCACTCAACGAAAAGATAAAGTTTAGAGAGAAAGCTCCGGATCTCTCGTGGCTTTTTAGCGGAGTATAAAAAGTGATGGCGTTGTTTCACAAAAATTAATAAACTTATCCCCTTTCGACTTGTCTTGAAAATGATCCCAAGATATTTCTTCTTAACCAAAGGTGTTGGCAAGCACAAAGAGTATCTACAATCCTTCGAATTGGCCCTAAGAAGTGCTGGCATACATTACTGCAACTTAGTAAACGTTTCCAGCATAATACCGCCGGGTTGCAAACTCATCTCAAAGGGGAAAGGTTTGAAGATAATAAAGCCTGGAGAAATAACCTTTGTTGTTATGTCCAAGAATTCAACTAATGAGGCACACAGGCTAATTGCAGCATCAGTAGGAGTAGCAATTCCATCGACCAAAAACACATACGGCTATCTCTCTGAACACCATTCCTTTGGACAGACAGACGAGGTAGCAGGAAACTATGCAGAAGATTTGGCTGCAACAATGCTCGCCACAACCATGGGAATTCCATTTGATCCAGAAACAGCTTGGAACACGAAAAAACAACTCTTCAAAACCAGTGGACTAATAATCAAAACAACCAACGCAACGAAATCTGCAACAGGAGACAAAGACCGCTTATGGACAACGGTCATTGCAGCCGCCGTCTTTATACCATAATTATATTCGTTACTTATTTGGTAACGCTGAAGAAGTCCAAGTGCTAGATTATAGAAGACAAAGATGAACATCCATGTGTCCCAGCCTCCATCAGTTCTCTCTTTCAAATCAGAACATCCCGCTGTTTCGATTTCTTAGAAGTAAAATCTTACTCACTATTCGAAATGATCATAGTCAACAGGATTTACGTCTACAGAAATTAATTCCTGTATTTAAGTGTAAATGTGTAGATAAATGAGCCTATTAGACATCCTAGGGCGGCCACTATAAAGAGAGTTGAGATTCCAAAGGTTAGTGTCAGAGCCATAATTCCAAAGCTAATGACTTTTCCGAGCTGGTTGAATGTCATTCTCACTCCCAGCCCAGCGCCGTGCATGGTGACTTCACTCTCTTCAGCGACTTGTGCGATGGATACAGGCATCAAGGTGTTTTTGGTTATGCCTAGGAGGAAGAATAGAATGGCAAACGCTGTAAAACCTTGTGCGAAGTAAGCGGCCAACAGCAGGAGGCAGGCTCCCCATAAGGAGGTGACTATTGGAAGCACTCTGCCAATCCTGTCTGAGAGCCTGCCGACGAAGGGTATAAGAATAAACGAGCTGTTCCAAAGCATCA
>JABAOF010009815.1_pt1 | contig 30028 bp, 21 predicted proteins | sample 7062171 | NCBI WGS metagenome assembly JABAOF01 (sample SAMN14538628, study PRJNA623070) | marine sediment metagenome | biome: marine biome [ENVO:00000428]; feature: marine pelagic biome [ENVO:01000023]; material: deep marine sediment [ENVO:00002113] | place: India: Gulf of Khambhat ...
GACGGGGACCTGGACCTGGTGGCCGGGAACGATCAAGCAAACCGGTTGTACCTGAACAACGGGACTGCCAGTCCATTTAGCGGAGTGAGCGGCGGCGATATCAGCGCTGATACCCACTATACAACATCGGTGGCGCTGGGGGACGTGGACGGGGACGGCGACCTGGACCTGGTGGCTGGGAACTGGGGTCAAACCAACCGGCTGTACATGAATAACGGCACGGTCAGTCCATTCAGCGGGGTTAGTGGCACCGGCGTCAGCACTGATACCCACAATACAAGTTCGGTGGCGCTGGGGGACGTGAACTGGGACGGGGACCTGGACTTGGTTGTTGGGAATGTGGGGCAGGCAAACCGGGTGTACCTGAACAGCGGCACAGCAAGCCCATTCAGTGGGGTAACCGGGGGAGACATCAGCGCTGATACCCACGCTTCACATTCTGTGGCACTGGTAGACGTGGACGTGGATGGCAAGCTGGACCTTATAGTCGGGAACTCCGGTCAAGCCAACCGGTTGTACAGGCGTACGTTGTACCACACCGGGCAGGGGCAAGCTGGCTCGCTTCGGGTGGATACAGAAACCGCTAATATTGGCCAGGCGACACTGAGCCATACAGCCAGCTTACCGCCCAACACACTGGTTACCTATAGGTTGAGTAACAACGGCGGGGCCAAGTGGTTCATCGTCCAGCCTGGCGTCATGTTCGTCTTTCCCACCGCGGGCACGGATCTGCGCTGGCGAGCTGAACTCCACTCCCTCTCGCCGGTGCGGACGCCTCGCATCGATCAGATCAGTATTACCGGCGGATATTCCATCTACCTGCCACTTGTCATGAAGTGATCGAAGGACCGGTGCTGTGGGGCACACAATAGGAGGTAGATTGCAGTTTGCTGATTGGGTTTGGGTACGATAGAAATCAGCAAGAAGGTATTTCAAATACATTTGTAGGTTTATTGTTGAGGATTGATCCTGGATTGAGGTGTCATTGAAGTCGTGGTGTCTTGACGATCTATAGGCCCATTGTGAAGATGTGATCATCCTGGAGAAGTAGGATTGAGATCGAAGGAGAAGTGTACCGACCGGTAAATTACTGAAGCGGAGGCAATCTGAGCACGAGAATTGGTGGGTAGGCCGGGGAGCGGCGATCACTTCGCAGAGGTTGGGTGAGACATCCTTTATCGATATGTGAATTTCACTTACTGAGAGCTAAGATCGGCTAGTTATTCATACTCTGGATTTGCTAAAGAATGATCTTGAAATCCGGACAGGATACTCTCTTTGTAGCCGCTACTTTTCTTTTAGCACTCCTCGGTTGTATGCTCGTGGTTTACGGGATGCAATGGGGACCCTGGGCAGGGAGTGATTCGGTTGCCTATTTCGAGGCCGCTAGGAATCTTGCGAACGGGGACGGTCTAGTCCAGAGACAAGCAAGCGGAGATAGAATAACACTTACTTTACACCCTCCATTTTATCCAATTCTGCTTACAGCATTTCATATTCTGATAAAGGATAATATCCTCGCAGCCAAGATAACAAATGTACTCTTATTTGGTTCACTCATTCTCTTAGTAGGTCTTTTCTTTGGGTTTTGTACAAATCAAAGTCGTATGTCAGCGTTGATTTGTATTTTAGTCTTGACATCTCCACTATTACTCTCGATATTCACGGGTGCGATGTCAGAGCCACTTTTTCTTGTCCTTAGTGTGGCAAGTTTAGTGGTTATTGTCGCTTATTTGGAAACAAATAGAACTTGGCTTCTGGTCTTGTCAGCCTTGTTAGCAGGATTAAGCTTAATAACAAGATATATCGGTGTTTCCGCAATTGCCGCTGGCTCGCTTGGTTTACTCATTATTTATCAAGACCGATTCTTGAAACGACTTGAAAAATCCATTGTCTTTTCAGCAATAGCCTTATTCCCATTTCTTATATGGACCATCTATCTTTTTACGTCTGGGGAATCTCTCTGGATGTTTGACTTTCAAAGGCCAGATCTTTGGAACAGACTTTCCCCATACAGAATTGAATTCTTAGAAATTGTTTGGCGATGGATGAAGTTTGATTCATTTTTCCCAACTTTAGACTACGATGGTAAGCTCAACGTTTTTCTTGGATTGATCATCGTTGTTGTTCTGATATTCGTAACTGCAATAGGAATACGATATAGAGGGTTTAAGTTCCACAACATAGTAAGAATTACATCACTCAAGTTCACAACAATTTTTTTGGTGTTTTCGTTTACATTTGTCGTTTTGACTGCTCTTGCTTTCTTGTTTTCAACACAAGTGCAACCCCTTCCGAACGAGCGTATTATTTCTCCATTTCTATTAGGAATACTTCTTGGCTTTTCATCTGGAGTGTTGTTTCTTTTGGATCTTTTCCCTAACACCAGGCTGTTGAATATTGCAATTTCTATTCTCCTTTTAGCACTCTCTGCATACCAGATTGTTTCTGGTATATCGTATCTTCAGAATCTTCATGAGAAAGGCACTGGATACACAAGTGAGGAATGGCAAACCTCCGAGTTGATGAGTGAGGTTAAGCGACTTCATGATGGAACTCCTCTGATCAGTAATGAGGCCGACGCAATCTTGTTATATGCAAATCGACCTGCGTATCGGATACCTGAAATTGTGCAGAAGAAGAAATATGAACAATTCAGTTCATTTGGGGAGGATCCCGAGGATCGAATTCAACAAATTTTTAGAACGGAAGGAGCTGCATTAGTATTGTTTGATACTGTGTATTGGCAGTTGAATGATTTCTACTATCATCAGGCCGATGAGAGGTTAGAAGCCTTCACAAAAGATCTTTATCTTTACATGAAAACTGATGATGGGGAGATATATTTTTATACGTCCCCATAAGTCCTTGATTTTCTTACAATGGATCAGGAGATCACAAACCGGGAGTAGCCTGGTAATGAGCGTTGTGTTGTCTAACCATTTTATAGCTGCTAGGTGTCCACATTGCATGGCTTATAGTGGACTTGTTCAAGAGTTTAGCTAAATAACTTCTTCTAATGGTTCATTGCGTCTGACCGTGGATTACGAGAAAATGAAAGGTTGGTGCTGGGAGGATCGCTAACTTCGCGTACGTTATCTCCCTCTGATGGCTACATCACACCATAAATAGGAGAATCCCAATGACTTCGAATGACAAATCGCTGGAAGAACAGCTTGCAGAGCAGGGCAGGCTAATGTACAAGGACTTCATGGTCCGTACGATAGAAATTCTCGACAGGATGAAGGGGAGATTCGGATCAGAAGTATATGAGGTCGTGGATGAGATGGTGGCCGATCGGACGCGTGCCCAATGGTCCGAAATCGCTCAGGGTGAAGAGAGCCATACGGTTGACGATTGAATTCAGTTACTATGGGAGCCGCTAAAGACAAGGGGATTCGAGTATTCGATGGAGAAAAAGGAAGATGGTGTACAGATATATTGTACAAAGTGCGCTCTCTATGATTTAGCGAAAGAGATCGATGGGACGGAGTGGATGTTTTACATTAATTGCGGAACAGATCCATACATCGTTGAGGGATTCAACCCGAAGATCAAATTCCGGCGCACAAAAACTTTGATGAAAGGTCACGATTGTTGTGATCATTTCTATTGGTATCCAGACTGAAAGTGGGGATGAGTAGGGTCGCATATCACAAGTCAGAATAAAAATCAAAATGCAATCAGGAAAGCGATAAAGGATTACAAAGCTATAAGCGCCAGTCCCAATCTGCTTTGGACTTGAACCGGTTTTGTCATTTAACTCATTGATTCGGTTAAACTATGGGTATCTGATTAAATAAGAGAGAATAAAGAGTTTCCGAAATATTTGGATTATCCATCTCGTAAGTCGCTTTTCTTCGTCCGTTGGGAATGGGAGAGTGAAGTGCCCACACAATATATCATCAACCTTGAACAATCCAAGACTTCTCATAACATCGGCTTGAAGGCCGATAAGCTTCATTTCCTCCTGAACAAAGGTTTCAGGATACCGAACACATTCGTTTGCGTTTGGGATGCTAAATTGACATGCCAGCCAGTGGATACACAGATCCGAGAGGATCTGAAAATCCAACTCAAAGAACTACTGTCACATTCAACATCGTACGCAGTACGTTCATCGGCTAATCTCGAGGATGGTCACGAGCATTCCTTTGCTGGGCAATTTCTAACCAAGCTAGATGTTCGTGGGACGGATGAGGTCATGCAGGCATTGGTTGATGTCCAGGCATCTCTTCACGCGGAAAGTGTGCAATCGTATCTCTCCAAACAGAATATTCCTCCAAGTGATATCAAGATGGCAGTCATCATTCAGGAGATGATCCAGCCTGTGGTGTCTGGAGTAGCTTTCAGCAAGAATCCGATCACTGGGATGGATGAGGTTGTCGTCGAGGCAGTGACTGGAAGTGGGAAGGACCTTGTGCGTGGGATTATTACGCCATTTCGTTGGGTGTATAAGTGGGGCGATTGGCTAGAGAAGCCGAAGGCGGAGGAAATTCCGAATGATCTCATTGCGGAGGTTGTCTCCCAAACTACATCCATTGCACATGCATATGGAGAACCAGTAGATCTTGAGTGGGTTTACGACGGGAGCCGCCTCTATTGGCTTCAAGTCCGTGAAATTACGGCTCTGAAGGATATCAATGTCTACTCCAATAACATTTCCAAGGAGTTTATGCCAGGCATCATCAAACCACTTGTCTGGTCAGTGGACGTCCCCCTAGTTAACGGTGCCTGGGTGAGAGTGCTGAAAGAGTTGATTGGAAACATTGAAATTGACCCAATGCGACTGGCAAAATCATTCTATTACCGTGCCTATTTCAACATGGGTGTCATGGGTGAAATCCTTCAGTCGGTAGGATTGCCCGAAGAATCCATTGAGAACCTCATGGGCATCCCATCCCATGGACCTGATAAACCCAAGATGAGGCCATCGCCGAAAACTCTTCGGCATCTTCCCAGGTTGTTACGGTTTGCCATAGATAAGTTGAGGTATTCTCATCGGGTCAATGCATTTGTATCTGTCGCAGAAGAGGGCTATGACGCAATTTCAGTTGTAGAGGTTGAGGATCTCTCTGATGGCAAGCTGATGGAGACAATCTCGGATGTTTTTGAACTGACACAGCAAGTCGCGTATTTCAATATCATCACCACCTTACGGATGCAAATCTTCAATCAGGTCTTGAAGAGACAGTTCTCCAAAATAGGTTTTGATTATGAAGATCTCAACTTGACATCCGGATGGGAAGAGCAAGAACAGTTTGATCCCAACCCAAATCTGCTGGAGTTGAGTCGGGATTATCGCCGGTATGATCATGAAATGCAGGAAAGAATTTTAAACTCTGGATATGGAGAATTTATTTCCTTACCAGGTATCGAAGACTTCCAGTCGAAAGTTGAGTTGTTTCTTGAGCGGTTTGGCCACCTCAGCGATAGTGGTAACGATTTTTCGTTGCCTCTCTGGAGAGAGTCGCCCGACATGATCCTCAAGTTGATTATTAACTACCCAATCGATAAGATCCCCTCTGGGAGCGCGGTTCACCTAGAGGATCTTCCAATCCCCAGATCGAAGCGAGGAATTACTCGATGGCTGTATCGAATGGTACGGGAATCCCGCTTTGACCGGGAAAGAGTGAACTACATCTTTGGTATTGGCATGAGCTTGTTCCGGACCTTGTTCTTGGAGATAGGAACTCGTTTTGACAATCGGGGCATGATCGCCAGACCGCAGGATGTTTTCTACCTCTACCTGGATGAGATCCAGGGGGCTCTCCGAGAACAACAGAAGTATGCAGAGCTTGGCGGAATCATCTCCCATCGCCAAGCTGAGATTGAGATGGTTCGCGAAGTCAATCCACCAGGTATTATCTTTGGAGACCAGGTTCCTCCGGTTGAGGTCACTGTTAGCAGCGCATTGAAGGGAACGCCAACGTCGAGAGGCTATTACCGAGGACCTGTTCAAGTCGTACGTGGGCTTATGGATGTTGAAAAGGTGAAGGAGGGCTGTGTGCTGGTGATCCCCTATTCCGATGTAGGTTTGACGCCATTCTTCGCGAAGGCGGGAGCGGTTGTTTCGGAAGCCGGTGGAATGCTCTCTCACAGCTCCATTGTTGCCCGCGAATTCGGGATTCCTGCAGTGGTCTCCGTTCCTGGCGCGTGCAGTTTACCCGATGGGATGCAAGTCATGGTCGATGGGTACACCGGCGAATTGCATATCTATGATGATCCAAAAGATTCCGGGTGAAGGAATGACAGGATGGATATCGCTCTTGCCATCGTGATTGGGATATTTGGATACCTGATTGGGTCGATTTCTTTTGCGCGGATCGTCACTCGACTGTTCTCCCCACAGACGGAACTGGTTGACACAGAAGCCCCCATTGAGGGATCTGAGCAGAAATTACGCATGCATGGGGTCAGTGCCACTAGCGTGCGCATCCAATTGGGCAACAAATATGGATGTCTGACCAGCCTACTCGACATGGCAAAGATCGCGTTCCCAATGTATGGATTGCGAATGCTCTTTCCAGAAACACCCCACTATATGATCTTCGCCATAACTGGGCTGATCGGTCACAATTGGCCGTTGTTCTCGAATTTTATAGGCGGCTATGGGCATTCTGCAATCTACGGAGGGTTGTTGGTCATTGATTGGACGGGCATACCCATCAACTTTCTCTCTACACTGTTGATTGGAGCTGTCACTCGGAGACTATATTTCGCACTCGCTGTAGGAGTACTGCTGCTGGTGCCATGGTTATGGTACCGGTCCCAAGATTGGTGGGTTCTCGCATACGCGATCATTTTCTCCATCGCATACCTTATTAAAGTGTTTCCTGATTTCAAACAATATATGCGCATACGCGATGAGGATCGTCGAGCAACTTGATAAAAAGGTCTCATTTGGGTTACTTGACAGAGCCTGCCGTTGCCTTGAAATTCAGTTATGTGAGAGACGAAGACCTGGAACCGCAGTAAAGAAACTTCGGGTCTTAGATTGAATATGAGCGTGGGATACGCGAGAATTAAGGATGGTCCGTTGAGTGCCGCTATCTCTGTGAAGGGTGCTGGGTTTCTGAGGGCGAAGCCTCCACAATCCACCAGGTAAAAAATGGAAATTGTGATCCCGACAATCGGCTCACGAGGGGACGTACAGCCATTCATTGCGCTGGGACAGGGATTGGCTCGCGCGGGTCACACTGTCACCCTGGCTTCTCACCCAATGATGAGGTCGTTGGTCGAATCTCATGGTGTGACCTTTCAACCCATTGGTCCTGACATCGATCTCGCACAGGAGGTCGCTGACATACAGGGGAGCTCGCGGAGCTCGATTGCGGGACTTGTGCGCGGCATGCGCTTCAGCTTCGATATCTTGGAGCGATCTCATGATGACATTCTCGCTCTTTTTCAGGATGCGGACCTGGGGGTGATATCTGCTCAGGGCGCAGCAGGGAAGAATGAAGCCGATCTGCTGGGCATTCCATACCTGAGTGTGACTCTGATGCCCTGGGCCATACCCTGGGATGATCCTCAACGTCCGCTGTTGAAGCGGACAGCATATGGCCTGATAGATGGGTTGGTAAGTCTACTCACCACACGCCCACTCAATCGAATCCGCAAGAAACAGGGGCTTCCACCTGTGGGAAGAGAAGGTTTTACTTCATTGCGCTTGAACCTGGTGCCCGTCAGCCCGGCAGTCTACGAGCCCAATCCACTTTGGGAGCCTCGCCATCGAATGGTGGGCTACTGGTTTGCCGAAGATCCCAGCGGATGGGAGCCCCCGGCAGATTTACTTGCTTTTCTGGAGGCCGATGAGCCGCCAGTTGTAGTCAGCCTTGGGGCGATGAGCTTGGGTAATGGACGTGTGGAGCAGACCGTTGGCATCTTCGTAGATGCTATCCACCAGGCAGGTGTTCGGGCGATCATCCAGGGCTGGGACGCAGCTTTCGAACAAATGCCTTTGTCACCGGCCATACACACTGCCGGATCGATGCCGCACAGCTGGCTGCTACCGCGCTGTGCCGCCATCGTGCACCACGGCGGATTTGGAACCACATCGGCTGGTTTAAGGGCGGGGATTCCGGCATTGGTCATCCCACATATAGCTGATCAATTCTTTTGGGCGAACATCGTACATGAACTTGGTGCAGGCCCGAAACCAATCCAACGCGCGAAGCTCACAACGAGCGCGTTGGCGACATCAATCGTGGAGTTGGTGAAATACGGCGACCTTCGCACGGTAGCATCCTCGCTCGGAGAACAAATACGAGCTGAGGACGGAGTTGAAAACGCTGTGCGCCAGATTGAGAAGGAGTTCCATTAGTATAAGATCGCGGGAGAGCGGGATTGTAAGGGCAAAATTTTAAACCTGTGTCTTCATTGATCCTGAATGAGGGATATGCGGAAATGAAAGTACCAGAGGGGGAGCGCTGTTCAGTTCAAGCACATTTGGCAGGTAAATAAGAGGCGGGATGGAATGAGAAACGGAATCTTGGTGCTCATCGCCCTATGTGTGCTTTCTCTTGCTGCAGGATGTGTAATGAGTGATGCAACCGCGACAGCGCCTCCGACCCAGATGCCAGAACCCATCGAGTCAATGGAACCGTCGACAACAGCGGATACAGGGACCGATGATGGCATGCCTGAATGTCCGTCGGCTAGGGGAGATGGAACGGTACCTCCCGTTGTCTCCATAACCTCGATCACATTCGTCGTGAATGGACTTGAGCAAATAGTGCGTGGTGAAGACATGCTGCAAGCATCGCCTGGTGACGAAGTGCGAGTCAGAGAGGTAACCATCTGTGCATGGTCATTCTCAGGGGATGGTGGAGAGGCTTGTGTTGATTTTGCCCCTGTAACCAAGACTGGTCAGGAGATTGAGTCTGACCACAGAGGCACACACACTGTGAGGGTGATCCCTGGTTTCATGACTATATCGGTGTCAGATCTAGGATGGACCATTGAAGATAGCTGGAGTCATTTCTCCGTTCTACTGAACCATTGGCCGGCGGAAGGTACAGAGGATGTGGAATGTGGGGATGGGCTTTGTGAGCGCGACGATCGGATCATCGTAAAGATCCAATGAAGCCAGATCACAACTATGGGAATTGATTCAATCTGTTAAAAGTCGAAAAGAAAAAACGTAATGTCTGAATTCTCGGAGGGACCATGCCCGATCCTCGCGTTACGAAGTTGGCGGAAGTACTAACCCACTACTCATTGAACTTGCAGCCAGGTGAGCAGATGCTTATTAGTTCGGGTCATCTTGCCCAGGAGCTAACGCTCGCTGTCTATAAAGAAGCTATACTCGTGGGCGCGCATGTACTCATCATGCAACAGGTCCCGGGAACTCGCGAATTTTTCCTTAAGAATGCAAGCGATACACAACTTCAGCATGTTTCTCCAGTTCGTAAATACATCTATGAGAACTTCGACGCGGAGCTGAGCATCCTCGCGCCAAACAATCTCCATGAACTTTCGAATGTCGATCCTGCTCGGAAAAGGCTGGCGATGAAGGCCATTGGAGAGTTGACGAAAATTGCGAATGAACGCAGCGCGCGCGGCGATGAACGCAGGTTATGTATTACATTGTTCCCTACGAATGCCTCCGCACAGGAGGCCGAAATGAGCCTGATTGAATATGAAGATTTCGTTTACCGTGCTGGATTGCTCGAATTAGCCGATCCAGTTGCGGCATGGAGAGATGAGGGAAAGAAACAAAACATGCTTATTGATTGGCTCTCCATGAAAGATCGTGTGGTCTTTTCTGGTCCCAACATTGACCTTCACCTTTCGAACAAAGGACGCGAATTCCTGGGAGCATGTGGCAAGGGGAATTTCCCGGATGGAGAAGTTTTTACTTCCCCAGTCGAAGGATCCGTGGATGGTTGGGTGCGGTTCTCTTATCCGGGCATCTTTGCAGGCGAAGAAATATCCGATGTCGAATTGTGGTTTGAAGATGGGAAGATTATCAAGGAGAAAGCGGCCAAAGGACAAGAGCTCTTGACTTCGTTGTTGGATACGGATGATGGCTCTCGCTTCCTTGGAGAGTGGGGCATTGGCACCAATTACCATATTCAACGCTTCACCAAAAACATGCTCTTCGATGAAAAGATGGGTGGTACGATACACTTTGCGGTCGGGCAAGGCTTTATTGAAGCAGGCGGTCAGAATCATTCTGGCCTCCACTGGGATCTTCTTTGCGACATGACCGAAGGGGAGATCTTTGTTGATGGGGAGCTCTTCTACAAGAATGGCAAACCCGTGGTTTAGGTGTTTGGAAATGAAAATCAAGTGACGTCGCACTCCAATCGAACAGAGCTTTCCATTTGTGTGACTTTGTATCCGAAAAGGAAACGGTGAGGATTGAGAAGGTTCAGGGTTAATATCATATTTGAAAAAGTTGAATTTGCTGCTTCTTAATTCGCTGTAGCAGAGGGAGGAATCAGTGGATGAGATACTTGAGGACCTATCACCACCGCAGCTTGTAGAAGCCATTGAAGCCAACATGTTCGATTTCTGGATTCAACTGGGCCGATCGCCACGGGTGGAGTTATACGATGGTCCAGATATGATCCGGATGATCTGTGATCTTCCATCCCCTTTCTGCAACAACGTTCTTCGAGCACAATTCACTCAGGAGGACGTAGACACGAGAATCGAAGAAACGCTTTCCCAATTCAGGTCGAGGAGCCTGCCTATCCGTTGGTTGACCAGTCCGTCAACGCGTCCGGTCAACTTGGGCAATTATCTCGAAGCGCATGGCCTGCCTCATATAACGGATTATCCAGGTATGGCCGTCGATCTGCTGAAATTGAATGAGGATTTGGAAATACTTTCCGATCTATCGATAGAACGTGTTGACGATCTGAAAACATTAGACCAGGGTCGACGAGTCTTTACCCTTGGCTATGGGGTTCCTATTTCACTTGGAAATCTTTTATTCGATATCTTCTCAAGTTTGGGCTTTGAACTGCCATTGCGCCATTATGTTGGTTGGCTTAAAGGGAAGCCCGTTTCATGTTCCACGCTCCTCCTGAGTTCGGGTGTAGCCGGCATCTATTTGGTGGCCACTGTACCAGAATCGCGCGGGCAAGGGATTGGCTCAGCACTGACGCTCGCTCCATTATGTGATGCCCGGGATTTGGGGTACCGGATAGGCATTTTGGGATCAACGGAGATTGGGCTGGGAGTGTACCGTCGGCTTGGGTTTAAGGAATACTTTAAGTTTGGTATTTACATCTCCGGTGAATTGTCCCCTAGTGATTATGTGATCTGAACCAAATAGGGATACCGGCGACATTTGTTCATTGGCTAGAATTCCAGAGTGGAGTTTTTTTCATGGATCACGGCGTACAATTCCCTCGCGCCATGCATAAACCGCTGCCTGTGTGCGATCGGCAAGGTGGAGCTTTCCAAGGATGTTGCTTACGTGACCTTTGACTGTTTTTTCACTGATCACCAATTTCTCGGCGATCTTGGCGTTCGATAGCCCCTCAGCGATGGATTGGAGAACTTCGATTTCCCGGTCACTCAGTTCGGTAAATGGATTGGGTTCCACGCCGCGGGCACCCTGTACTTCCTGGATCAGGCGTGCAGCAACGCGTGGGTGTAGGACAGCTTCCCCTTGAGCTGCCTTGCGAACCACATCCGCCAGTTCTTCGGAACCGATGTCTTTCAGGATATAGGAGAGGGCCCCTGCTCGGATAGCAGGGAAGATATGTTCATCTTCATGATAAGAGGTCAACACGACAATCTGGGTACGAGGGCTGGTTTTTTTCACCTGACGAGTGGCTTCCACGCCATCTACTCCACCCGGCATCACAAGGTCCATCAAAATCACATCGGGCACGTTTTCACCTGCCAGGTGGACGGCCTCCTCTCCAGTGGAGGCCTCTCCTACAACTGATAGGTCGGTTTGGGTTTCGAGAAATGCGCGCACGCCTTCCCGCACCATCTGGTGGTCGTCCACAATGAGAATGGTGATAGGTTCATTCATTAGTTACTCCTTTGGTGAGTGGACATCGAGCGATCAATCGTGTTCCCTGACCTACCGTGCTTTCCAAGCGAAGACCACCACCCAACGCTTCCATGCGCTCGCGCATGCTGCGTAAGCCAATGCCATTCAACTCGGCAGAAGAGACGTTGAATCCTTTCCCATTATCGGAGATTTCAATGGATATTTCATCGTCATCCATCACTAATGAAAGCTCGACATGAGTGGCTTCACTGTGCTTGGCGACGTTAGAAAGAGCTTCTTGGGCAATTCGGAAGAATGCCTGTTCAAACTCCTCGGGCAGCGAGCGTTCTCCACTCACACGAATTACGGTCGAGATATCGTTAATACGTGACCAACTGGCAAGATAATCCTCAAGTGCCTGGGGTAATCCTTTATCCTGCAGGGTTGCCGGGCGAAGTTCACGAATGATGATCGCCAATTCGTCCTGTGCCTGACGGGCTAAACGCTCTGCCTCGTTTAGGTGCTCAACCGCCGCTTCAGAATCCACATCGACCATCGCGCGCGCTGCACCTACCTGCATAACGCTTGCAAATACCTGCTGTTTGACGCTGTCATGAAGATCGCGCGCCAACCGATTCCGTTCCTCCATCGTGGCCAGTTCCTGTTGGGTCCTGAGCAGATTTTGGAGTTGCTCTGCCATGCTGTTGAACTGCCGAGCCAACTGGCCGATCTCGTCCCCTGAGTGGTCCTGGACATAGACTGAGAAATCCCCCTGACTCCACGAACCCGCTGCTTGGGAAACTGTCCTCAACCGTTTCGTAAGCCCACGAGCCGTGAAATATCCGAATACGGTACCAACAACGCCGGCCGATAGTGTAAAAAGGATCAGGCTGAACCCGATCAAAGAGAAAACTTGTGTAAGTGCATCCAGCGGTGGGTATGGGATAAACATCGCGACAACGCCCAGAATCTTTCCATCATCATCTGTCACCGGCACGGCAGTCGTCAAAAATCCGTCGGATATTTGTGAAATTACTTCAGGATCGGTTTCGCCATAACTGGCAGCCTCCAATAACTGAGCAGCACCCTCATAGACGCCATTCGGAAGGCTTTCAACCGAATTGGGAATGCTTGTTAATAGATCCAGTTCTTGATCCATTACGAGAAGCACTGTATCCTGCTCCAATTCACCAAGTTCAAATATGATCCTAGGGCTTTGGGACGACCGGAATGTCAGACCTTCTGCAGAGGCATCCTCTAACCAAATTGTCAGAGATTCGATGTCGGGCTCGGGCTTGTCGAGGTATATTGCTACCTGAGGATTGATAATGTTCTCCACAGCATAGACCAGCAAACTTGGTAGGATATTGGAATTAAGGAAGAGATAACCTATGCCGACGAGGAGTAGGATCTCAACCACTAACAAGGTGGCTACAGTGACCACAGTGTAGCTCAGGGTCAATTTCCAACGTAATCCTTGGAATATTTTTGGCATTTGCCTATTCCAGTCTTTTGTGGAGAGTTATTGAATTCCCCATGAAACGTCAAAATCGCCACCAGCGTTCTTTCCCTGGATAATGATTACGTATTTGCCTGAAGATTTGACGGCGATTTCATCATTGCCTCGATCGCTCTCAATGAGGCTTTTTCGCCAAACAGCATCTCCTTCAGGATCTTGCCATTCTATCAACAGGCTACCTTTTTCCACATTGACATCATATTCAAAGTAGATGGTTTGGCCTTTCTCGACGTGCGCGCTTCCATTTTCAATCCCAGTGAAGGTGCTGTAATTATACGAAATGTGCCCGTCATCATTGCTGCCGTACATCATGCGTACCTCGCCGATTTTAATTTTGCTGAAGTTGCAGCCGCTCAAAAGCAATGCGAGGACACTTGCGATGAACAAAATGAGGTTTGGATTGAGTTTCCCTTTCATTTTAACCTCCATTAATTACGGGTTATTCTGGCAAGTCCTGTCTTTGGAAGATCCACAAGCTCAATCCAAGGAACAGAACGATCCACACTGCAATCCCCAAGGTGGCGCTCAATGGGGTTACTGGACCTGCAGGAGAACTGCCTACAGCCTCGATCGCAGATTGATTCAGACCGAGCAATGTATTCGCCAATGTCGCTGGCATGTATTGGATCATCCTCTGGAAAGGTTCTCCAAGAAGCCCTAGGATTTGCATCAAAATGTCTTCGAGAAGAAGGGCGTATGCTAGACCGCCGCTTATGGCCACCACGGTGGAACGGCTGATCACAGCTAGAAAGTAGGTTAAAGCTCCATACGGTAACAACGTATAAGCCGTACGCAGGATGCTGATGACCAGTTGTGAGATGTTCATCTGGTCGAGCTGAAGTGAGTGGTTGATATTGACGCTGATGATGGCTGTGACCACTCCGCCGGTCACTAGCGCCGTTAGCACAATCAAGAGTGCTGGCGTAATGAGCGCTGCGAATTTTGCGGATCTGAGCATCGGGCGCGGTACACCCCGACTCAATGGCAGATGCAAGGTTCGCCAGTTATATTCTTGGGCGGTTACCGCGCCAACCAGGATGACAAAGAACAATCCGCCGAAGGCGTTGCCACCAATCAGGGTTAGAATGTTCACCAACGCGCCTGGCCAGGTAATCATTTGCAGGATGTTCGAGCGTTCTTCAGCGGGTATTGCGATCCCGCTTAGTCCGTTTTTAGCCGTTCCATATAGGACGATTTCAATGACCAGGACCAGGATAGCGATCAGAGCCAGCATCGCCCACAACATTCTGCGTCGAAAAATCTTTGTGTTTTCCGCCGACAATACATACCAAAACATCGTCATCCCTCCTTTGAATCACCCGCTGTTAGTTCTAGGAAGATGCTTTCTAAATCCGATTGCCCGGTACTCACTTCACTGGGCACTACACCTTTTGACGTCAAGTAGGAGACGACCGCCTGGCTGCTTACACCACAAACCGTCACGTATGCACCATTTGGTTTGATTTCGCTACAACCTGGTAGGCTTTGAAGTAGACGGATGGCCTCTGCGGGCGAAGGGACACGCACTTTGACAACCGTTGTTTTACTGAGCAATTCCTTCACGCGTCCTTCAGCGATAACTTTACCCTTGTTCAAGACTCCCACACGATCGCAGATTTGCTCGACCTCATGTAACAAATGACTGCTGATGAAGATCGTTACTCCGCGCCCTGCAAGGTCGGATAATAAGTTCCGGACTTCGTGCATTCCCATTGGATCCATACCGTTGGTGGGTTCATCCAGAATCAGGAGCTCGGGTTTGTGCAGTAGGCTCATGGCCAGTCCCAGGCGCTGCTTCATCCCAGTAGAGAATTGGCCAGCACGCCGGTCCGCTGATTCATGCAGTCCGACGATCTCAATGACTTCACCAACTCGTCCGGCGGGGAGTTCTGGGCTCAATCGTGCCAACATCTCAAGGTTCTGCCGAGCCGTGAGGTATGGCACCAGAGATGGATGCCCTACTAGCGCCCCCACACGACGGAGAGGTTTTGTGTTGTAGGGTGTTACCCTTTCGCCGAACAACGCAACACTCCCAGCAGTAGGGTGCAGTAGGCCAAGAATCATGCCGATGGTGGTGGTTTTGCCTGATCCGTTTGGACCCAGAAAGCCATAGACCTGGCCGCGAGGGACGCTGATGGTTACACCGTCTACGGCGTGAACTTTCCCGAAATATTTTTTCAATCCTTGGGTTTGCAGTACGATGTCTTTCAGCATCTTAGTACCCTCTCCAGTCGATGTGTTCATAGCCTACCGACTTCTCAGTGTGTTGTCATGGGTCTGGGGTCCTGTTTGGAGCGGGGCTGGAGGCGTGATTCGAAAATGCTATCAATTGACATTCACTTTTACTGCAATCGCAGGATGGGGAAGATAAGCCGGGGAATGTCGTAGAAGAGTGGAGCAGGCTTAGCCAGGTATTTCTGATCTCGGGCTCTCTATTGAAGGCTTGACGAAATGCTTAAGATACTGGATTTTCCTTGACCCATTCACACTCCTGGTCAAAGATCTTTAGATTGGAATACTCATCTCCAGGATTCCTTCCGACGCAAGTTATGCCATTGTTTAACACAAGCCGGTTTTTCCTTCTGCACAACTGAATTGGTATTACTTTGGAGGGTTTTTAGCAGGGCGCATCCTGTTTTATAGGGTGGACCTTCGCATAATCAAAGCTTCAGTTTGAGGCAATTCGATGTCCTATTTATTGGCGCACCTAAATACAATGATCGAGATGATTGTAGAGCCAGGAAGCAGAGATGAAAAGACTGGTTCCGTCGCTCTTCGCCATCATCATCCTCGCATGTGTCGCTGGTGGGTGTGAGTCGGAAAGCACCCCAACTCTCGGAGACACATGGACCCGTCCAACCGATGGAATGGTCATGGTCTTCGTGCCTGCGGGGGAGTTCCAGATGGGAAGTGACGATAGTGAGGTCGATTCTGCCTTGGAGATGTGCAACGCATACTATGAGGGTGAATGTCGGCGTGAATGGTTCGCGGTCGAGGGGCCAGTGCATACGGTGGCGCTCGATGAATTCTGGATCGATCAGAGGGAGGTTACGAACGTCCAGTATCGAGGGTGCGTGGAAGCAGGAGCATGCGAGCCACCGGCAAATAGCAGTTCAGATACGCGCCAGAGGTACTACGGCGATGCCGCATACGATGACTTCCGGGTTATTAAAGTCAACTGGGAACAAGTAGATGCCTAATGTGAGTGGGCGAGGGGCCGGTTGCCCACTGAGGCAGAATGGGAGTACGCGGCGCGTGGGCCGGACAGTCGGAGGTATCCATGGGGGGATCAATACGATGGGGCACGCCTCAACTCCTGTGATTTCAACTGTGATTATTCATGGGCAGAAGAGCAGTTTGATGACGGCTATGGGGATACCGCGCCAGTGGGGAGTTATCCGGATGGGGCAAGCTGGTGTGGGGCACTCGACCTGGCGGGGAACGTGTGGGAGTGGATGGCGGACTGGTTTGGCGAGTACACCGCCGAGCGCCAGGAGAATCCGATAGGACCCTCCTCGGGAACGGGGCGCGCGTTACGTGGGGATGCAGCGGATAGTACTCGTTCGGTGAGTCGGAGCGCGGCACGGCATGGAATGACGGCGAGCCGTACCTATGAGTACACTGGGTTCCGGTGCGTCGGCGAGAGGTCACCGTAATCCCATTGACTTGAATGATTTTGTGCTTTTTACATTGGCTTTCGCTAAGCAGAGGCCTAACAGGTCATGTTTGGCAAGTGATGATACTGTCGGAACGCTCAGATAATCACTATGGCATGCTGCATCCCCGAATCAATACCTCTTTCGGGTTCGTAATGATCAGATTCTCATTGCGACGTCGATTGTCATAGAGCGCTTTCGTTGATCTTATCTTGAGTATTTCACGGAACTCCGGACCAATGGTAGGCTGCCCCTCCTTTTCCCACCATTCGACGACGATGGGTTACTCAGAGAGTGGCTGGACGCTTTGAGCATAAGAATCCGGAGACCCGTCCCTAATTACCGTTGCGCATCCAAGAATCTCATCCCAAATTTGACCTTGACAAATTTATCGTAATACGCTAATATATTATCGAAAAACATTAAGTTATTATTATTAATCAATAATTTCTTGGAGGGTTTCCCATGGATACGACAGAAAAATCACAACTGGCGAGAATCTTGAAGATCGTGCTCGACATCATCTTCGGCCTGCTGGTTTTCGCTTGTGTGGCTCTTGTGCTGTGGATGGCGCTCTGGCCATTGATCTCCCATCAAGCGGGGATTCCGGGCACAGCTTCATTGCCGGTTAGGATAGGCGCGGGCGAGGAGCCACAGTTTGAAGTGACCTTCACCAGCACGCCCAATGATGCTATCAACCTTGCATATGTAGAAGAGGCTGAAGGCACACTGCGATTGGAGACGAGAAGTACAATGCTGATCGTGATCTCAAACGCCGCAAAGCTCGTACTCGCAATGGGTCTGGCCTACATTTTCTACCTGCTTAGAGAAGTGGTGCAGGCGATCCTCGATGGCGAACCCTTTGTGGCAGAGAACGTACGCCGCATCCGGCGGCTTGGTTACGCGGTGCTGGTTGTTGGGATCTTGGGATCCACCATTGAATATTTGGCAGCTACGGTGATCCTGAACAGGTTGCCAACAACAGTTCCCGTGCTCAGTGCAGGACCCACCTTCGATGCCAGTTTGATCTTGGCTGCACTGTTTATCCTACTTTTGGCGCAAATCTGGAGCTACGGGTTAGAGCTCGAGCGTGATCGAGCACTGACGATTTGAGGAACCATGGCGATACGAGTGAACCTGGACCTGATGTTGGTCAAGCGCGGAGTGAAGCTGACAGAGTTGGCAGAGGCGATAGACATCACATTGCCTAACTTGTCCATTTTAAAAACGAACAAGGCCCGAGCGATCCGGTTTTCGACCCTGGATGCGATTTGCAGAGAACTCGATTGTCAACCTGGGGACTTGCTCGAATACGTCCCGGATGACAACGGGTCGGAATGAATAGCGGCATCTCACTAACGACCCTGGCAGTGGCGATTGAACCGATAGGGACATTGACGCATCGCCTTGTATGAGGTGAGTAAAGTGGGCCCATGGAAGAGTGTCCGAGGTGTTGCATGTTCGCTTCCCTACAAGAGCGTCGGAGTATAGAACCACGCCGATAGCCAGACATGACAAGATATGCCGATTATCGCTTGATGTCACCTGTGGATGCGGTGAATGTGCAGAATGCCAGGGGATGTTTGGAGAATCGTTTCAGTGCCCGATTATTGGATTAATAGGACACAATTCTTAGGTAGTTTGCTGTTCAGGGAATAGTAGGCCTATTCTTCTTGTTGAGTTCCACGAAGCAAAGCCAGGAATTCTCCAGGTTGAAGCACAAGAAAGGGTCGAGGACCAAAGTCTTTTAGGTTCCTGGTAACAAGATAATCTGCACCGGCCAATTGGGATTGAATGGCGCAATAGAGCTTCTGATTTGTGAGATTAAGGCATGTGGGATGAGATACTTACACACCACAGTTTTTAAATGATATTGTTTACCGATGAAATAGCACCTTTGAATACTCTACTTGGTTATTAACGGTAAGAACACAAAGTGTTCACCACAAATGTATATATTTATGTCATCTAAGAACCATCCCCAGTCATAATAAATGCTATCTGTACTCATTCTCCATCGGAAGCGTACATTTGCCCCAGCTAACGAGCTGAGATCATATCTTGTTGAAACGTAACCATGGCTGTCACCGACAAATGCATTTCTTCCAGTATGAGGATTATCGCCAAAGCCCGTTAGAGTGTTAATTGTTCCTGTGTATGTTAAGCCATCGCCAAATAATGGTTCCGCATCAAACCAGGTTCCTCCGCCATTTGTACTGTACTCAAGCCAAGCCCCATCGTAATCCGGATCCTCAAGACCGAATGCGTGATTAAAATGTAGAAACGATTGCTCACCCAGGGGAAGACTGATATCGAGGATCATGGAAGCATTTGTATCTGAGTATGCAGCTGCGTCATCTCCCCACAAGAGGTACTCGCCACTTGTTGCGTAACCGGTTGCTCTTCCCCAATTGCCACTGCTGAAACTCCAATTATCCGTTCCACTTTCAAAGTCATCGTGGAATAGAGCGATCGGCAATCCGCCTGCAGGGCAATATTCCGCATGAGGGTTATAACCTGGCACCGGCTCGAGATTCATCTCAACCGCATTTGTTGCATTCCGAACCTCGTTGCAATCTGAGCTTGTTATTCCGTCTACACCACCAACAAGATTTAGGCAGCCTTGATAAAGGGCATTGTACAAATCACCATAATCCGATCCTGATGTAAGTAGCCTGGTTTGAACCTCATAATAAAGTGAAGCCACCTTATCAATTCCAAGACCGATAATCGTATAACTATTGAATGTTCCTCCCTCCGACAATAAATAGGCGGCTTTATTATTGACCCCGCTATTGGTGTGCACGCCGCCATTATCCCCAAAATATCCAACATCTGCACTCCCAATGTAGTAATTCGGGCTAGTCATTTTGTCCGGATGGTTAAAGGTTGTCGGATCCTCCATGTCGCGTGCTGCTCCTGAACCAGAGACGTCTTCACCGATTAGCCACTTGACAGCCGGACTGTCATCACCGGAAGCATTGGTTAGGTCAATGAACTCTCCCCACATGTCTGAAAAAGACTCATTAATTGCGCCTGATTGGTAGTAGTAGAAGAGATTTGATTCGTAATCTGTGACTCCGTGAGTCAACTCATGGCCGACCACATCATCCGCGAGTGGGTAGCCATTTCCATCGCCATAAATCACCTGCTGTGAGCTTGAGCTCCAGTAAGCGTTGTAATACCAGCTATCATAATGAACCGTTGAGGTAATTGTCATCCCGAAATTGTCGATGCTGTCGCGTCCATGATGCTGGGCAAAGTAATTGTGGAAATCGTTTGCATATTGATGGGCGGCATCGGCATGTAGATCCTTGCCTTCAGTGCATTGGAGGGATGTACTACATAGGAGGGTCCCTGGTATATCAACATCGTTGTTAGCAGTGTATGTGAGCAGGAAATTGTATGGTTCCCCCACGACAGAGCCCTCGAATGAGCCCATGTCGCAGAAGGCATCTACTGGACGAGTCACACCACGCTGGTCATTCATCTCGCACGCTGTCCCGCCACTTCCAGGGGCGAGGGGGCATCCACTATCAATCGCCGGGCTGCCCTCGAGAAGGGCATGGGTATAGGAAGCTCCTCCATTGTCCTGTAACCACTCGAGTGTGGGATCAACTGGACTCGCACTAGTACCGACGACGTCGCCTGTGGCCGAGATGAATGTGCAGCCAGTGCTGTCACCGATCAAGTTGTAACCATTGGAAGTAAGCGAACCAGAGCAGTCCGGTCCACTACCAGATCGGTTCCAGGCAAGAATTGAGTTCTGCAGCGTGGTAGTTGAACTAGTATAGATACCCCCACCACTTCCATAGGGAGCGTGATTACCTGAGATGGTATTATTCAGTAATGTTAGGTCGCCACGGTTATCAATCCCACCGCCATATCCACAAGTACTCAAGTTTCCGCTTATAGTGCTATTGGAGAGCAAGGCTGTTCCACCATCATTAGAAATTCCACCACCACCTCTGTTCCCATATGCACATCCAGCAGAATTGGTGTAAACGGTGCTGTTTTGCAATGTGAGAGATCCAGAGTTGTAAATTCCACCTGCGGATGAGTTTGAAGTATTCCCCCAAACTGAGGTTGAATTCAGGCTTAGTGTACCTTCGTTTCGAATGCCCCCCGAATTTCCATCGCTCATGTTATTGAGGACTTGACTGTAATTAAGGGTCAGATTCCCTTGATTAAGAATCCCTCCACCATCCAGGGCCGAGTAAGCATTCTGAACAATAACGTGGTCAATTACACTTGTGAGTCCAACGGGGATGGTTATTCCCCTTCGCAATTCCTGACCGTCGATATAGGTTGTATCGTTTTGTCTTGTGAACGTTACATCCCAACCACCGGAGAGGTTTACAGATTTGTCAAGCAGAATTACCTCAGAGCCTGTGTCTGTATATGTACCGCCCATGATTTTGATCGTGTCACCTTCGCCTACCCAAGGTTTTGCTAGAGCGCCATTGATGCTTGCACATGGAGTCGTTGGGCTAAAACAACTGTTGGCATCATTGCCGCTTTCGCTAACGTACCACGAAAAGGGGCCAGGTGGATCGGATGGATCGAGTTCAAGGGAGCCCATATCGCAAATTGGAGTGCCATTTTCATCCCCGTCCAGAGGGCGTGAGATTCCACGTTGGTCATTCGCTTCACAACTGCTCCCCCCACTTCCGGGCACTGCAGGATTCCCGGCATCAATCGCAGGACTGACAAAATAGGGGGTGCGGGCCGGTGCGTGTGTGAAAGTTCCTCCACCGTTGTCTTGTAGTTGGCCGAGATAGGCGTGGATAGGGTCTAGGGTAGTGCCTATAAGGTCACCCGTCGTGCTGAATATCGTACACTCTGGCTTCCCGACAAGGTTGTATCCCAAGGAATCAATGCTCAGACTGTTTCCGCAATCATCGAAATTTTCCGAGATGATCGAGTTTTGTATCGTAAAAGCATCAGCTCCTGATGAACGATAAATCCCAATGGGGTAGTTATTTGTTACAGTAGTGTTCTTTAAGGAAGCCGTCCCTGAGCTTATAAGTGCGGGACCTGCACAATAAATTCTTGTAGCCACATTCCCGCTGATCGTGCTGTTCGATATGTTGAGGACTCCCTGGCTATATATTGCGCTGCCAACACATAACTCAGGATTCCCATTATTGAAAACCGCGCTATCGTTCAGGTTCAAGGTCCCAGTACTGCTGTTGTAAACACCTCCACCGAACCCGGTTGTCATAGTCTTGTTATCCCTAATGATGAATCTGTTTAGCGATAAATTCCCAGCGTTATTTATTCCATCACCATATCCTGTTGTTCCTCCGTTCTGAACGGTAAAACGTTCCATTAGAACTGTCAGGCCGACTTCTACCTGGATTCCGCGTCGAGCGTTTTCCGCATCAATAACGGATGTGCCGGTTTGAGCGCTGAACCCTGAATCCCAACCGCCCGATACCATCGCACTATGATCAATCAATACCACCTCGCTGCCGGCGCCCAAGTATGTCCCAGTACCTACTCTGACAATGTCATCATCATTGAAGGTCGGCTTAGCAAACACACCATTGATGCTCGCGCATGCCGTACCTGGTGACTGACAATCGTTCGTATCATCTCCAGATGTTGAAACATACCACGCAGCGGAGTTCACAAGGGAGAACTCTGCTGGTGAGGCTACACCTGGGACAGATGCAAGAACAGTATACGATCCCATTTCGGTGTTAGCTGTGAAATCTGATGTTTGAGCAATACCATTTGAATCTGTGACCGCAGTTGTCTCATAGGATGCAGTATCACTAAATGTTCCACTCGCACCACTCGAGGGTGCCGTGAATGTTACGGTGACTCCCGGGAGTGGATCGCCATAATTGTCCAACACCAGGGCTTTGAGCGAGTCCGAAAAAGTTGCCAGGGGCTCGGAATATTGGGGAGAACCTTCAAACATTACAATCGCATCGGGGATCGGTCCAAAATTAGTTAACTCAAAGTATTTCGGTGTACTGACTCCAGGTGCTGTGGCACTGACCGAATAACTCCCTTCTATTCCATTTGCAGTAAAAGGTGAAGCTACGGCAATGCCGTTGGATCCTGTTATTGCAGTGGTTTCGTTTGTTCCGCTGTCAGTAAATGTACCACTTGCTCCACTCAATGGGGCAGTGAAAGTAACTGTTACTCCAGCCAACGGGCTGCCGAAATTGTCAAATACGAGCGCTTCTAGGAGTTCCGGGAAGGTCGATAGAGGGGCAGCGGTTTGCGGCGACCCACCAACAATGAGTATGGATTCAGGTACACCAGGGGGTGTGTATTCATAAGCCCCGATATCACAGAGGCTGCTGCCGTTTTCATCTCCATCGACGGGGCGTACTATCCCGCGTTGGTCCGCGAGTTCACAGGAGGTTCCTCCGCTACCTGGTGCAGAAGGATTTCCACTATCCATAGCCGGGCTTCCAACCAATAAGGCATGTGTAAGGGTCGGACCTCCGTTAATTTGCAGGGGACCCAGCAATGGATCGATGTTAATGAGATCGCCTGGTCCGGCTGTTAACTTACAAGAAGTGTCATCGCCAATAAGGGTATAACCATTTGAGATATGGTTAGTTGGTCCAGGATCGTTTCTGGCGAAGCAATCGGGGCCAAAGGCTGGACTTGAATTCCCCGCGATGATCGAATTCTGTAATGTCACAGATCCTGAAGATGAAATCCCACCTCCATAACCATCAGTTGAGTTGTTGGTCACCGTACTGTTTTTGATAAGAAAGCTTCCATATCTACTGAATATTCCACCACCTTCACCCGCGGCGGAATTCCCACTTATGGTACTGTTGTTCAGAATCACCGAGCTTGTTGACGGAGAATGGTAGATGCCGCCGCCGTATTCATAGTTAGCGATGATTGTATTGTTACTGATCGTGCTTGCATTGATGATGAGGTTTGCGCTTTGACCGTTATAAAGACCAGCGCCAACACCGTTGTGGCCTGTGACGGTGTTTCCATCAATAGTGCAATTATTCAGGGTTAAGGTCTTGCTCCCCTCCATCTCCCAGGTACCATTCGCCAAGCCCCCACCGGCGTCACTAGCTGTATTGTTCGTGATCGTTGAGTTGTTAAGAGTAAGTTCCCCATTGGTAAGCTGACCACCACCGCCGTAGGACGAATTACCGTTCTGAAGTGTGAAATTTTCCAACGTGACTCGCGCACCGTTATCCACCCGAATGCCACGGCGAGTGTCTTCACCATCAATGATCGAACTGCCATTTTGTGATGAAAACGTATCGTCCCATCCTCCCAGAATGAAAACATCTTCCTCAAGCAGGACAACTTGCGATGCTGAACCGGTATATGTCCCGCTTGAAACCAAGATGGTGTCACTTGGCGTAAAGCCCGGTTTGCTTAATACCCCACCGATGGTTGCACAGGTTGTAGCAGGGCTTGTACAGTCATTTGTGTCACTTCCGGATGTAGAAACGTACCAGCCGCGATTTTCGAGGTTGAAATCAGCGGTAGGTGGAACACCGCCGACTGATCCGGTCGCTACGTATGTCCCTTCAATCCCATTGGCAGTGAATGCGGATGTGGTGGCAATACCAAACTCGTTAGTTAGTACCGTCGTTGAATTCGTCCCGCTCTCGGTGAATGTGCCACTAGCTCCACTCCCTGGCGCTGAGAAGTTGACTGATGTCCCCTCAACTGGACTACCAGCACTGTCCAGCACTGCAGCCTGGAGAGGATTTCGAAATTCAACGAGTGGAGGGGAGCTTTGTGGCGTCCCGCTGAAGGCAAGTACCCGATCTGGTGTACCAGGTGTCGTATATTCATACGCGCCGATATCGCATGTTCCCACACGTGCAACGCCGCGCTGATCCGTGGACAATGGACTTCCTGCATGATCTACACATCCTGAGGGATTTCCACCATTCACCCCGAGGCTGGTTGAGGATAAAGGATGGTAGCCTGGAGAACCCAATAGATATCCAATTCCAGCCTGAGTGTCGGTCTGATCGCCTGTTGTGGCCGTAAATGTGCACCCCGTCGTGTCTCCAATTATGTTGTAACCCAAAGAGCCGAGATTTCCTCGACAATCAGGAGTGGGGACCGAGAAGTTACCAGCAAGGATAGAATTTTGTAACGTCGCAGTCACAAAGGGTGGACCCCCGCTTACATAAATTCCTCCCCCTTGGCTGGCCTTGTTGTTGGTAATGGTGCTGTTGTTGATACTAAACACCACTGTGCCGTTGTCCCAAACATAGATTCCACCGCCCTCTTGGTAAGATGTGTTCCCGCTGACTGTGCTGTTGTTTATGTTCACCGTTCCATTTCCATTAATGCCTCCCCCAGCGTGATGAGCCATGTTATTCTCTACGCTACTATCCATCAGCGTTAAGACACCACCGTTTGAAATGCCACCTCCACCCTGAATTGAAACGTTGTCTTGAACGGTCGATTGGTCGAGGGAGAGGGTTCCTGAATTGTAGATACCACCGCTGGAAGTCCCCGTATTCTCGCTGATCGTAGACCTTTGGAGGGTGAGCGTCCCCTGGTTCCAAATTCCACCAGTGGCACTGGAGGATCCATTTATTACGCTAAAATTTTCGACATTAACCAGACTGCCACTTGTAACGGTCATTCCCCGGCGAGAGCCCTCGCCATCAATGATTGAACTCCCCCCCTGTGAGGAAAAGTCTACGTTCCATCCCCCAGAGAGTGATGCGCCTAGATTGAATAGAACAACCTCGCTTCCACTTCCGGTGTACGTACCACTCCCTACGAGGATCGAATCCCCTGCAATGAAACCAGGTTTGGATAACACTCCATTGACACTTGCGCATTCTGTAGTGGAACTCAGGCAATCATTGGTATCGTCGCCTGTTGTTGAAACATACCAGGTGGTGCCGTTTGCCATAAAGCGAGGGAAATCCTTTGTGAATGAATTTTGAGCGGATATGGGGTTTTCAGAAGTTGCTTCATGACTATTGTTCCAGTTCGGATTGGTTGGTGTGTCTCGGTGAGTCCAAGAATATCTTGGTGTTGATCCATGAGTATAAGCTTGGACCTCTAGGAGAATCTCCGAAGAGGTCGATTGAGGAGTATCGGAATTGTTTTTAGGCATTCTCCATGATGTGTCTATCTGGTTGAAGTGCAGGCTGACCCCGCCACTCTGTGCATTTACCAGTACGAGCTCTTCGATAGGAAACGGATGATGCGAAGTTACATCCAACCGCCAAACCAACTCAACGGGACGAGAGCTTGTTTTTAAAAGTCGCTCATCGTATATCCATAACTCGGGTTCTGTTGCTGTGAATTCCGAGGATTCGACACCATACCCTTTTGCTAAGCTTCCTTTTGCGATCTCAATTGCCTCTTCACGATTTAAAGTCGGGATAGTGGAAAGAGAGGGATCTGGTGAAATTTCACCGCTGATAGACAGTAAGTTACCCATAGAGTCGAGATTGACGATTATTTCTCCAGCAAGAACAGGAATACCCTTGTAGTATTGTTGGTAGCGCAGAGATCCTCGACCATCTTCGTCCGCCTGGTTTTCGCTCAAAACCACAAGTTCTCTAGATGGATTATTAAGGCCAATTAATTCGGCAAAATAACTAAGGTAGATCATGGCTTGATCCGGTTGCGAGAAGTCTTTCATCGAGACTCCATCTATCTGGAATGGTGAAGATGGATCCGCTCCGATGAAACTTACTTTTCCTGTTTGGTCATGAAAACCAAGTCGTACATTGTCTTGCACAGCTTGATCCGATGTCGCTCCATAAGAAGAAATCTGTATTGGAGGAAGAAATAGACCGAGCAAGACGATAACGGATAGTATCAACTTTAACAGCTTAGACCATCCTATGTGCATCATAATATCTCCTTAGAAAGAAGGTCCTAAGATAGCTGATTGTTAGACAACTTGCACAGTTTCTCGGAAAACAATTTACGGACGAAGATACGTATATGAGCTTGGAGGACGATTTCGTAAAATAAAAAGCCCTACTTCCTGTGAAGTCGGGCGATCTGCTCTTTCATATATCCCGCCTAGGTTACTTTACCCCGAAGCACAGTTATTAATTGCGATTACTGCCAATAATGATCATACATCAAAATTCATTACGTATGCAAATATTCAGAGAAGGTACACGAAACTCGATACTATAAAATCACGTACCCTTGAAAGACCATATCTGACGTAAAAGGGGAGAAAATCATAGCACCCTCACCTTCTTAACGTCCTAGAATAGTCACACAAAGCCTGAATTTAAGGTTGGATTACTGAAGAAATGGATGCACCTTGCTGGAATCGATCATAACAGTGATTGGGTACGCAAGCAACGCAACCCGTGGAAAGTCCACAAAAATTATAATAATCTGCTCGGAGTTTCCGTGGTGAAAGTTGCTAGTGTCTAGGGACAGTGCTACCAAGTGGCTTAATTGAGGGTTGGGGGGATAAGAGCTTGCCGGAGCTCTTTTCCTTCTTCTTACTTATACTCTCTTCCTTTTAATATGTATTAGCTTCCGATTATTTGAATAATCGGACACTTATGCGGGGAGGGGGAATAGGTATTGTCTTCTAGGAAAACTTACGTAGGTTCTCGACAAGATGAAGATCAGTAACGGTTAGCTATCCTCTACTTCTCTTCGTGCCCTTGCTAGAAGGTTTTTAATATCGCGATAGGTTGCTTCTGTTCTTCGAGCGGCTTTACAAATAAAGACGACAAGTTCATCGTCAAACACTGCGTAGATGATTCCGTATTGTCCAACTCTCACTCGATAAAGAACATCCTCAAGTTGAGTGCTATTGGTTGGTCGCGGATTATCGCGAAGAGAGCGCATAACCTTGACTAGGCGCTCCCTTTGCTTCTTTGGTATTCTCAATAGTTGCTTTACAACGTTTCTATGTAGCTTCAGCGAGTATCCCATTGTTAGAGACCCAGGCGAGCAAACACTTCTTCTGCATCGATGGCCACATCGCGGTCCTCAAGGTATTCGGCAATCGCACGGCGGCCATCGAGAATGTCCTCTAGGAATTCACACCTTTCCAGGAGCGCATCAAACATCTCGGGTTCGACAAGTACTGCTGCAGGTCGGCTTCGCGAAAGCACAACAATGGGTCCATCATCCAATTCTTTGATGAAAGATGCTAATTCAGCCCGCAGTTCGGAAACCGTAGTTGTTCTAAGCATGGTGCTCTCCAGATGATTTTATACATTATTATGTACAATATCATGTATTTAAAATTGTACATAATGTTGTACTTATTGTATTGCTAAAGTGGTTACATGTCAACACGGATACCCATTTTCCTCGCTTGTTTAGCTGCTTTCTTCCTTATAAACGGGGGTTGTGTCCGAATATAAGAATCATGGGACACAACATCACAGGTAAAAGGCACGAAGCTCTGAATCCTCTTTATCTATTCTCCTGGCAGAAATCAGAGAAGTGCCCAACAAATTCTAACCATTGACAACCAGGCATTTTTCGAGGTTTATGGGGATATGTGAGTTAACGTATGCTATCCTGAAGCCGTATCATTCTATGGAGGCAGGGATCTGAAATGATCAAAGTGCTCAAAATCGATGATCAAACTTTTGAGGTCACGGTGGAGGGTCGGACGGTCACGACCCATCGAGTGACGGTTGAACCGGAGGTCTACCAGAGATTAACTGGAGGAGAAGTCCCGGTTGAGGAGCTTGTCGAGAAATCCTTTGAGTTTCTACTACAGCGGGAACCCAATACAAGTATCCTGCGGAGTTTCGACCTTCAGGTAATTGGCCGCTATTTCCCAGAGTATGAGAGCACAATCCGCACCATGCTCACGTAATCGTCCCTATATCGTATCGTTTGATTCAAGTTGAAAGGGATGAATACAAGCACAGAGACGCGGTTATTGTTCCGCAGGTTCTCCCTTGAGAAGCTGAATCCAGCGTCTCCAACCTGCCTTCCATTGGAAAGATCTAGCTCGAATCGTACCCACGATTCCAAATGGCAGGAAAATCACGATCAGCATGAAAATCAAGCCATAGATCAAGGTCCACGTAGGTCCAAACCACTTCTCTAACCAGAAGCCAAGGAGTTGAATAATACCCGCTCCAATAATTGGCCCAATGAGTGTACCAACACCTCCTATGATCGTCATGGCCAATGCGTCAATCGTCATGACTACGCTCAGGTTGGCCGGTGTCACGCTCACGTTGTAGATGGCAGAGAGAGCTCCTGCGAGCGCGGCGAATACTCCTGCGGCGACGAATGAGATTAACTTGAACCAGATGGTGTGGTAGCCGATCATCATTGCCCGGTTCTCGTTTTCGCGGATCGAGATCATGACTCTGCCTGTAGGCGAGTGGACCAGCCGTCTGGCGGCCAGGAAGACCAGCACGAAGAGGATCAGGGTTAAGTAATAAAAGCGAGTACGGAAATCAGTGGGGCTCAGGAAGGCCGGAATGGGGAAACCATGAAGGCCATCGTCTGCGCCGGTAAATTGACGGAAGTCACCCGCCTCCACAAGGATGAAAAACATCTGCGCAAATGCCAGGGTGACCATCGCCAGATATACACCCTTGACGCGCAATGATAGCAGACCGAAGATCAAACCTTGGATAAGTGCAACGCCGATGACCACTATCAATGCCCAGCCAAGAGCTAAGCTGAAATTCCTTCCGATCAAGATCGCGATCACATAACCGCCGGTCCCAAAGAACATCGCATGGCCAAAAGAAAGCAGGCCGGTGTATCCGAGGAGGATATCGTAACTCATGGCAAAGATGGCCCATATGAGCATCTGGATGATCATTCCCTGCCAGAATTTGGCATAACCACTCCCCGTCTTTTGAAAGATGCTTTCGAAGAAGCCAGCACCCTCTTGTACTGCGTCGGGATCACCAATTGTCAGTCCAGCAATAAAAGGGAAGAGGATCAGGA
>JABAOF010000195.1_pt1 | contig 29991 bp, 25 predicted proteins | sample 7062171 | NCBI WGS metagenome assembly JABAOF01 (sample SAMN14538628, study PRJNA623070) | marine sediment metagenome | biome: marine biome [ENVO:00000428]; feature: marine pelagic biome [ENVO:01000023]; material: deep marine sediment [ENVO:00002113] | place: India: Gulf of Khambhat ...
TGGCCCGGGTCGCTGGCGAACGCGGCGGGCTGGCTGTTCGTGGCCGGGACGCTGCTCTTCTCCGGCAGCCTCTACGTGCTGAGCCTGACCGGCATACGCTGGCTGGGCGCGATCACGCCGTTGGGCGGCGTCGCCTTCCTCGCCGGCTGGGGCTGCCTGATCTGGACCGCGCTTCGCACATAAATGGTCGTGGCGGGGGCTGATTCAGGGGTGCGAGACTCGAGATGCGACCTTGCCCTGGAGGAAGCTGAATGGGAGGCGATGGGGGTCCTCCGAGCGTAACTCGCGAGCGGGCAACGCGGGAGCCACGACCACCGACGGCGCACGCGAGCGGTGAAGCGGGAGGGCCCCCATCGCCGACCCCACCCCCGTCCCCGACCCACCAAAAGCGAAGATGATAGCCGCGACGCTGGCACCCCTGAGACGCCTCCGCGACGGCCTCACCCAGGCCGACCAGCTCTACATGGTGCTGGTCGCCACGGTGCTCGGTCTGCTCGGTGGACTGGGTGCCGTCGGGTTCCGCCTGTTCATCGACGCCGTCAACTGGGCCGCCTGGCGGCGCGCGCCGTTCAGCCTCGACTATGTGGCCGGGTTGCCGTTCTGGTGGAAGATCGCGGCCCCGGCGGCGGGCGGCATGATTGTCGGACTCATCACCTGGCACCTCGCCCGCGAGGCGCGGGGTCACGGCGTGCCCGAGGTGATGGCGGCGGTCGCGCTCCACGGTGGCCGCATCCGCCCCCGCGTCGTCATCGCCAAGCTGCTCGCCTCGGGCATCTGCATCGGTTCGGGCGGCTCGGTGGGCCGCGAGGGTCCGATCGTACAGATCGGCGCGGCGCTGGGCTCGACGCTGGGCCAGTGGCTGAAGATCGATCAGCGGCGGCTGCGCACGCTGGTCGGGTGCGGAGCGGCCGCCGGGATCGCCGGCACCTTCAACGCGCCGGTGGCGGGCGCCCTGTTCGCCGTGGAGGTCATCCTCGGCGACTTCGGCGTCGCGCAGTTCTCACCCATCGTCATATCGTCTGTTGCCGCTACTGTAGTCAGTCGGTTTTTCCTCGGCGATTTCCCCGCCTTCGAGGTGCCAGCCTACAGCCTGGTGCATGCGTCGGAGCTCTTCGCTTACGCGGGCCTAGGAATCCTGGCGGGGCTGGTGGCGATAGTCTTTACACGCACCCTGTACGCCTTCGAGGACGCCTTCGACCGTATCGAAATCACGCCGCCACTGCGGGCGGTGATCGGCGGCGCGATGATCGGGCTGATCGGGATCTGGGTGCCGCACATCTTCGGCGTCGGCTACGAGGCGATCACTGAGGCGCTTCACGGCCGCCTAGCCTGGGAGTTCCTGGCGCTGCTGGTGGCGCTCAAGATCCTCGCCGTCTCGATCACCATCGGCTCGGGCGGCTCGGGCGGCATCTTCGCGCCCTCGCTGTTCATCGGCGCCATGCTGGGCGGCGCGGTCGGCACGGTCGTGCACAACCTGTGGCCGACGAGCGCGGCGGGCGCCGGTGCCTACGCGCTGGTCGGCATGGGCGCGGTCGTCGCGTCGGCGACCCACGCGCCGATCACAGCGATCTTGATCATCTTCGAGATGACGGGCGACTACAAGATCATCCTGCCGCTGATGATCAGCTGCATCATCGCCACGCTGCTGGCAACCCGGATGCAGCGCGCGTCGATCTACACGCTGAAGCTCCTGCGTCGCGGGGTGGACGTGCAGCGCGGACGCGCGGTCAACGTGCTGCAGCACGCCTACGTGCGGGAGATCATGCGGCCCGAGAGAGTGACGGTCGCACCCGAGGACGGGCTGATCGCCCTGATCGGGAAGTTCATCGATCACCCCGGCTCCACGGTATTCGTAACCGACGAGGACGGCACGCTGGAGGGACTCATCACGGCCGACCAGATCCGGCCGGTGATGCACGACCCGGCCGCCCTCGCCACTCTGGTCATCGCGCAGGACGTGATGGTGGAAGGCGACTTCCCCAAGGTGCGACCCAACGACTCGCTAGCCGACGTGATGCGCCACCTCGAGCTGTACCGCGGCGAGGTGCCGGTGCTGGAGAACGGGCGACTGGTCGGTGTGATCTGGCCGGAGGACGTCATCGAGCGCTACAACACCGAGGTGTTCAAGCGCGACATGGCGGGAAGCATGGCGTCGGCCCTCACCCCGGAGGGCAAGCAGGGCGTAATGCCGGCCGCTAGCGATACGGTTGTGGCTGAGGTCACCGTGCCCGGCAGGTTCATTGGGCGCACCATCAGGGAGCTGAACATCAGGCAGGACTACGGCGTGAGCGTGCTGATGATCAAGCGCACGACCGACGACGGCGAGGAAGAACTCGACGCCGCGCCGGCGGCGGATTACGCGTTCCAGCCGGGCGACGTGATGCTCGTGCTCGGCCACGACGCCGACCTGCGACACCTGCGGCGCGGAGTCCCCCGGACCAGCGGGTGAGAAGGACGGAAGACAATGGCGAGAGAAGCGAGCGGAGCGAAGCAGGCCAAGACGGCCGGCGCCAAGCGCGGCCGTCGCAAGAAGGAGGTGCCGCCCCGCTCCCGCGGATTGAGTGCCGGCCGCCTTGGGTCGGCCACCCCACCGGCGGCCGTCGAGCGGCTGGCGGAAGCCATCGAAGCCGACGGCGGATCACCGCTGGGTGCCTACCGCGACCCACTCGGCGGCAATTGGCAGGTCATAGCCGGCCTCCCCATCGACAGCGTGGACCCCACGCCGTTTCAGCGGGACCTGTCGGACGCACACGTGAAACGGCTGGCTACGGCAATCGACAAGCTGGACCGCTACCTCGACCCCGTGATCGCGGTCCGGTCGGAGGAGGGGAGGTACTGGACCCCGAACGGGTACCACCGGCTGGCCGCGGTGCAACAGCTCGGAGGCAAGTCGATCGTCGCGCTCGTGGTACCGGAGCGGGAGATCGCCTACCGCATCCTCGCGCTCAACACGGAAAAGGCTCACAACCTGAGGGAGCGGGCCCTGGAGGTGATTCGTCTGGCGCAGGGGCTGGCGGAGCTCGCGGACCGGCCCGAGCGGGAGTTCGAGACCGAGTTCGAGGAGCCGGCACTGCTGACGCTGGGGCTGTGCTACCAGCAAAGAGGCCGCTTTGCGGGCGGCGCCTACCACCCCGTGCTCAAACGGGTGGAGAAGTTCCTGGGTGCGAAGCTGCCACGGGCGCTGGAGACCCGCGCTGCTCGGGCGGCGAAGCTGCTCGAGCTCGACGAGGCGGTGAATGCCGCCGTCGCCGCACTCAAGGAGCGGGGGTTTCAAAGCCCGTACCTCAAGGCGTTCGTGGTCGCCCGCATCAACCCGCTGCGCTTCAAGCGCGGGGCCAAGGCCGAGTTCGACGAGACCGTCGACAAGATGCTCAAGTCGGCACAGCGCTTCGACGCCGCCAAGGTCAAGGCCGATCAGGTCGCCGGCGCGGGAGGAGCACCGGAGGAGTAGCGTCATGGCGCGTGCCCGGGGCGGTCGGGTGCACGTGGGAACCTCCGGCTGGACGTACGACGACTGGACGGGTCCGTTCTATCCGGAAGACGTGAGGGGGGCCGAGCGGCTCACGTTCTACGCGGAACGGTTCGACACCGTCGAGGTGAACGCCACCTTCTACCGGCTCCCGTTCCAGGGGATGATCACGGGATGGAACCGGCGGCTGGGACCGCGATTCCACCTCGTCCTCAAGGGGCCGCGCCTCGTTACCCACCTCAAGAAGCTCGACGAATGTGACGAGCCGCTCGCCCGGTTCTTCGACCGCGTGCTCGCGCTGAAGACCCTCCGGGTGATCCTGTGGCAGCTTCCACCCTCGCTGCACCAGGACCTGGAGCGCCTCGACCGCTTCCTCGACCTGCTGCCGGGCTCGGTGCGACACGCGGTGGAGTTCCGGCACCGGAGCTGGTGGAACGACGAGACGGTGGAGCTACTCGTGCGCCACCGGGCGGCATTCGTCGCCGTGAGCCACCCGAGACTGCCGGACGACATCATCGCGACGACGGACTTCCTCTATCTGCGATTTCACGGCCTCGGGAAGGAGCTCTACCGCTACGACTACTCGAGGAAGGAGCTACGAGATTGGGCCGCCAGGGTGAGACCGTACCGGCGCGGTCGCGAGCTGTATGCCTTCTTCAACAACGACTACGATGCGCACGCTCCGGCCAACGCGCAGACCTTTGGAACCTTGCTGAGGGCACGCTGAGCACCACCACGCTATCGCACGTGCGCTACGGCTCGATCCAGTTCTCGATGAACCTGCCTTCGCCGCGCTCGGCCTCGTCCACCAGCGCCTGGAAGATCGCGCGGAGCTGCTCGTACGGAAACGTCCCGATGATCATGCGGTTGTTGATGATCATGGTGGGCGTCGAGCGGATCCCGTAGGCGTACCGCTCCGAGGTCTTCTCGTACTCGGCGCCCGTGTTCATGATCTGGTGGACGATCGCGTGGGTCGCCGAGTCGGTGAGCGCCGCCTCCACTTCGTAGCGTTGCGCCAGCTCGGCGCGCCACTCCACCGTCTTCGCCGCCCGGAAGTTATCCCACACCTCGTCGTGGATCGCCAGGAACTTGGCCGGATCGTACGCCGCCATGTACGACAGGTCGCAGGCTCCCGGGTGTAGATCCTTGGCGACCACGTCGTTGCACTGGGCCTCGAGTGGGAAGAACTGGAAGGCGACATTGAGTTTCCCCGCGAACTCCTCCTTCAGGCGCACCATCTGCCGGTGCAGGATCAAGCAGTCGGAGCAGAGTAGATCACCGTACTCTATCACCCGAATCGGCGCGTCCTCGAACCGCTCGGTCGACCGTACGGTCCAATACGGCGACACGATGCTCGGCGTGGCGACCTCGGGGAGGCTGAAGTACTGCTCGATGATGCGCGCGGCGACACCGCCCGACTGGGCATCCCGCTTGGCCTGGTGGTACAGCGCCGTTCCCTGGGCGCCGAACAGGGTCACGATCGCGAACGCCACCAGGTGCTTCGCTGACGGGCGCAGCCAGCGCTCCACGAGCGTGGGCGCATCGCGGTCGATCCCATACCTCCAGAACAGCACGAAGCTGGCGATCGAGAAGACGTAGTACCCCGCGCACAGCAGGCAGAGGCTCCCCATCACCAGCAGCGAGTAGACGAGCAGCGCAATCACGCCGAGCACGTTCAGCAGCGCGATGGTCTTGTTCGTTCGTTCGAAGCTCTCCGAGGGAAAGACGGCCCCCAGACAGACCAGACCTCCCACCATCACGCCGAAATAGCCGATCGGCACCCCGCCGATCGCCGAGATTCCGGCGAACGCTGAGCTATCGCAGTTGAAGAAGGCGCTGACGTCGCAGAACGATCCCGCCCAGATCGTCGCCGGGTAGTTGGCCGCGAAGAAGTGCTGGATGGTTAACAGCGAGGCCGCGATCATCCCGAGCCCAAAGAGGAAGCTCAGAATGCGCGGCCAGGTGGTACCCTGTAACGTCACTGACCCTTGCATCAACCCCTCCCGTGGATTCCCAAATCTAACCGGGAACCGCGGGGGCGCAGCCGGCGTAGACTTGACGGAGCCTGGGGGAGGTATGATGGCAATGTCTCGGCTACGTCGTTGGATCGGAGTCGTCGCCGCCGCCACGGCGCCGTGGTGGGCTGCGGGCTGCGGCGGGGAGTCGGTTATCACCGGCCCCTCGGTCTGCAGCGGGCCGTCGGACCCGGTCGATCCGGCCGAGTTGGGGGACGGGAGCGGCTACCCGGGCGCGACCTGGCCCGTGGCGCTTTCCCCGGCATCGCTCGGCTGGGACTGCGAGCGCCTGTCGGCGGCCGTGGCGCAGGCCGAGCTGCTGGGCTCGGGCGCCGTGCTGGTCGTCGACCGCGGCGTGGTTGCGCTCGACTGGGGACCCGCCACGGGTGAGCGGGTGGTGCAGTCCGTGCGCAAGAGCTTCATGAGCGCGTTGTACGGCATCTACCACGCCGAGGGGGACATCGACCTCTCGCTCACCCTCGAGCAGCTCGGCATCGACGACATCCCCCCGTCGCTCACCACAGAGGAGAAGCAGGCGACCATCGAAATGCTGCTCCAGGCGCGCTCGGGCGTGTATCACGAGGCGGCGGCCGAGAGCCAGTCCATGAAGGACGCCCGCCCCGCGCGGGGGAGCCATCCGCCGGGCACCTTCTGGTACTACAACAACTGGGACTTCAACGCGCTGGGCACAATCTTCACCCAGCTCACCGGGCTCGACACCTTCGAGGCGCTGGAGCAGCGTCTCGCCGTGCCGCTCCAGATGCAGGACTTCACCGCCGCCGACGGCTTCTACCATTACGAGTTGGAGCTCTCCGAGCATCCGGCCTATCACTTCAACATGTCGGCCCGCGACATGGCGCGCTTCGGGCTGCTGTTCCTGCGGCAGGGGCGCTGGCGCGACCAGCAGATCGTGCCGCAGAGCTGGGTCGCGCAGAGCACCACCGGCCACACCGACGCGGGCGACTGGTGGGATTACGGCTACATGTGGTGGGTCGGCAAGTCGGCGGCGTGGGACGGCCACCACCTGTACGCGGCGCTGGGCGGGTCGGGGCACATGATCGCCGTGGTCACCGATCTCGACCTGGTGATCGTGCACCGCGTGGACTACGACACGTGGCGCGGGGACTGGGCCGGCGTGTTCAGCGTCGTCAAGCAGATCATGGCGGCCCGGTGACCGCGCGGCGCTAGCCCCCCAGCTTATACGTGAGCGCCGTAGTGAGCTCCGTGTCGTGCTTCTCGGAGCCGGCGGTGGGCGTGTTGTCGAACTCCCACAGGAACTGGATCCGAAAGCCGAGCCCGGCGATCACTCTCGCCGTCAGGCCGGTGATCCCCACCACCTGGTAGTCGTTGATGTCCTCGAGGGACGGCGCGTAGACGGCCCGCAGGTCGTAGTCGAACGGCCCTAGCACCACGCGGAGGGATCCGTCCAGCGAGCCGGACACCACAGTGGACGAGCTGTCTACCGTGCCTTCCTGCAGGAAGAACTTCTCGTGGCGGACACCGGCGCCCAGCGAGCTGCGCAGGTCCAGCTTCGGCTGCTGGATGAACTGGTAGCCCAGCCCCGCGGTGTAGAACGAGCGCAGGTCGATTTCCTTGAACCGGTCGCGCGACTGCCGCGTGGACCCGTAGATGAACAGCTTGGGCAGCGCGAAAACGTCGTACCGCAGCCCACCGAGGTACTTGCCCGCCGTCTGCTCCAGCTCCCCGCTCTCCAGGCGGTCGTGATCCTGGCTGACCTGGAGCGTCAGGGTCAGCCGGTCCAGCTCAGTGGCGCGGAACATGTCCAGGTAGAAGGTCCCGCTTCGCGTGTTGGTATTCCCATCCTTGATGGTGACGCCCAGACTGGTGGTCACCGTCCAGAACTTGAAGAACGGGCTCAACAGCTTGATCCTGACGGGGCGCAGCGCCTCCAGGTCGGCGGGGTCCCCCACAGCGGCAAAGTCTCCGGGGGCCACCGTCCTCGAAGGCTCACCCGCGGGCTGGAGCAATAGCCCGCCAGCGGTCGGCCGCACGGTGGCCGCGACGATGGTCTCATCCGCCAGTCTGATCCCGATGGGCTCGGGAGCCGAGAAGGAGACAACGTCCAGCGCGTCAATCTCCAGATCCTGCCCGGCGTACTTGAAGACCCACTTGCCGTCCGTGACGCCTACGAGCGCGCCCGTGAGCTGATCGCCGTTGGACAGCACGATCGTCTGTTGCGCGACGACTTCGCCGCCCGTCGCGGTGATCACGAACGCTGCCATCACTCCAGTGAGAACCCTGCGAGCCATCGGCACCCCCGTTCGAGCGTGCCCAAATCTAAGCTCCCGGTGAGGCCCGCGGTCTTCGCGGGAGTGTGAGCGGGTGACCGCGAGCCGCCCTCCCCGCGCTCACGGGGCGGCACCGTGCCCGCAGCCGGTGCGGGGTCTGATCCTCTATGAATCCACTCCCGATGCCATGGCACCGCGCGGCACGGCCCGGACGTTTAGGGGTAAAGCACGTAATTGTGACACCGCAGGGATGCTCAATCACGCAGGTGCGGGCAGGAGAGCCACCATGAAGAAGCTGCTGCCACTCCTCGCCGTAGCTCTGGGGTGCCTCGAGACCCAGAGCCCCTTTGGGGACATACCCGAGTCGCCGTCCGTCTCGCCTGAGATCGTGGCCTGGCTGCAGGACAACGCGCCGCCCTTCAGCACCGCCGACCCCTCGGCGGCGCCCCCCGACCACAGTGACCTCGAGCCGCTCCGGGCCATGGTGGGCGACGCTCGGGTCGTCGCGTTGGGAGAGGCGACGCACGGCACCCGGGAGTTCTTCCACATGAAGCACCGGTTGCTGGCGTTCCTCGTGGAGGAGATGGACTTCAACATCTTCGCCATCGAGGCCACGTGGCCGGAGGCCAACCGGGTCAACGAGTACGTGCACACCGGCCAGGGCAACCCCGACACGCTGCTGTCCGGTCTCTACTTCTGGACGTGGAACACCGAGGAAGTGCTGGACATGATCCACTGGATGCGGGAGCACAACGTGGATCCGGGGGGCGCGCCGACAGTCAGCTTCCGCGGGTTCGACATGCAGTTCCCTGGCATGGCGATCCACAACGTCCTGGAGTTCCTCGAGCCGCTGGACAGCGAGATGTGGCAGTTCGTGGAACAGCAGTATGCGTGCATGCAGCCCTATGCGAACGGTCCGAGTGGTGCATCGCCGGCGCGCTATGACGAGGCCGATGCTGCCTATCAAAACGATTGCCGCGACGACGTGGTGTGGGTCCACGACTCGCTGGCGCTCCGCGCGAGCGAGTACGAAGGGTTGAGCTCGCCGGAGGCATTCGCCACGGCTCTCCGCAGCGCCCGAGTCGTGGTGCAGTTCGAGGACATGGCGGCCGGCCGCACCGTCGGAGCCCGCGACATGTACATGGCGGAGAACGCCAGCTGGTTGCTCGAGCAGGGCGGCCCCGACGCCAAGATCGTGCTCTGGGCACACAACGGCCACGTGAACGACCGCACAGGGTCGATGGGGTCGCATCTGCGAAGCGAGTACGGCAACGACCTGGTCCTCGTCGGCTTCGACTTCAATCAGGGCAGCTTCCGCGCCGTCACCTACCTGGGGGGCGGCCGCTATGGAGACCTCCGTACGCACACGGTTGGTCCCGCACCGGCGTGGACCTATGAGTTCTACTTCAGCGGTGCCGACCTTCCCCGCATGATGCTCGACCTGCGAGGGATCGACTTCGGCACATCCGCCACATCGTGGCTGCCTGGGCCGCGCCCGATGCGGAGCATAGGGTCCATCTTCCGGCCGGAAACAGAGGGGGTGTACTTCCTCAATGCCCGCCTGCCGGAGGAGTACGACCTGATCATCTACTTCGAGAGCACGGCAGCGGCCGTGGGACTGCCGCACCAGCCACCCGAGACGTGGTGAGGGGGAGCAAAGGGGGCGAGAAACCACCGCCGCACGGGCCTGGCGCTGGAGGATCCTCCGACGTACCTTGGGCGCTTGCTCTCCCCCCGGAGCGAGCGCCCTGACTGACCTCCTGAGTCGCCTGAAGGCCGCCCTCAGTGACCGCTACCGCATCGAGCGCGAGCTCGGCCGCGGCGGCATGGCGATCGTATACCTCGGCGAAGACGAGCCGCAGCGCTAGGGCTGCACTGCTCCTGAAACTCGGAGGTCGCACGATGAGAGTCAGCGCCGAGCTGTCAGGCCTATTCTTCCTCAGTACACTGCTGCTGAACCCACAGGCGACGCTGCATGGACAGACCGGAACCGCCGAGGTGAACGGCGTGTCGCTTCCCTACGAGATCACGGGAAGTGGCAAGCCGCTGGTCCTTATCCACGGCTGGGCTGTGCACCGCGGGTTCTGGGACACCGACGTGGAGCGCCTGGCGCACCACTACACGGTCATCCGCTACGACCGCAGAGGGTTCGGCGAAGCTAGCGGCAAGCCGGATCTCACCGCAGATCCCGCCGACCTGAAGGCGTTACTCGAGACGCTCGACATTCCGCGCGTGCACATCATGGGCCACTCCCAGGGTGCGGCAGTCGCGCTGACCTTCGCGCTCCGCTACCCCGAGATGGTGGATGCACTAATCCTGTTCGGTGCGCCCCCACCGGCCGGGTTCGGACTCCCGCCCGGCGAGGACGGCCCTCCGATGGCTGAGTGGGTCGCGATAGGAAGAGCGCACGGAGTCGATTCGCTAAAGGCGGCCATCGGGGCGTGGGCGGCGCTGCGATTCGGTGACCGCCCAGACCAGATGATGGCGCGTGCCGGCGCGCTGATGGAGGCTTACACCGGTACCGATTTGATCGATCCCGACCCACCGTCGAACCTCGTCGAGCCGGCCCGCATCGACGAACTGGGGGCCGTGAAGGCACCTACCCTGGTCATCCTCGGGCAGCACGAGATGCCCTTCTTCCGGGTCGTGGCTGAGGCATTGACGTACGGCATTCCCGGAGCACGCAAGGCGGTCATCCCGGGAGGCGGGCACACGGTGAACTGGCCTGAGCCGGAGCGGTTCGCGGCGGAGGTGCTACGGTTCCTGCGGGAGGTGGATGGGGCTTAGGCCGGACCGTGACCCGCCTGCCTTTTTCAAGCCGGCCACATCGTTAACCAGCGCACCGGTCGTCCGACTGAGCTTGACCGTAGCCTGACGCAGTGTGATACTTGTCCACTCAGTAAAGGGATGAACTTAATCGGGTATCGCCGGGGCGCCAATCACATCCCCCCATGCACTCGGAGATGCACCCGCACACTGTCGCACCACCCGCTAAGGAGGTCATCATGATTCGCATGTTCGTACGCCACCCGGTAGCGGACTTCCCGAGTTGGAAGCAGGCCTACGACGATTTCGACCAGGAGCGCAAGGGCATGGGCGTGGCAGGTCACGCGGTGTTCCAGTCGGCACACGATGCCAATGACGTGACCGTATGGCATGACTTCGAGACGCTGGAATCTGCGCGTGCATTCGCGGAGTCCAAGCGGCTGCGGGAAGTGATGGGCACGGCTGGCGTGAGTGGGGAGCCCACCATATGGTACACTTCTCAGGCCTAGGATACGGATTCTGAGTCCGGCCCACGTGGGCCGGAGGGGGGCCGGACGATACGGGATGGCATGACAAGCCGCTAGACGAGGCCCGCCCGAACGCGATGTTCGAGCGGGCCATTGTCTTGCGGGATGGTCCGCAGTCCAGACTCCTCCGGCGGGGTCCCCGCACCTACCCCGACACCCTGAGCAACGCTTCCGGTGCGCCGCGTGTCTATAGGCTGGTAGCGACGCTCGCGGCCTCCCAGCCCTCGCACGAGCACGCCATGAAAACGCTGCAGATCAGAACGCTCGCCGGCCTGTTCCTCATCGCCTTATCGAGCTGCGGCCGCGAGCCACCACGCCAGCAGGTGCTGGTCCGCGACAGCGCGCAGGTCGAGATCGTGCAGTATGCCCTCGGGACGGAAGCGGGCCTCGCTGCGTGGGAACTCTCCCCGAGCCCGTTATTGCAGATCGGCGCCTTCGAGGGGGAACCGGAGTACCAGCTGTACCAGGCGACCGGCGCCACGCGGCTCCCCGACGGGAGCATCGTCGTCGCGAATGCCGGCACACACGAGCTGCGCTTCTACGACACGGCGGGGCGGTTCCTCCAGGCGGTCGGCCAGGAAGGTGGCGGACCCGGAGAGTTCCAGAGGCTCTCCTCCGTGTGGAGGGTCGGGGGCGACTCGCTCGTGACCTGGGACTGGGGAAGCTCCAGGCTGACGTTCTTCGACGCGGCCGGCCGCTTCGGTCGGACCGTGACGCTGACCCTCGTGGAGGGACGAGGCCTGCCGCTCCCGGTGGGCGTGCTCCCGGATGGACAGCTCCTCGTCGCGGCCATCGGCTTTCCGAGCCCGAACGTGACCAGTGGGGTGCTGCAGGACACGGCCGCACTGTACCGCTGCACCGCGCTGGGCGAGCCGATCGACAGCCTGCGTCAGTTCCCGTTCAGCGACCTGCAGCTGTTCACGACGCAGCACGGCCCCTCCGTGACGCGGCTTCCCTTTGGCCGAAGGACCCAGGTCGGGACCGTGGCGGACGGATTCTTCATCGGGGCGGGCGAGGCGTACGAGATCCGTTTCTACTCGAGCGATGGAACCCTGCGGCGGATCGTGCGGCGCGAGCACCGACCCCGTACCGTCACGGACGCCGACGTCCAGCGCTACAAGGAACGTCGCCTGGCAACGGCCAGCGAGATGGAGAGAACGCGCTTCGACCTGGAGCGCCGTCTGGACGAGACCGAGTACCCCGCAACCATGCCCGCCTATGGCAACGCCCTCGTCGGCCGGGACGACAACCTGTGGGTGGCCGACTACCAGCCCCTCGGCGAGGGCGGGCACTGGACAGCCTTCGACCGCTATGGCCGCATGGTCGCGGCGCTGGAGACGCCGCCGGGATTCGTCGTGTTCGAGTTCGGATCGGATTACGTGCTGGGCCGCAGCCGCGACGAGCTGGACGTGGAGCGCGTGCAGCTCTACGCGCTGGTGAAGGGCTGAGGCCCCCGCGCTGCGCCCGTAGATGAGGAGTCGGGGAGGGTACTAGCCGGAGGGGCCACCAACAACGTTGCCCCTCTCCGACAAGCAGACTCTCCTATGCAACACTTCTGGCGGCCGCTCCGTTCAAGAAGTGTGGCACCGGGGCGACCGTCCCACATCCCATGTGCAACATGGAACGCATCGCGCGCGGCGTCGCCTGCGCGATCCTGGTGGTCCTTTCCCTGGTCTTCGTTGCCCCGCTGCGAGCCCAGGCACAGGATAGTGCGTTTGCCGCCGGCTCCCCACCACCGCCGCGCAACGTCATAGCGGTGCCGCTCACGGGTGAGATCGAGCTCGACGGCAGACTCGACGAGCCCGCCTGGAGCACCGCGCGTCCGGCCACCGACCTCTACCAGTGGGAGCCGCGCGAAGGCGAGCTCGCCACCCAGCGCACCGAGGTGCGGTTTTTGTTCGACGCCGACGCCATCTACGTCGGCGCCCGGATGGACGACGAGCTTGGCGCCGCCGGCGTGCAGTCGCGCCTGGTGCGCCGGGACCAGTCCCAGGACTCGGACGAACTCACCATCATCTTCGACACGTTCCACGACCACGTGGGCCGGACCGTATTCGGCATCAACCCGTCAGGCGTAAAGGCCGACGCGTACGGTCCCAGCGGGCACGCCGACGAATCGTGGGATCCGGTGTGGGACGTCGGGACGCAGGTCGACTCGCTCGGGTGGGCCGCGGAGATGCGGATTCCCCTGTCCCAGCTGCGATTCCCGCGCGATTCTGTGCAAACCTGGGGCCTGCAGATCATCCGCGTCGTGAACCGGCTCAACGAGCAATCGTGCTGGGCGTTCTGGCGGCTCAACGAGTCGGGCGGCCCAACCCGGTTCGGGCATCTCGACAGCCTGCGGATCAGCCGCTCACCCGCTCGCGCCGAGTTCCTGCCCTACGCGGTGGGCCGCTCGATCAACTCCAGCGCGCCCCCCTCCGACGACCCGTTCTATGACCCGCACGAGCTGGACTACCGGATGGGGCTCGATCTCAAGTACTTGCTGACGTCCAACCTCACGCTGTCGGCGACCGTCAACCCCGACTTCGGGCAGGTGGAGGTAGACCCGGCCGTCGTGAACCTCACGGCGTTCGAGACCTTCTTCCCCGAGAGGCGGCCCTTCTTCGTGGAGGGCCAGGGGTTCCTCCGGTACGGCAGCCTGTGGTGCTTCTTCTGCAGCAACACTTCCAGCATCGGCGTGTACTACTCGCGCCGTGTCGGGCGCGCCCCCCAGGGGGCCGGCAACGCCGACGACTCCGGCGAGTTCGCGCGCATCCCTGAGAACACGACCATCCTCGGCGCGGCCAAGGTCACGGGTCGAACCGGGAGTGGCTGGTCAATCGGCCTGCTGGACGCCGTGACCGCGCGCGAGCACGCCGCCGTGATGAGCCCCGAAGGCGAGGAGATCGGTGTCGAGGTGGAGCCGCTCACCAACTACTTCGTGGGCCGGGTGCGGCGCGATCTGAAGGGGGGCAACCTCGTGCTCGGAGGCGTGCTCACGTCGGTCGTCCGCGATCTGCGGGATCCCGCACTCGCGGAACAGCTCAATCGCCATGCCGAGAGCGCGGGTCTCGACCTGGAGTACTGGTGGAAGAGCCGCACCTATCGGTTGGCCGCGGAGTTCGCGGTGTCGCAGGTCTCCGGCACCTCCGACGCCCTCCTGCTCGCGCAGCGCTCGAGCGCCCGCTATTTCCAGCGGCCCGACCGGCAGCACGGGGGCAACGGCCTGTTCACCGACGCCTACGACTCCACCCTCACGTCCATGCGGGGCTTCGCCGGCTACACCCGGCTCTCCAAGGAGTCGGGCGACTGGCTGTGGGAGGCGCAGCTCAACCTGCGCAGTCCGGGCTTCGAGACCAACGACCTGGCGTTCCTGAGGTCTGCCGACTGGATCTGGATGGCCGCGAACCTCCTGCGGCAGTTCACCACGCCCACCAGTGTGTACCGCCGCATGGTGTTCATTCTCGGCGGGCAGCAGCAGTACAACTTCGACGGCGACCTCACCGACCGGCAGGTCCAGGCCTACTTCTCGATCCAGCCCCTCAACTACTGGAACATCGAGACGTTCTACATCCACCGCCCCGATCTGTTCGACGACCGGCTCACCCGCGGCGGGCCCGTCGTCATGCGCCCTGCCATTCACTTCTGGAATCTCGGGATCACGACAGACACGCGTAAGAAGCTCGCGCTGGGGACCTATCCCGAGATCGGCTGTAACACGGAGGGCGCCTGCGACTACGCGTTCAATCTGGACATCACGTGGCGGCCCGCGTCCAACATCTCGCTGTCGGTCGGGCCGGCCTTCAGCCACGCCGAGCAGACCGCGCAGTACGTGACCGCCGTGGACGACCCCACGGCGACCGCGTTCTACGGCACCCGCTACGTGTTCTCCGATCTCGAGCAGAACTCCCTCTCGATGAACACGCGGCTGAACGTGACCTTCACCCCGAACCTCACGCTGGAGGTGTTCCTCCAGCCGCTCATCTCCAGCAACCAGTTCACGAACTTCAAGGAGTACGACCGGCCGCGCGAGCTCGCCAAGAGCGTGTACGGGCGGGACGTCGGCACCATCGCGACGGACGGCGCGACGTACACGGTGGACCCCGACGGGCCGGCGGGGCCGGCCGAGCCGTTCACATTCGACAACCCCGACTTCAACTTCCGCTCCCTGCGCGGCAACGCCGTGCTGCGCTGGGAGTTCCGTCCGGGCTCGACACTCTACCTCGTGTGGACCCAGAGCCGGGCCGACGACGCACCCGTGGGGGATCTAGACTTCGGCCGCGACGTGCGCGCGCTGTTCGACGCGCCGGCCGAGAACATCTTCCTGCTCAAGATCAACTACTGGATCGGGCTGTAGCGGGCCGGCCGGCAGTGGACATGCGATGCATGAGTCGCCGGATATCCTCGGCCACGCGGGGCCGTCCAGGCTTGCCTGCATGAGTGACCATCCTCCGGTGCTGGAGGCAAGCTGAGTGTCCTCCCCAATCGAGGTTTCATGACAAAGATTGTGATCGACCTGGATTCGTGTGCGCAATGTGGGGCATGTGCAGACATCTGCTACGCTCGAGAAGTGTTTGAGATGAGAGACGGTTGGCCAGCCGTCACTCATCCTGACAAATGCCGCCTGTGTGGCCATTGCGTTGCTGTTTGCCCAACCGATTCAATCGATCATGAGAACATCCCGCTCCAAGATTGCCCGCAGATCGATAACCGGCAATTACCGTCTGTAGACGTGATCGTAAGCACATTCCGCTGTCGCCGCTCGCATCGTAGATACCAAGACCGTGCCGTACCACGCGCGGCGATCCGTGATTTGATTTCTCATTCCAGGTGGATTCCCACCGGTGAGAATCGGCAATTCATGGATTGGATCGTACTAGACGATCCACAGGCGATAGAGCAGTTACTCGCGATCACACTTCGTCAACTCAGAGACAGCACTGCACAGGGACGCGATGCTGCGAAGTTCTTGGGAGGACTTGCTGTAGAAGATGTCGATCGTCTCGTCGAACTAGCGGTGCGGGAGAAGAGACGATTCTTCTTCAATTCTCCTGTGGTCCTTGCTGGGTACTGTGATAAGAATTCCTTCTGTGCGAGAGAAGAAGCGACGTACGCCGCATATAACATCTCGCTGGCTGCGGAACGGATCGGTCTTGGTACCTGTCACATAGGCAGTATCCAGTTGCTTCTCGAAGAGTTCCCCCATCTGCAGCACGATGCACTCGGAGTCCCTGAAAACAAAGAGCTACAGGTTCTTCTTACGCTTGGATATCCGGTTTGGGAATTCCGCCGAATGGTGCCGAGGCGTATGCCAGACATCAAATGGAATCCATAGGGTCGGCGCCAGCCGGATCCGACAAGAGACAGGTGTAGGTCTTCCTGTCGTCCCGGGAACAGCACGCAGACGGTCCTCAAGTGGTACCAGCGGCCCGATGAGGCGACGTCGTTTCGAAGCTTCAAGAAGGCATTTCCGAGCTTCAAGACGTCGTTTCGAAGCTTCAATTAGGCATTTCCAAGCTTCAAAACGACGATTCGAAGCTTGAAAACGGCGACTCGAAGCTTCGGAACGCCCTTTCGAAGCTTCGAAATGCCTAATCCAACCTTCAAAACGGCAAGTTGAAGCTNNTTGAAGCTTCGAGATCACCATCTGAAGCTTGGAAACGACCATTTCAAATTCATGCCCGAGCCACCGTAACTGCCCTTGTGGTGGTCGGTTGCGCTTATGCGCGTCAGACGGCGCGTGATCGCGGAATGGTCCTCCAGATGACCGATCCGATGCCTGCGGCGCTCAGGGGTCCGGCGGCAGGCGGCGGGCCTGGGCGAGGTGCGGTCCTTGCAGGCCAGGCAGATGTCGTTATCTGTTGGCGAGCGCCCGTTGGGGCGCCGCCTAACCCGCGCATGCACCTACGGAGGCGCCTATGGCTGCGGCTCACCTACAAGCCTTGCAAGCGTCTCCCGCGCGTCCTGCACCCGCGGCTCTAGCTCCGGGTCTGCGTTTTTCCACAGTTCGATGAACTGGCTGTAATAAACGATAGCCTGCTCGCGGTGACCCAATGACTCGTGCAGCTCGCCGAGTCGGCGGAGGGCATGGGGATACCAGCTCCGCTCAACGTTGAAGCCCAAGATTGACGGCGTGGCGAGGGCGCGCTCGTACAGTGCGATGGCGGAGTCGGAGCGACCAGCCAGGTCATGGGCGTTCGCAGCCTCCGGCAGCCCCAGGTTGAACACGTACGGATCGCCCGTCGTGTTCCACGCAAGAAACGCGGTCACGGCGCTGTCGAGCTTGCCTTCCGCCAAGGCAATCGAGCCAGCCACCCGCCCAGCATCTCTACGTAACCCCTCATCTTCATCCGCGCCGCGCAGTTGTTGCCACAACGCAAGGCACTGACGTGCCTCTCGAGCTCGTCCGAGTTCAGCAAGTGTCGTAGCAAGCAGAGCATAGCTGCCGTCCTCCGGAGCCAACGAATCCCGAGAGCGATCCGCGACCGAATCGACCATGCGACCCACCCTGGCGGTGTCGCCGGTGTAGCGGAGTTCCCAGAACGCCCTGACGACGGGCGCGTAGAACCCACACTGTCGCCGAAACTCGCTGAGGTGGCCGCGTACCAGTGCGAGGCCACAGCGGTAGTCTCGTATCGGCAGTCCGTCGTCGGGCACGCCAGAATCCTCAAGGGAGTCCAGAACCGCCTCGGCCGCGTCATAGTCCCGGCCAGCAGCCGGGAGCAGCACCCGGAGCTGGCGCAGCCAAGCGTTTCCTGAGAAGTGTCGCGCCATGCGAAGCAAGACTGAGTCGGCAGCCTCGAATCGCCGCTGCGGCACCTGCGCTTCAACGGCGGTTACGTAGCGCATGGCTGACCGCCGCGGTCCCAGTTCGATTGCTCGCAGCGCCAGCGACTCCGCTTCAGCCCAACGGCGCGCCCACGTCAGGACAACAGCGAGGTTGTTCAAGGCACGGTCGTCGTCTGGCTCCAGCTCCACAAGCTGCCGGTACGTCACCTCGGCGAGGGCGAGTTCCCCACGGGCCGCATGATACTCCGCCGTCACGTGCAACCGCTCCGCTTCCCGCAGGTGATTCCGCAAGGCGTACGCTCGTTCTGTTGCTTCCGTGGCCTCGCGGAACAAGCCCTCGCTGCGGAGCACTATTCCAAGCTTGCGCCACGCCATCGCAAAGGCCGTGTCCCGCGAGACTGCCTCCTGTAGCAGCATGATCGCGCGGCCCAACTGGCCTTCCCTATGGGCGCGCACGCCGCCCATGTAGGCTCGGAGCGCCGGGAGTGACGGCGTTGTCACCCGCTCCAGCGGCGGTGCAGCTCCCACCATGCGCAGCGACTCTCCGATGCCTCGCCGCAGCTTGTCCCCAAGCTCGCCCACCGCTTTGATGAGGTGCTCATCGTCCTGAGCGGTGGCCGTCTCCGTGAGCAGCACATCCCCATCGGCAGTCCTGTGCACACGAGCCGTGAGCTGATAGCTGGACCCCAGGCGGCTCACATCCCCACTCACATACGCCTTCGTGTTCTCCCGCACGGCCAACTGCCGGGCAAGACTGTCCGGCAGCGCGTCGCTGGGCTCCAAGTCCATACGACGCATCCCTTCCCACTTAGCTTCCGCACTCAAGACCTGGACGACACGCGACTGCCGCAGCGCAGTCTCAACGGCCTCCGTTACAACCGCTCCCAACAACGAATCGTCCGTGCGGTTCAGGAACTCCACAACCAGGATGTGGTCATGCACGGCGAGCACCTCTTGCCCCAGGAGCGTGCCCGGGCCACCCACCTGCACGTATTGGCGTAGCCCGTACCCTGCCACCACCACCACAGCGAGCAGCACCGCCAGCGCGTACTTCAGCCAACGGCGACGTTTGGCCCTTGGCTGTCGGACAAAGGCCCCACTGGGTACAGCAAGGGCCGCAATGAACTGCTCCGCAGTAACGAACCGATCCGCCGGAGCCTTCGCCAGCGCCTTCACCACTGCATCCTCAACCGCCTCCGGCACCATGTCCCGCACCACGGAAACCCGTGGGGTCGCCTCGCTAAGCTTCTTCGCCAGCACGGCCTGAACGGTCGGTCCAGTGCACGGCGGCTCCCCGGCGAGCATCTCGTACAGCACACAACCCAATGAGTAGATGTCCGTCCGGGCGTCGATCTCCTTCGTGCCCGTTGCCTGTTCCGGACTCATGTACGCGGGTGTCCCCACTGCGAGCCCCGTCTCCGTTAGGCGCTCGGTACCCGCCGCGTCGATCGCCCGTGCGATCCCAAAGTCCGCAACCACCGCATGCCCGACCTCGAAGAGCACGTTCTCGGGCTTGATGTCCCGGTGGACGATCCCGAGTGAGTGCGCATAGCCCAGCGCGTCGGCTACCTCGCGCGTGATCTGGAGAGCGTCCTCAACGGGAAGCTGCTTCTCGCGGGTCAGTCGATCGCGGAGTGACTCCCCCTCCACGTAGGGCATCACGTAGTACAGCAGCCCGTCAGCTTCGCCGGAGTCGTACAGGGGCAGAATGTTGGGATGCGTGAGACCGGCAGCGATCTCGATCTCTCGGAGGAAGCGCTCGGGGCCGATAGCGGCGGCGAGGTCGGGCCTCAGGACCTTGATGGCTACTTGACGATGGTGCTTCAGGTCCTGGGCAAGATAAACCGTGGCCATCCCGCCACCGCCGAGTTCCCGCTCGATGCGGTAGCGGTCGGCAAGGGCGCTCTTGAGGCGGTCGAGGAGGTCGGTCGTCGCGCTCGGACCTCAGCTGCGTACACCACTACATTACGCCTCTACTCCTCAGGCGGCCAGAGCCCACAGCTCGGGGGCTGGAAGAGCCCGCAGACGGTCCTCAAGTGCTACGTCGGCGACGAGGCAGCAGCACGCAAGGACCTCGGGAGCCAGGGTCGCGCCACGGATGTGCCACGCCGACAACATGACAGACGCCGTCGCAATTCATCCTGCCCATCCGTGAGGCCGAATGTCTCACTTGCAGCACATCGTGTCCCCATAGGGGCCTAGTCGGATCCCATCTTGCGCTGCACATTGGCGCTCGCTGCCGAAGTCGGAGCTTCGCGGCAGCATGGAACTGACCAGTCCGCTGGTGACCGCGGGTGGCGGTGTTGCGTGAGCAGAGGGAAAGACACGGCAGCGGCACGCTCACCGGCACCGCCACCTCCTCCAAGGGTGGGATCGGGTTCCAGTGCATGGACCCGTGAACAAGCCGGGTCTTGGCCGGCCTTAAGCACCGGTCGCGCCCGAGTCGGCGACACGTGGTGATCCCATGGCCTCGTCTTTGATCGCCGCCGGGCGCTGGACTCCAGTTCCGCGAAGTACCACCTGTGGAGGCAGCACATGACCAAAGCAGGGCTGGGCACACGGGTTTACCAGATCAAGGCCGAGCTCGAGGAGATTGAGGGCGAGCTCGCTGGCGGCAACGTGTCAAGAGATGTCCTCGGCGATTTCAAGATGGCCGTCGATCACATCCGGCTGAGCGTCTGGGCCATCCTTGGCGCGGAGCAGCCCGATCAGCAGCGCGGTCTCCCGGCACCAGACGCCAAGACCATGCTGGCGGAGTTTCGCTTGGCTCGTGCCAATGAGATCTGTCGCAACGTGCTGGCCGATATCGACGCGCGAGCCATCAGCGCGGATTCGCCCGACGTCGGGCGGTTTCTCACGACCCTCCAAGAAACCACCGAGCGCCTGGCCGACTTGATGGACACGGCCTAGGCCACGGCGCCTCGCTGCCGAGCGAGTCCTACTGCTCCCGTGCGCCGTGGCCTTGCAGTAGTAGTACTGAGTGTCAGCTATTGGCTGTTCGATCCTCGGTGTCCGGACGAGCCCCGGGCCTTCCCGCGCGGCGCCGCCGCGCTCGCCAGCCCTCACGAACCGCCATCCCGAGGATCTTCACGCCGGCGCGTAGCGTTCCCCGCACAGAGCCGGAGATCTTGGACCGACCGCCGGCCCGGGGGTGATGCGGGACCGGGACCTGGACGATCCGCAGACCCTCCGCTACGGCGCGGGCCTGCATCTCGACGTTCCAACCGTAGTCTGAATCGCGAAGGCGCAGCCGGAGCAGGGCGTCGAACCGTATCGCCCGAAACGGCCCCAGGTCGCGCACGGCGACGCCGCTGAGCCGCCCCAGTATCCAGCAGGCCAGCCGGTTGCCGAAGGCCACGTGGAGGGGTACATGGTCGAAGGGGCGGACGCCGATGACGAGGTCGGCCGCGTCGCAGCGGATGGGGTCGAGCAGAGCCGGTAGCTCCTCCACCGGCGCGGAGCCGTCGGCATCGAGAAAGACGACGATGTCCGGGGGATCCTCCTGCTCCATGGCGCCCAGGGCTGCCTGGCAGGCAGCGCCGTAGCCGCGCCGCTGCTCCTGGACGACCCGGGCGCCGGCAGCCCGCGCCACCGCGGCGGTGGCGTCGGTCGAGCCGTTGTCGGCGACCCACACGACATCGACGAGCTCCCCGGGCAGCGACGCGAGGGTCAGCCCGATCACGCCCTCCTCGTCGAGCGCAGGCATCACGACGCCGACCGTGAGACCATCGATCATGATCGTGCTCGAGACCCATGCCGAGTGATGCGACGCGACGGACCCGCGCCCTGCTGGGGCTCGGCGTCCTCCAGCTCGGCGCCTACGGAGTGCTCGCCCTCTGGCCGGGCGTCGGGGCCCGGCCCCCAGTCATTATCGCCCTGGCCCTTACGGCCTTCGCCCTCTACGCGGCGGCGTTGGGACTCGGCCGTGACGTGTCGGGTAGAGGCACCTGGATGGCCGCGGTCCTATTCGGCCTGGCCTTCCGGCTCCTCCTGATCCCGGAAGCGCCCGCCCTCAGCGACGACTACTTCCGCTATCTGTGGGACGGTTGGGTACAAGCTAGGGGAATGAACCCGTATCGCCACGCTCCTGCCGACCCGGCCCTGGCAGGGCTCGGCGACGCGCTCCGCCTCCGCGTCAACCATCCGACCGTGCCAACGATCTACCCGCCGCTGGCCCAGATCGCCTTCCTGCTCGTGGCCCTGGTGCCGGGCGGCCTGATTCCCCTCAAGCTCCTCTGGCTCGCCTGTGATTTGGGGATCGCCGCGGCGCTCTACCGTTTGCTCGCCGGCCCCGATCGCCTCCGGGCCTGGCTCGTCTACTGGTGGTCGCCGCTGGTCGTCATCGAGGTCGCCTGGAACGCCCACCTAGACCTGCTGGGCGTGCTCCCCCTCGTGCTGGCCCTGGTCGCCGCAGCCCGGCTCGCCCGGGCCGGTCCCAGCGGTAGCGCGGCCCGCGGACGCGGCCACACCACGTCGGTCGCCCTGGGGCTCGCCCTCGCCGGGAGCACCCTGGTCAAGTATCTGGCCGCCGCGCTCCTGCCCGCGGCGGTCCGGGCCGCAGGACGCGGTCGGCGTGGCCTCGTGATCGCCGCCTTCGTGGCGTGCGTCGTGCTCCTGTACCTGCCCTACCTGGCCGCGGGTCCCGGACTGATGGAGGGGCTGGCAACCTACGCCCGCGTGTGGCGCTTCAACGACGGGCTCTTCGGGATCCTCGCCTGGGTCACCGGCTCCCCCACCGTAGCCCGGGGGGTGGCCGGCCTGGCGGTCGCGTATCTGGTAGTGCAGTCGGTCCGCAAGCGCTGGAGCCTGGAGAAGGCGGCCTTCTGGATCGTCGGCGGGATCCTGCTCCTCTCGCCCACCGTCCACCCCTGGTACCTGCTCTGGATGGTACCGCTACTGAGCCTGCGACCGAACCGCGCGTGGGTCTACCTCAGCGGCTCGGTCCTGCTCGCCTACTATGGCCTCGGCNNAGGGGGTCTGGCCGGAGCCCCTCGCGCTCAAGCTCGCGATCTACGGTCCGTTCGCCCTCCTGCTGCTGTGGGACGCCTGGCGCGGGTCCGGGCTCCAGGCGGCGCGCTCGTCCACAAAGGAAGTAGGTTTGTGAGGATGGCGGGACATCGTGACAACTCAGCTCCGCCCACCGAGGTGACTGATGGGCAGTGCGCGCCATGCAGTACAGCCACGTGACCTGGTGGCACCGTGTGGAGACTACTGCGGCGCGTGTGGGCAGTACACGGGCCTCATCAGCGAGATGGCTGGTCAACTGAGGGAGTTTGCCGACCTCTATGGCTTCTCCGTTCGAGCGGAGGCCGCCTTCGACTTCGACCAGTTCACCAAGGGATTGGAGTGGTTCGCCGCCAACGCGACGTGTCCGGGGTGCCGACAGGGTGGGGGTCCACCTTGGTGCGAGGTACGAAAGTGTAGCTCGGAGAAGGGCGTGCGGCTATGCTTCGAGTGCGACGAGTTTCCGTGCTCGACATTCAAGGACTATGCCGACCCCGACACCATGGACAGGTATCGGAGATTCAACGAACTGGGCTTCGACGGGTGGCTCGAGGAGCAGGTGGAAAAGGCGAACGAAGGCTACGAAATCCACCTACGCAAGATCGTGCCTCTGAGGCGAGAACGACCATCCGAAGGGACAGGCCCCTAACGACTGTTCAAGCGCAATGGATGATCCCGAATCCCAAGAAATAGTTGCTGCTGTTGAGGCAGCGATGCAGTCGTTTGCGGCTGCCGAGCGGGCGCTCGATGCCGACGGACTCATTGCGCATTTTGCACCCGTGCCCGAGTTCCACGTCTACAATGACGGTCAACGCCTCGATTACGAGGCTATCAGTGCGAACGTGCGCAATGGATTTCCGTCGCTGCGTTCAATCGAGGGTGGCTTCCACGATATACAGGTGCTGGTGCTCGCGCCGGATGCTGCCCTGGCCACAGCCGGATTTCGGGAAGTGATTGCTGACGACGCGGGAAGTGTCACGCGCGTCCGTGGCGCGGCTTCTTGGCTCTGGCGCTGCATCGACGGCAGCTGGCGGATCGTGTACGGACATGCCGATCACTATCCAGACGATGCAAGTGGCTGACGCATGAGGCGACTTCCGAGATGAACGGCTCCTGTGAACGTCGGCAGTGACCGCTCGGTCGCGGGTGCAGTTGGAACGCCTGGGAGGGGAGCAGATACCATGACTTACCTGTGCTACGCCTTGTTTGTGATCGGCCTCGGCTGCTACGCCGTGGCATTGTTCTTCATCGGTTCGGACACTGGTGAGACGCTGTCCGACATCGGCAACGGCGTGCTGCTCACGACGGCGGTCATTCTGCTGCTTCGCGTGTCGGGGGAGCTAAAGGGCCGTCAGGCATAGCAGGCTGGCGCGACGCGTGTCGCCCAATCCGCGCATAGAGCCGAGGAGTCACTAGACAATACGCGCGGAGCCTAGATGCAGGTTACCATCCGTCGCTGCCGCTACTGAGTCTCAACGATCCAAGCCGCCCGGGCGGCGGCAATGCTGCGGCGAGATCCCGGAGTCTCTGTCGAGATCGTCGACGGCCGCTATGGCGAGCTCACGGTTCTGGTGAACGGTGAGGAAGTGGCCAGTGCGGGCCCGCTTGGATTCGTCGGAGTCCTCCCCTCACTAAAGACCATCCGCGAGGCGGTGCGGGGCAGAATCTAGTCGGTTGGCTCGGATCGAGAGTCTCGCGACTCCCGCGGCGCCTGATCCGCGCATGCACCCGCGAGGTCGCTGTCTTTCCCCAAGGAGGATCAATGCAACTCGGCGTTCCCGTACCCCCTGAGGCGCCCGATGTGCGCGTTCACCCTCCCGTCGTGCACGTCGCGCCCGTATGGGAGTACAAGTGCCTGCTCCGTCGGGCCGCCGAGTCGCTGCCGGGCGAGGCCGAGCTCAACGGGCTAGGGAAGGTGGGGTGGGAGCTCACAGGCGTGGTGGCGCACGCCGGAGCGACGCACTTCTACTTCAAGCGCCTGTCCCAGTGACGCACCAGTAGCCTCGCGGCCGCCCAACCCGCACATCCACCAGCGGAGGAGCAGCATTTCGCGTTTCGCTGCCGGCTGCGACGGCTTCCACTACACGCTCGTACCGAACTCCGTCGTGAACGGATCGCAAGCCCAGGAGTCCCAATCATGAGACGCGTCCTCACCTGCATCAGCTTGGCGCTACTCGCCCACGGCAGTCTTACAGTACCCGCCTGCGGCCAGGGCAAACCGCGGGCCCGGGACATCGGCATCCCGCTGGAGGGAACGCCCGGGCCACTCAATGCCATCACCGATGTGGAGGGCGTTCGCGTCGGTCACGCCACGATCATCCAAGGCGAGGGGCCCCGCGTGATAGGCAAGGGGCCTGTCCGGACGGGAGTGACCGCCATTCTCCCCCGGGGAAACGATCTCTCCGATCCAGTGTTCGCCGCCTGGTTCACGATGAACGGGAACGGCGAGATGACCGGCACCACCTGGGTCGAGGAGTCGGGGTTCCTCGAGGGACCCGTCATGATCACCAACACGCACAGCGTGGGCGTCGTGCGAGACGCCGTGATCGACTGGATGGTACAGCGCAAACGACAGTTCGCGTGGGCGCTTCCGGTCGTCGCCGAGACCTACGACGGGTGGTTGAATGACATCAACGGCTTCCACGTGACCGCAGAGCACGCGTTTGCAGCCCTCGATGGCGCAACGGACGGCGCGGTCGCGGAAGGCAACGTGGGCGGGGGCACCGGAATGATGTGCCACGGTTTCAAGGGGGGCATCGGGACGGCGTCGCGCCAGGTGGAGATCGAGCAGCAACAGTACACCGTCGGCGTGCTCGTGCAGTGCAACTACGGGAGCCGCTCTCTACTACGCATCGCCGGCGTGCCGGTGGGGCAGGAGATTCCCGACCTCCTCCCGTGCCACGTCGACCCGCCGGCCGACCGATCCGGAGTTCGGCTGTGCGACGGGACGGATCGCGGCCCGGAGGATGGCCTCGCCCCGTCGGGCTCGATCATCATCGTGGCGGCGACTGACGCGCCACTGTTACCGCATCAGCTCAAACGCATCGTGAAGCGAACCAGCTTCGGCGTGGCCAAGATGGGTGGAATCGCGAGCAACGGCTCGGGTGACATATTCATCGCGTTTTCCACCGCTAATGGTGGTGTAGACAGCGGCGCTGGTCTCGATACAGTCAGCATGATTCAGAACCGCCAAATGAATGCCCTTTTCCTGGCCGCGGTGCAGGCGACCGAGGAGGCAATCATCAATGCCATGCTCGCTGCCGAGACGATGACGGGGGCGGACGACCGCCGCGTCTATGCTCTGCCTCATGATCGCCTCCGGGAGGCGCTACGGAAGTATGGTCGACTCGTAGAGGGCGGCAGGCAGTGACTGGGTGCACCTGGCGGGTGCCGGGCCGCAAGCGGCATGTTACCGGGTCGAACACAGCCTCAGTCGAGGGTAGATGACCGCCACGCGCTCGCTGCTCCCCAACTTCGTCGGTGGGCAATGGGTTGCCGCAGCCACGAGTGAGTCCCTCGAGGTTCGGAACCCGGCTACGGGCGAGATCCTGGGGCACACGCCGCTCTCCGCTGGCCCGGACGTCGCCGCTGCCGTCGCCGCCGCACGACGGGCCTTCCCCGAATGGCGTGCCACTCCCGCCGTCGAGCGCGCCCGGGTGCTGTTCCGCCTGAAAGCGCTCCTCGATCAGCACAAGGACGAACTGGCCAGGAGCCTCACCCTGGAGCACGGCAAGACCGTTACTGAGAGCAAGGGGGAGATCCAGCGCGGTATCGAGAACGTCGAACATGCGTGTGGGATCCCGATGCTGATGATGGGCGACACGCTGGAAGACATCGCTTCCAGCATCGACTGCGAAACGATCCGCCAGCCGCTCGGCGTTTTCGCGGTGATCACGCCGTACAACTTCCCCGTGATGATTCCTCTCTGGTTCTGGCCCTACGCGGTCGCGACCGGCAATACCGTAGTCCTGAAGCCGAGCGAGCAGGATCCCGTGACGCATCAGAAAGTGGTGGAACTCGCGACCGAAGCGGGGCTTCCTGCCGGGGTGCTCAACGTGGTTCACGGCGGGAGTGAGGCCGTGCTCGCGATACTCGAGCACCCAGACGTCAAGGGCGTGTCCTTCGTGGGTTCGAGCGAGACGGCGCGCTTGGTATATGCCAAGGCAGGGGAGAGTGGAAAGCGCGTGCAGGCCCTGGGTGGTGCCAAGAACCACATCATAGTACTTCCTGACGCCGATCTCGACGCAACGACCGACGCGGTAATCTCATCGATCTTCGGGTCGGCGGGACAGCGCTGCCTCGCGGGCAGCATCATCGTGGGCGTGGACAAAGCCTACCAGCCCATACGCGAGCGACTGTTGAGGGGCGCGTCTTCCGTCGAGATCGGCTACGGCCTGGACGAGGGAGTGGACATGGGACCGGTGATCTCGAGACGTCACCGCGAACGCGTCGTGCGCTACATCAACGAAGGCGAGCGCGATGGGGCAACGGTGCTGCTCGACGGTCGCCGCGTCGTGGTCGAGCGCTACCCCGAAGGCAACTGGGTTGGACCGACGGTGATGGAGAATGTGACACCCGAGATGTCCGTCGGCCGCGAGGAGATCTTCGGTCCGGTCGGCTGCCTCGCGCGTGTCGACTCCCTGGCGGACGCGATCGACTTGGTGCACCGGAACCAGTACGGCAATGCCGTATCGCTCTTCACCACGAGTGGCAAGGCCGCGCGCGAATTCCGCTACAGTGCGGACATCAGCATGATCGGGATCAACATCGGCGTGGTCGCTCCCATGGCGTTCTTCCCGTTCGGCGGATCGCGGGGCTCCTTCTATGGTGATCTCAAGGCGCAGGGGCGGGACGCGATCGAGTTCTATACGGACCAGAGGGTGGTCATTTCACGGTGGTGAGAGCCGGGCGACGACGGTGCCGGACTACCAGGAAAGGAAGAGCGCGGTGAGCGGATTCAGAGCGGGGACGGCCGCGACTGACACGGGAGCTGTGAAGGCAGGTTGTGAGGAGTTCATCGTTCAGTGTGCACTGCCCTATTACGACGATCCCCTGGTGCTCGTCAAAGGCCAAGGGGCACTCGTGGTGGACTCAGAGGGCCGCGAGTACCTCGATCTATTCAGCGGCATTGTCACCACGGCACTGGGCCACTGCCATCCCGAGGTCGTCGAAGCGATTCAGGAACAGGCAGCCGTTCTGGGCCACACCTCCACTCTCTATCTCACCGAGCATCAGGTGGAGATGGCGCGCCGGTTGGCAAAGATCGCCCCGGGGCGTTTGAAGAAAACGTTCTTCACAAACAGTGGGACCGAGGCGGTGGAGACCGCCCTCATGCTCGCCTGCATGTACACGGGGCGGAGCGAGATCGTTGCCCTGAGATACTCCTACTCCGGCCGTAGCGTGCTCGCGACCAACCTCACGGGGCAGGCCCCCTGGAGGCCCCTCCCCTCGGCGATTCCTGGGATCAAGCACACCGTATCGCCGTACCCCTACCGCTGCCCCTTCCGGTCACCCTGTGACGAGACGTGCCTCGATGCGTTCGCCCGCGACCTCGAGGACGTAATCCTCACGACTACGACCGGGAAGCCTGCCGCCTTCTTTGCAGAGACGATTCTGGGGGCGGGTGGCTACATCGTGCCGCCACCGGGCTACTTCCAGCGGATGGCCGAGATCATCCATGGGTACGGCGGGCTGTTCATTTGTGACGAGGTACAGGCCGGGTTCGGCCGCACTGGTGAGAAGTGGTTCGGCATCGAGCACTGGGGAGTTGAGCCCGACATGATCGTCATGGCAAAGGCCATCGCGAACGGCTTCCCCGTCGGCGCCACCATTACGCGTGACGAGATCTCGGCGGCCTGGACCGGCAAGACGATCTCGACCTTCGGCGGCAACCCAGTCGCGATGGCCGCGGGGATCGCCACCAACGAGGTGATGGTGCGGGAGAACGTGCCCGCCCGGTCGGCCGAGCGCGGCCGGCAGCTCAGGAGGGGGCTGGAGGGGCTGCAGCAAGAGCACGACTGGATCGGCGACGTCCGCGGCATGGGCCTGATGCAGGCGCTCGAGCTGGTCGACGACCGCGCGCAGAAGACGCCCAGTCCCGAGAAGGCCAAGCTGTTTATGGAGGCAACCAAGGAGGAACGCCTGCTCGTCGGCTTGGGGGGACTCCACTCTCAGGTGATCCGGTTGGGACCGTCCATGTTGGTGACGGAGGATGAGGTGGACGCCGCCCTCGGCCGACTCGAGCGGGCCTGCCGGCGCGTGGAGCGACAGCTCTAGATCGCCGTGCTTGCCGCACTACCCGTAACAGCCTGGCTCCTGCTCGTCGCGTCCGTGGGGCTGGGCCTTGCCATCGAGCTGGTCTTCTACGTCCGGCGCCGACGCCGCACTCCCGGCCGATAGTCGTGGCCTCGCCCGCCATCCTCGCCGTCCTGGTCGTCTATGGCCTCGTGTTGTTTGCGATCGGCCTGTGGGGTCGTCGGGCGTCGCGGGACGTGGCTGGCTACTACGTCGCAGGAAAGAAGCTTCCCTCCTGGGTGATCGCCTTCAGCACCAACGCGACTGGCGAGAGTGCCTGGCTGCTTCTGGGCCTCACCGGCATGGGCTACGCCGTCGGAATCCATGCGTTGTGGGTGGTCCTCGGTGAGGTGCTCGGCGTTACCCTAGGTTGGGTGTTCGTCGCCCTCCCCTTCAAGGAATACACCGACCGCTACGGCGCCATCACGGTGCCTGACTATCTCAAGGCCCGGTTCCGAGACCGGCGCCACGTGTTCCAGCTCCTGGGACTGGTCATCATCTTCACGATGGTCACGGCGNNGGTGTGGTGATCGGTGCGCTCATCATCCTGTTCTATACCAGCGTGGGCGGCTTCAAGGCGGTGGCGTACAACGACCTGCTCCACGGCATGCTCATGTTCCTCGGGCTCCTCACGCTCCCGGTCGTCGGCATGATCGCTGCGGGCGGTTGGACTGAGGCGTTGGGGCGTGTCGGCGCGGAGGACGCCGCGCTCCTCTCCCCCATGGGGCCGTGGGGTCTGACCATCCCCGGCGTGATCAGCGCCCTAGGCTTCGTTGCCGTAGGCTTCGCGTTTCTCGGAGCGCCGCAACTCCTGGTCCGGTGGATCTCGGCGCGTGACCGCAGGGAGATCGTTGACGCAAGTCTCATCGCCGTCGTCTGCATCATCGTTTTTGACC
>JABAOF010010549.1_pt1 | contig 29852 bp, 30 predicted proteins | sample 7062171 | NCBI WGS metagenome assembly JABAOF01 (sample SAMN14538628, study PRJNA623070) | marine sediment metagenome | biome: marine biome [ENVO:00000428]; feature: marine pelagic biome [ENVO:01000023]; material: deep marine sediment [ENVO:00002113] | place: India: Gulf of Khambhat ...
AAGCAGCTTTAGGTGAGCAATTTGACTGGAATTTATATTTAAGCGGACTTAAACCATGTACTTGGGGTGTTGATAGCTTAAGCGACATTACCGATCAATCTTACGCCCCCTATCTTAAAGTATTACCGTCAGATCCCTATAAGCCACGAAATTATTCTTACCGATATATTTCCAATGGAAGTAGATTTCAGTTATATGCTTATTTGGAGGGCGAGGAAGATGAGGCAGGCTTTAACCTTGGAATAGTGGCTAGAAATTTAGCTTGTGGTGAAAAAATATGCAATTTTGGCAGAGCATTTGGCAAAACCCCACTTGAAAAGAGTATTGAAGAATACGAAAATGAATTATTAAGAAGTTTGGAGGTATCAAAGGAATGAAAGGTATCAAAAGTAAAAGAATTTTCTCTAATGGTTTTACCATGATTGAACTTTTGATGGTGATGACCATATTGGGAGCATTGGCTGGAATATTGCTGATTAATTACCCATCAGCTACCAAAAGAGCCCGGGATACGCAGAGAAAAAGTGACCTTAAGCAGTACCAGACCGCTCTTGAGATATTTGCCAATAAGAATAACGGCCTCTATCCAGCTCGAACTACAGAGTGGGCTCAAGTTGCAACTACCCTTTGCTCGGATTTGGGGTATGCTGCAAGCGAGTGTCCCAAGGACCCAAAAGATGATCAAAATATATGTGGTGGGGGTACAAATAAATGCCGCTATTACTATCGTAGTGACGGAACTGATGGATCAAGTGATGCTACGAAATATGTTTTTTATGCCGCCTTGGAGAAGCCAGTAGCAGAAGAATATTGGGTGATTTGTTCAAATGGCAATATTAAAGAAGTTGATGCATCGAATATTCCACCAAGTGGAGGTGATTGTCCTTCATGATCACAAAAAACACGAAACTAAATAGAACTTTAATTGGAAATTTGGGATTTACCTTGATTGAGCTTTTGATTGTCATGAGTATCATCGGAGTTTTGGCAGGTGTTTCCCTTTTTGCTTTAAGAGGTGCAAGGGCATCAGCAAGAGATGGGAGAAGAAAGTCAGATCTTGAGACAATTCGTTCTGGACTCGAGCTCTATAAAGCTGATTGTAATAATTATCCTGCAGGTGATGGTGACATTACTGATGGGGCGGTTCTTGGAACCTCGTTAACTGGTGGTGATGGAGGATGTGGTAATCCTAATGTCTATATTCAGACAATTCCTAACGATGTGCTTAGTGGAAGGTATTACCGCTATTTTTCAGCTGGGCCGACTTACGAGCTTTGTGCTTCTCTGGAAGAAGGAAGTGGATCAAAAAACTGTGGAGCCTCGTCGAGTTGTGGATCAACCTGTAATTATAAAGTAATAAACCCTTAGAGTAGGTTATTTATTCCAAATCCAGTGTTTTTTAATAAAAATGCTTACAATAGCATGAAGCACGGCAGATTGCTCCTTAGAGGTAGAATTATTTCGGTGTTTCAAGAAAAAGGTTTCACCTTGATTGAGCTTTTAATTGTCATTATGACCCTGGCCTTGCTTTTTGGTTTGGGGTACGCAAACTATCGAGGGTTTCAGAGACGCCAAGTTCTTGAGGGTGCCGTAAGAACGGTTAGGGCTGATTTAAGGCTGGCTCAGGAACTAGCCCTGGCAGGGAAAAAGCCTGATACCACCCCCAACAATACTTGTGAAACCTCGGTCCTTATTGGCTATACATTTAGAAGACAGAGTAATAGTGCTTATTTAATACAAGCTCATTGTGTTGCTACACCCGATTATTACCACACCGTGAAAGGGCCGGTAAGTTTACCTACTGGCACGACTATTTCTCCCATTGGTGGAGGAAACATATTTGATTTTAAGGTTGTCAGTGGGGGGATAAATAGGAGCTTTGATGTTACCATAACTTTAAATTTTTCTGCTGGAGGCGTTGTATCGAGGGATATCGTAATTACGCCAAGTGGGGTGATAAAATAATGGACAAAATTGGTTGTTGGAAAAATTGCCAGCTAGAAAAAGGACAATCCCTATTTGAAGTTTTATTTTCTATTGCGATCGCGGCACTGGTTATGGGAGCAATTGTATCTTTGGCAACAGTAGCGGTCAGAAATAGTTCATATGCCAGAAGTAAAACCTTAGCCACACGATATCTTCAACAAACATCCGAATGGTTAAGGGAACAAAGAGATGCTAGTTGGGCAGATTTTTATAGCAAAGCAGGAAATTTTTATTGTTTGAAAAATATTAGTGGTTGGCCTGGCAAAGGAAAATGTGGTTCAACCGATTTTATTACCGGAACGATATTTGTCAGAGAGGTAGAACTTCAAACTAGTGGGACTGATACGGTGGTAGCAGAGATTACCGTTGAATGGTCAGATGCTAAGGGGTTACATACTGTTAATTCGATTGCCAGATATACAGATTGGAGAAGGTGAAGATGGATAAAAATAAGCTGACAAAGTCCTCTTTTGGATTCTCGATAGTCGAGTTACTGGTTGTAGTTACTGTATTTACTATCCTGGCGGTAATAACAACCCAATCTTTAGTCCTTATTTTGAGAGGTTCTAGAAAAAGTGAATCATTAATTGCCGTTAGAGAGAATGTCAATTATGCGATGAGCATTATGGAGAGGCAAATTCGCACTGCAAGAGAGGTTACTTGTCCTGATAGTAATACTCTTAACTATATTGATAGCTATGGCATATCGACCAGTTTTGCCTGTGACGATACCAATGGTTATATTGCTTCTGGATCAGCACGGATAACTAGTAGCGAAATAGTGATTGATTGTAGTGCAGCAAGCGTTTTTACTTGTAATGCTGCAGTCGGCAGCGTTCCTCCTTCAGTAGATATCGATATTCGAGCTCAAGCGGCAGATTCGAGCGGTGCCGAAGGAGCGGAAGTTACCTCTGAAACACACATTTTACTTCGTTCTTACTAAATTAACTTTACAATTGACCTGCCTTTAAGCTGTTGGTACACTGAATTTATATGAAAGATTTGATAAATCTAAGTATCGAAGATGCAAGAAGTTCTGATAATGCGAAGTATTATAAAAATACTTCTGGGCAGGCGTTGCTAATTGTACTTCTGACAATGTCAATAGTTTTAACAGTAGTACTTTCAGTTGTTTCTCGATCGATTACCGATATTTCTGTAACAACTTATGAGGAGGAAGCCCAGCGTGCTTTTGACGCTGCTGAAGCAGGAGTTGAAAGGAGCTTATTAGCAGGTACAGTAGCAATTCCAGAAACTTCAATAGGACAGGCTAAGTATGAAGTTGCAGTTAGTGATCAGACACCGGTAAAGGATGAGTATGTCTATCCTACCGATATAATTTCAGGTGAGTCAGCCACTTTTTGGTTTGTTTCCCATGACGACAGCGGCAATTTGATTTGCGATTCCGGAGCAGGAAAACCCTGCTTTGATGGCAATCAAATCAGATTCTGTTGGGGTAAACCCGGTGCACCTGGGCCAGTACCAGCAGTGGAGCTTTTGCTTTTTTATGATGATTCTGGTCCCCCATCGAAAGCTACCAGTACACCGAATGATTATTTAAACGTAAAAGTAAAAAGATTTGCCTTTGACCCAGAAGCGTTAGCCAGAGGGAACAACTTTGAGGATATTAGTGGAGAAGGAGCGTGTACAGTTTCTGGCCAAGGATTTGATTATAAATCAACAGAAATAAAGACAAACCCACTTTTTCCTGCAGCTTCTTGTAGTGCGGAGGATTGTATTTTAGCAATAAAGGCTAGAATGCTATATAACACCACCCCTCAACCGATTGGGGTATTAATTCCAGGGTCTGGGGATTTACCTTCTCAGGGCACCCTGATTCAGTCAGAAGGTGTTTCTGGCGAATCGACAAGAAAGGTAAGCGTTTTTCAGAGTTTTCCTGAATTACCCTTTGTGTTTGATGCTACCGTATTCAGCCCCGGAGGAATTACAAAACCATAATTAATAAAAATGAGCGTTGGTTTAGATATTGGATCAAAAACTATTAAGATTGTTGAGCTTGCAAGAGAGCGTGGGAAATGGAAATTACGGGCATCGGGCGTCGTGGGTTATAGCGGGGCGACTGTCGAGCAAATAAAAAGTGACGATGATTTAGTCGCCATAGCGGGAGTGATTAAAAAATTACACAAGGAGGCAAAAATATCCTCAAAGGAGGTGGCTGTTGCTCTTCCTGAAACTCAAGTTTACACTCGGACGATACGCTTTCCCCTGCTTACTGATGCTGAGGTTGCATCAGCGGTGAGATGGGAAGCAGAACAGTATATCCCTATTCCATTAGAAGAAGCTATTATCCAACATCAGATATTAGAGCGTCGCGAAGATACTACCCCACCAGAGGTGGCAGTACTACTGGTCGCTGCTCCAAGAAAGATTGTTGAAAAATATCAAAAGTTAATTCAGTTTGCAGGTTTGACACTACTGGTTGTTGAGACAGAACTGATTGCCCTTGCCAGATCATTGGCGCCCGAGGATCAAACGGTGGTAATTGTCGATTTCGGCGCTAGATCCACAAATATTGCCATTGTGAAGAATGCTAGATTAAGTTTTTCTCGTTCGGTAGCCACGGGCGGTGATGCATTTACCAGAGCCATTGCTCAAGGATTGGGCATCGATCTACAACAAGCTGAAGAGTATAAAAGAACTTATGGTTTATCTAGCACTCAGTTAGAAGGCAAAGTGAAGGGAGCGTTGGATACGGTTTTCAGATTAGTAGCAGAAGAAATTAGAAAAGCAATCCAGTTCTATCAGTCTGAGGAGCGGGGTGAATCACCAGGTTCTTTAATAATTTCAGGAGGGAGTGCGGGAATGCCTGAAGCTGTTTCTGTTCTAACAAAATTATTAGGTCTTGAGGTCGCGGTTGGCAATCCGTTTGCTAAAGTCGTTGTTGATCCTGAGGCGGCAAAATCTCTTTCCGGTTATGCGCCGCTTTATTCGATTTCGGTAGGTCTTGCACTTAGATAGAAATTGATATGCCAAGCATTAATCTACTACCGAGCGATTTAATACCTAAAAAGTCGGTATTAAAATTATCTAGCACAGTTAAAAAGATAAGTATTATTGGCTATTCAGCTCTTTTGATAACCACACTTGTACTGGTGGGAGTCTTTTTTGTCTTATCCAGGCAGATAGATACAACCATAGAAAATCAAAATAATCTTAAAAGCCAAATATCCTCAATGGAGCAGACAGAACAAAGGCTAGTATTGATTAAAGATAGGTTAGAAAAAGCAAGTGATATTTTAGGTAGGGCGAGCGCAAAGGATGAGATAGAGGGTTTTGAGAAGCTGGTTGATATTTTACCTGAAAACACATTCATTGGCAGCGTAGCTTTGGAAGTTTCAGGTACCAATATTACCATTCGGATTCCCACCTCTTCGACATTAGTTGAATTATTCTCAAAATTAATTTCCTCAGGAATATATTCGGAAGTCGTATTAAAATCTTTTAGTTTTGCCGAAGGAAAGGGCTATAGTTTAATATTTACTTTAAATAGTTAGTAAATGGAAATTTTCGGATTATCGATTAAAGGTACCATAAAACCAAACGTAAGAGTTTTGATTATACCTTCAGTATTGATAGGATCGTTGGTGATTTTGTCCTTAGTCGTTTTTAAAAACGGCTACTTGCGAATATCAACTCAGATTAAGCAATTGCGTGATGCAGAACAAATTGAAAACACTTTGACAACAAAGATTGATACGCTTCAACAGATTCGGGGTATAGCTCTTGACCAAGCTGATAAGGTAGTGATTGCAGTACCTGAGAAGAATCCAGCAATAATGATGCTTGCTCAGTTGAACTTCCTAGCAAATGATTACTCGCTAATTGTCGAGAATAAAGTAGTTAACCCACCCCGAGTTAAAGAGGGTGAATTATCCACGGTTAAAATTCTTTTTAGTATTGAGGGTGAATTATTGCCATTAATTGGATTTCTTAAGGGTATAAACAATTTGACCCCACTTTCGTCTATAGAGAGTGCGAATATTGCCTTGCGGGGCAATATTGCAAGAATTGAGGTTGCTATAACGACATATTTTGGTGAATTTCCAACTAAAATTCCCCCAATAACTCAGCCGATTACCACTTTAACTGATCAAGAAAAAGTACAACTGGAAAAATTGTCAGCCCTTAAAGAACCAGAATTTATCGAGCTTGACCCTACTCAGCCTGATAAAAGGGAAGACCCATTCAATTAAAAACTAATTGGTAATAAATTATTTATGTCTCCGATACAAATACTCTGATAGGAGTTTTTTCTAAAGTTGCCCTCACCTTTGCTAGATTTCTTATGGCTCTGATAGTTTTACCATTTTTCCCAATTACCAAACCAATGTATTCTGGTTTAATCTTTATTTTATAGTCGGTAACGTTTCCGCTAACCTCTTCCTCAATAGTGAACTCTTTTGAACCGGTTATTTCTTTGACAATATATTCAATCAAATCTTTCATTTTTTAAGTAGTTTATCAACTGCTTTAGTTGTTTTTGCCCCCTTTTCAATCCACGCCTTAACCTTATTTTTATCAATTTTTATATCTCCCTTAGCCGGATACCAAAATCCAATTATATCCAGGGGCTTACCCTCTCTTTTTCTCCGCTCGTCAATAGCAATAATTCTGTAAAAGGGGTTATTTTTTGCTCCACCTCTTGCAAGCCTGATCTTTATCATATAGTTTTGTTATTAACAACCAGTGATTATATAGTTTAACCAAAGAATTTACAAGAAATTTTTAAGTACTTTCCTTGCTGCATCCTGAGTAGCTTCGCTTTTATTTCTCCCAACTCCCTTTCCCCAGGGTTTTCCTTCTACCATCACTTCAATGGTGAATTGTTTTGCATGGTCTGGGCCAGATTCTCCCACTACCTCATATTTTGGCGCTGGCAAGCCTTTTGCTTGGACAAATTCCTGGAGTCTACTTTTTGCATCTTTTAAGGGCTTGGCCACAATTTCAGGAAGTTCAGATAAAATATTTTCTTTAATAAACTTAACGGTCGGATTCATGCCTTGGTCTAAATATAGTGCTCCGATTATTGCTTCCACAGTGTTAGCTAGAAGTGAAGGATTTTGCCTTCCTCCCCCCTCTTCTTCTCCCTTAGAAAGATACAAACTTTTACCAATACCTATTTTTTTGGCTACATTGGCTAAACTGACAGTGTTTACAATGTTTGCCCTTAAAGCGGTCAAGTATCCTTCCTCTTTTTGGGGAAATTTTTTATAAAGTTCACGAGAGACAACAAATTCCAGAATTGCATCTCCTAAAAACTCTAGGCGTTCGTTGCTTTCTCGTAGGCCTTTATGTTCATTAACCCACGATTTGTGAGTTAAAGCTAGGGTGAGATGAGACTTATCTTTAAATGTTTTTTTCAAATCTTTAAAGTTACTCATAATCCCGCTTTCCTTATTAAAATAATTCTTCAGAAGTTAATGATTCGATAAGATCCTTGATTGTTTGGACTTCTGAAAAATCAATTTCGGAAGCATCGATTCCTTTACTTTTTAGGTTTTCAATTAGCTCTGAGAGATCTGCGGCACTCATATGCAGATCCTCTGCCAATGAATCCTCCTCACTGATATCGTCTGGCTCAACACCTATTTGGATGGCAATAATTTCCTTTATCGTTTTCTCGATAGTCTTTTTTTCGTCGGTGGTGGAATTTTTACTTTGTTTGTCCATATTTATTTATCCCCGTTCTTAGCAGGTTTTTCTTTTTTTACACCCTGTCTTTGTTTGTATATTGTACCCAAAACTCCATTGACAAAGGAAGGTGAATTTTCACTGCCAAATTCTTTGGCCAGTTCAACTGCTTCGTCAATGACCACTTTTGGGGGAATTTTTTCATTTTCCAGTTCATAAACTGCAAGTCTGAGGATGGCGAGATCAATTTTATTTAGCTTCAAGATGGGCCATGCAGGGGCTGATTGTTCAATTTTTTTATCAATCTCGGGTGATTTTTCGAGAATTTTTTTCGCCCGTCCTGAAAGCTTTCCTTGGGGAGTGAAACTTTCAGCAAAAAGCTGCTTGACAATTTCTTGTCTTTTTTTATGTCTTGGATCTTTAGCTGTCTTCATATTTTTAGTATTAAGTATTAAGTTATCTCTGACAAGTATAAAAATTGTTCGGACACAAACCTATATTGACATCACCCTAGTTTTTGTAGAAACCGCAGTGGGGGCAGGCTCTATGAGGCTCTCGCAGTTTTTTACAAGAAGGACAACGAGAAGGATTAGGCATTGTAAGCCTTTTTGCTCCACGCCTAATATTACTTCGGCTTCTAGTGTGTTTTTTCTTGGGTACTGGTGGCATATGAACTATTTTAACCGACACGGCTAAAATAGTAAATTCCAAATCCCAAAATCCAAATTACAAACGAAATTTAAAAAGAGGGTAAAGTTCGAGTGGTTGTTTTTAAGTAACCTCATTAATTAACAACTTGTAAGGCGTGGTAAAATAGATAAATTATAAGAAAGAGGGATATGTATGGCTAGAGAACGTGAGAAGAAGAAAGGACAAGTTCCAGATAATTTAATTGGCATAAGTGCACGAATGTGGGAGCGGGGGCTATTTGACTATGGTGGACACTTAAGAGAAATTGGCTACGATGTATTTGTTGTTTCACCCTTTGGGCGTAATGGAAGGCCAAGATTAGAAATAAGAGATTCAGATGCACCCAAGGAACGTAAGCCCCAACCCGAATTAAACGGAGATGAAATAGGACAGGGGTAACCTTTACAATACTGATTAAACTTCCAGCAACAAAAATTACCAGTCACAATTCCTTAAGAATTTTTCAAGGAATATTATATGATCCTATATTTTGTTGTAAGCTTCAGATTTTGTTATAATACCCCCACAATGGGCATGTAATTGCGCATTTTATTGTTCTTAAAAGATAATTCGCTTAGTACGCGCGCCATCAAGATAAAACTAAAGAAATTGGAGAGAGAGTGATGAGCAAAATCATTATTGATGTACAAAGCAACATTTTTAAATGGGAGGCAAAGTACAATAAGCGAATGACTTATAAAAGGCTTTCAGAGGCTGCAGGAATATCGCTTGCTGCATTAAACCGAATGAAATCCGGAAAAGCAAAGAGGATTAGCTTATCCAACCTGGAAAAAGTTTGTAAAGCGCTTGAGTGCCAACCTGGCGACATTGTAAAAAGGGTGAGTGAATAATTTCGGGTCTGCCTTTGAAGCCTGATATTTCAGCAATGGTAGTGGGTGCCTCCCCTTGCTCCCCCTGAGCGAGATACTCACTACCATTTAATCTTTTATTATATTAGCATCATCCCAAATACTTTTCAGTTCGGGGCGATTGAGGAGGATTTTAGTTTAGCCAGGAGTTTTGAGAATTTTTTAGGGTTTTTAATTGCATCCCCTGCTACTTTCTTTGCTTTTTTGATTAAATCAGTATCTTGCCAGTTGGCAATTTTAAGATCAATGAAGCCGTGTTGGCGGGTTCCGAAAACCTCTCCTGGACCCCGCAGTTTCAGGTCCAGTTCTGCTAGCTCAAATCCGGATATATTTTTTTTCATCGCTGTTAGTCTAGCGCTAACTTTTTTGGAGCGTAGTTCAGTAAAAAGAAGGCAATAAGACTTTTTTTCTCCCCTTCCCACTCTGCCTCTTAGTTGGTGAAGTTGGGCAAGGCCAAATCGCTCTGCCGCTTCAATAACCATAATGGTAGCATTAGCAACGTCGATTCCAACTTCAACAACCGGGGTTGACACTAAGATATCTACTTTGCCTTTTTTAAACTTTTGCATAATACTGTCTTTTTCTTTTGCTTTAAGTTTTCCATGAAGAAGGCCCAATTTTAGATTAGAAAAGATCTTTTGAAGTTTTTCGTACTCAGCGGTTGCTGCTTTTACCTGTCTCATTGTTTCTTTTTCGCTCTCCTCAATTAAAGGGCAAATGATAAAGGTCTGAATACCACTTTCTTTTATTTGTTTATCGATCCAGCTATAGGCACCGTCTCTTTTTTGTGGTGGAACTATCCAGGTGGTGATTTTTTGTCTTCCGCGAGGAAGTTCATCAATTGTTGACAGATCAAGGTCACCATATACGGTTAAAGCTACCGTTCTAGGTATTGGAGTGGCAGTCATGGTCAGAACATGGGGAGCCTTTTTCTTTTTTCCAGAACGGGTGATTAAATGTGCTCTTTGCTCAACACCAAATCTGTGCTGTTCGTCGATTACTACCAAGGCGACATTGTCAAACTCAACCTTTTTATGAATTAAAGCATGGGTACCGACAAAGATATCAGTTTTGCCAGGTCCTCCTTTTTTTCCGGCAGAAGTAACAAGAGTTACTCTTACTTTGAATCGATCGAATATTTCTCTTAATGTGTTAAAGTGTTGTTGGGCAAGAATTTGAGTCGGGGCCATAAAGACAGATTGGTGGCCATTGGTAAAGGCCACAAAAGCTGCAATTGCAGCCACCACTGTTTTTCCACTCCCTACGTCTCCTTCCAAAAGGCGGTTCATGGGGATATCTTTTGCCAAATCGATTAAAATCTCGTCAACAGAGCGGTTTTGGGAATTGGTAAGAGTGAAAGGTAATGAATTAATAAAGCTTTTTACTTCCCCTTTATTAACGTCTAACTCATAAAGCACTTCGTTTTTCTCCCAATCAAGCTTTCGATAGGCATTTTTTAGTTGCAGAAGCAAAAATTCGTTAAAGGCCAAACGCTTTCTTGCCTTTAAGGCGACTTTACGGTGTTTGGGGAAATGAGCTTCCTCTAATGCAGTTGGTAAATCCATTAGCTTGAGTTCGGATAGAACTGAATTGGGTAAAAAATCCTCGATTTCTTTTTCGACTAAAGGAAAAACAAAAGCGATTCTACCCCTTAACCACTTAGAAGAAACACCTGAAGTTTCTGGATAGATTGGGACGAGTCGACCAGTATGGATAGCATGCTTTCCCTTTCGGATTATTTCATATTCTGGAGAAATTAAAGCGCGCTTTTTTCCATACCAATCAATTTTGCCTGACAAAGAAATATTAAATCCAGGCCTGATATTTCTTACCAAAAAAGGTTGATTAAACCAGAGAATGTCAATTGTTCCGGAACCATCTGTAATTTGGGCAAGTTGGATTTTTTTACCAGATCTGGTGTATTGATTTTTAATCGATGCAACTTGGCCGGAAATTGTAATAGTCTCGCCTAGTTGAGCTTTAGCGATGTCGGTTTTCAGTCTAAAATCGAGGTATCGGTGGGGAATGTGGTAAAGCAAGTCTTCAATACTTTCGATATCAAGCTTTTTGAGCCTTTTGGCATAAATTGGGCCGACTAGTGGTAATTTTGTAACTGAAGATTTAAGTTTCATTATTGACACTCAATGATACCACTTTTGTTATAAAGAAGCGTTTAAAGTAGGTAGTATAAGAAAGGTAGAAAGGTGGTTAGTAAAAGTCCAATACCAGCAATAATAATCAAGATGGTAAGGATTTTGCGTTTTCTTTTACTAAGTATCATTATTGTTTGACCTTAACAAAGGTTTTTTTGCCGATTTTAAGTTTCTCTCCCCCTTTCATTTTTTGCTTTGGATCAGTTACCCTTTTTCCATTTATATGAACTGCTCCTTGCTGAATTAGCCTTTTGGCCTCAGATTTACTCCTAACAACCTCGGTGACAGTATCTACCAATGTTTCATGAAGGGGCACTTCTTTCTTATATTCCGGAGCTCTTTTTTGAAATGTTTTTTCAAAACTTGTTTGTGCTTTTTTTGCTTTATCCGCACTATGGACTTGTTTAACAACCTCGAAGGCAAGCTGTTTCTTAGCCCTAAGAGGTCCGACCTCTTCATCCAAACTCAAGGGTAATTCTGTAAGCACTTCGATATATGGTTTTATTTCTGTATCAGGGATGCTCATCAGTTTCCCATACATATCACCTGCTTCATCGTCAAGCCAAATACAATTTCCAGAAGTTTTACTCATTGGCCTACCATCTGTTCCCAGAATCATTTTTAGTGTTAGTACGTATTTTTCCTTATTATTAATCTTTTTTTGAAGTTCACGTCCAATGAGCATATTGAATTCTTGGTCGGTGCCTCCGATTTCAAGGTCCACATTCATGACAACAGAGTCATAGCCTTGCAAGATGGGATACATAGTTTCGTGATACCACACGGTATCACCTTTTTCTAGCCTTTTTTGAAAAGATTCTCGCTTAAATAACTGAACTGCCGATATTTTTGAGGCAATATTGATAATATCTTTGAGCTTCAGCTTTGTCAGCCAATCGCCGTTTTTTCTTATTTTTACTTTATTAAAATCAACAATAGACCTAGCTTGATCTTTCCAACCTTTTATATTTTTTTCAATTTCTGTCTCGGTGACCAGCTTCCGTCTAGTTGCCCGTTGCGAAGGATCTCCTACAAGAACAGTTCCTGTTCCAAAGAGAAAAATGACCTTATGCCCCAAGTTCGCAAAAGCCATTAGCTTCCTTAGTCCAACAGCGTGACCTAAATGAAGCTTTCCTGTTGGGTCAAAACCCTGATAAAGAGTAATTTTCTTTTTCCTCATTAAATCCGCTAAAGCTTTTTTCGATGGTAAGACTTGCTCTACTGCCCGGGTTAATACTTCATCAACTTTGTCCATACTTAATCAATTTTAAACCTTCTGAGTTAGACGGTCAAAAAATCCCAGCCAGTACCACCTATTGGTCAAAGAAGATGACTTTGCTACAATTTGATATACATGGCTAATTGGAAAAGGAAATTAAGAAGAAGGCGAAGATATGCTCGTAGCCTGAGAAGGCCTTCGGATAAACTAGAAAAAAGTAGAAGGTTGGTAATACTGGCTAAACTTGCCTTTGTTGGGGTGATTTTATTTTTTATTGGTTCATTAATTATTTTTCCTTTTTTTGCTTTCCAACTTCCCTCCCCCGATAAAATTGTCCGTCGAGAAGGATTTTCAACCAAAATACTAGACAGAAATGGAGAGGTTTTATATGACATTTTTGCTGAGCAAAAAAGAACTCCGATATCTCTTGATGAAGTGCCAAACTACCTTAAACAAGCTACGGTTGCTATTGAGGATAAAAATTTTTATCAACATCAGGGCTTCGACCCTTTTGGCATGCTTAGGGGTTTATCAAGACTAGTTACTCGGGGTAGAGCTCAAGGTGGCTCGACTCTAACCCAGCAGTTGGTCAAAAACGTTCTTCTTACACCAGAGCGAACCATTTTTAGAAAGATAAAGGAGTTTATCCTGGCTGTTCAGATTGAAAGGAAATATTCAAAGGACGAAATCCTCCAGATGTATTTGAATGAGGCTCCATACGGTGGGACAGCCTGGGGAGTTGAAGCAGCGGCTGAGACATATTTTGGTAAAGAAGTAAAAGATCTTGACCTGGTTGAATCGACAATTTTAGCTGGTTTACCCCAGAGACCTTCTGCTTATTCACCGTACTCATCGAATCCAAAGGCCTACATCGATCGCACAGAGCAGGTGCTGAGAAGGATGAGGGAAGATGGATATATTGATCGGGAGCAAGAGGTGGAAGCAGCAAAAAAGATCGAGGATGTTGAATTTCAAGAAAGGGGGGCAAGTTTTAAAGCGCCTCATTTTGTTCAGTATGTCCAAAGCATTCTTGAAGATCAATATGGTGAGCGGGTAGTCGAACAGGGTGGTTTGAAAGTAACAACCACTCTTGATTTGGAGCTTCAGGAAAAAGCTCAGGAGATAGTTGCTGAGGAGATTGAGAAGGTTGAGAACTTACATATTACCAATGGTGCGGCGGTGATTTTAGATCCAGAAACTGGGGAGATTTTAGCCATGGTTGGCTCAAAAAAATTTGACGACCCAGATTATGACGGACAGGTAAATGTCACTCTTTCCTTAAGACAGCCCGGAAGTGCAATAAAGCCAGTAACTTATGTGACCGCCTTTAAGAAGGGTTTTACTCCATCAACTTTACTTTATGATGTTGAGACTGAGTTTCCAGGGGGGATTGGGCAACCTCTTTATAAACCCGTGAATTATGATGGTAAATTCAGAGGACCGGTACAGGCAAGATATGCACTTGGTAATTCTATCAATGTTGCTGCGGTGAAGATGCTGGCAAAAGTTGGAATTAAGGCAACTTTGAAAACTGCTTATGACCTGGGAATTAATTCGCTAGAACCAACACAGGAGACGCTATCAAGGGTTGGCTTATCACTCACTCTTGGCGGAGGCGAAGTTAGGTTGCTTGAGCTTTCTGGGGCATTTGCTGCGTTTGTTAATAGAGGTTATCGTATCGATCCAATAGCCGTTTTACGGGTTGAGGACCGCAATGGAAAAGTTTTAGAAGAGGCAAAACCCAAAAAAGGGCGTCGAGTAATAACTGAGGAGCAGGCTTTTCTGATTGCTGATATCCTTTCTGATAATTCTGCCCGAGAAGCAGTTTTTGGCACCAACTCCCTTTTAAATATTCCAGGGAGAACAGTAGCGGTTAAGACAGGAACAACCAATGATAAGCGGGACAATTGGACAGTTGGGGGTAACTCTCAGGCAGCAGTGGGGGTGTGGGTGGGCAATAACGATAACTCGCCAATGAAACAGGTGGCTTCAGGCATAACGGGTGCGAGTCCAATTTGGAGAAGAATTATTTTAGAAGCCCTGAGTGGAAAGCCAAATACTACCTTTGAAGTACCTTCGGGAATTGTGTCTGCAGCAGTTGATACTATTTCTGGTTACGCAGCCCATGATGGATTTCCGTCAAGGATGGAGTATTTTATTAAAGGTACTCAACCAGGAGAAGACCCAGTCCATGTTAAGCTTAAAATTTGTAAAAGCGATGGAAAATTGGCCACTCCCAGCGATATTGCCTCCGGAAATTATGAAGAGCGAGAATTTATTGTTGTCAGGGAAGATGACCCAACAGCGGGACCAGGTGACCCAAATAGGTGGCAGCAGGCATGGGATAATTGGGCAGCGACCCAATCCGATTCAAGATATCATCCCCCGAATGATTATTGCGGCACCGCTAATCCAGTTAATGTTGAATTTTTGAGCCCTAAAGATCATGATTCCAATCTTCCTAATGTATTTAATATAAAAATTTCAGCTGATTCAACCAGTGATATTACCCAAATAGAGCTTGAAATAGATGGGGTGAAGATTAGAAGTTTTACCGGCCCCCCTTATGAACATGATGTTAATCTGGAAAGCGGTGTTCATGAACTTCGGGCAAAAGCAAAAGACGCAAGTGGCAATGAATCTGATAGAAAGATAACGGTCGGGGTAAATGTTGCTTGGGACTGGCAACCCTCCCCTACTCCAACTCCATCTCCCACTTCAACTCCAATCCCCACACCTAGCCCCACACCTTGAAAAATTGTGTTATAATTTATTCAATTGCCCCTTCGAAGGAATGGCAGTAGAGATAAAGACAGAATCAGGAACCCAAGACCCTGAACATGCCTTTTGGCAAAAGTGGAAGAAAGCCCATCTTAACGATTCTATCCCTTCACTTTCTACAGTAGGTCCAGAAGCGGAGTCATTTCTGTTCCAATTTTGGAAACTAAGAAGGCGATATCAAAATCGAGAAATCGAACTTGCTGAACTCTCAACAGCAGGTAAGAAACTTTATGAGGATGTTGGAGAACTTGACAAAAAAGTTGAAAAAGCGATGAGTATGATTACAAGAAGAACGCAAAGGCAAAGCCTACCTTAGGGTAGCTCCAAATTTTTTCTTAACCTTTTTCAGCAGTTTTACTCGGATTGCTTCTACTTCTTTATCAGTTAGCGTTTTTTGGGGGTGCTGGTAGTGGAGGTGAAAGGTGTAAGCATCCTTATAGATATCAGTTAGTTCAACTTTGGTAATTAATTTAGTTGCCGATTTTATAGCTGAAATTACCTCTCCCACCCTCGTTCTTTCGGGCAGTACCAAGGTAATATCTTCAATTTGGGCAGGATACTTAGGAATTGGCATAAAAGAAGCAACAGGACGATGGGTTTTTCGAAGAACCTCGACTCCAAATTCATAGTAGATTAGTTCTTCTTCAAAAACCCCAAATTGCCCCAGAGTACTATTATTAGATTTAACAACCAACCTTCGAGAAGGCAAGAAACCTTTACTATCTTTAATTAAGTACAAAGGATCAATGTTTAATTCTTCCAAGAAAGATTCAATCACTCCTCTTGCTTGCCGAAAGTCAGTATTGACAAAGATACCGGCTAGCATCATTTTTTCTTCAGGCAAATTACCCCTTCTTGGCACGTACACATTTGCCATTTCAAAAAGGTGGAAAGGATGCTTTTCTCCTGAGTTTTGATTAGTAGCCTCAACCAAAGATGGCATTAGTGAGGTTCTCATATACTCTGATTCCTTCCCTAAAGGGTTTTTGAGTTTGAGCGCAGTGCCATCTATAAACTCTTTGGGAACCATAGATAAGGTATAAACTTCTACCCCGCCAGAGCCTTTCAGGATATTTTTCACTTTTATCTCAAAATTAAATGGTGCATCGTGAATTGGATCTGGTATTACTCCAGTTAATATTTCGCTTGGTAGATTGTGATAACCGTAAATTCTGGCTACTTCCTCAACGATATCTTCGGGGATACTTATGTCGTGAGATCTAAATGAGGGAATAGATACCTCAAGATTATTGCCTTTCCAGTTCGCTGTAAATTCAAGGCTACTAAGGATCCTTTTGATTTGGTCTTTTGGGATCTTCACTCCCAGTCTCTCATCGATGAAATTTTTTGTTGTTCTGATTATTCGTTCTTTGTAAGGAGAGGGATTTATGTCCACCAGACGAGAGGCTATTTTTGCTTTAGTAACTTTTCTAAAAAGCTCAATTGCTCTTTGGATTGCAGGGAATCCTAGTTCAGGATCAACTTGTTTTTCATTTAGTATCGCCGCTTGGGAACGGATGGATAATCCCATTGAAGCTTTACGAATTCTTACTGGATCAACAGACTCAATCCATAAAAGGACGTTTTTGGTATTAGGGGTGACAACAGTGTTAGCAGTACCCATAACACCAGGAAGATCGATTATTTCGCCGGTACCATCGTCAAAAACCACCTCTCCTCCGTTAAGTTTATATTTAATGTTATCAAGAGTAACTAAAGTTTCTCCTTTTTTTGCTTCACGGACAATTATTTTTTTACTTTTTATTCTGTCGTAGTCAAAAACATGGATCGGGTGACCGATTTCCCACATCACGTAGTTGGTGATATCAATGGCATTATTCAGAGGTCGTTGCCCTACTTTCGCTAGTCGGGTAGAAATAAAAGTAGGAGAAGGTCCTAGCTTGACATCTTCGAGTTTTATCGCCAGGACTCTTTTGCAGAGTTTTGGGTTGTTAACTATTTTGATGTTTAATTTTCCCTCCCCTTTTGTTTCGAGAGGATTATACTTTCTAGGGCGCGCTTTGTGTCCAAATTGGGGTAAGATTACTGCTGCTTCTCTAGCAATTCCATAAACACTCATCATGTCAACCCTATTCGTGGTTACCTCGATGTCGTATATCCAATCGTCACCAACCTTTTCAATTTTATCTACCGAAGGGCCACAAAGAGATAAACACCCGGCAATTTTTACCGGTTTTGCGTCGGTGTCAAGAAATTCTGACAACCAGGAATGTGGAATTAGTATATTCATACAAACTAAAATTGCCTTAAAAGTCTAAGATCTGAGCTATATAAAAGTCTTAAATCAGGAATTTTGAGACCAGATTTCATCATCAGGACCCGCTCAACTCCAACACCAAAAGCAAAACCTGTGTAGCGCTTAGTATCAATACCACCGTTTTTAAGTACTGCTGGGTGAACCATTCCTGCGCCACCTAGTTCCAACCATCCTTGTCGGCAAACTTTACACCCCTTTCCCAAGCATATGTCGCAGGTAATATCTACTTCAAATGAAGGCTCTGTGAATCTGAAATCATAGGGTCTTAATCTGGTTTTTCTTTCTGGACCAAAGTATTTTTTGGCAAAATAATCTATTGTTCCTTTCAAATGGACGATTGAAATTCCAGCATCGACAGCAAGTCCTTCAAATTGGTGAAACATGGGAGTATGTGAAGCATCCGATTGGGGTCGGTAGCATTTGGCGATATTTACCATTCTTATTGGGGGTTTCCCTACCCTTTTCATTTCTCTAACCTGCCCGGAGGATGTATGTGGGGTTAAAACCATTCTTCCGAATTTTGAGTGAGCGTTAGTGTCAATGAAGAACGTTTCCATTTCATCTCTTGCTGGGTGATTCTTGGGGATATTCAAAGCCTCAAAAGCAAACCAATCCCATTCAACTTCAGGATATCGCACCCGAACAAAACCAATTTTTTCAAAGACTGAAGCGATTTCTTCGATTGCTTGGGATACAAGGTGAAGGTGTCCACGACTAAGTTTTTTACCTGGTATGGTGGGGTCAAACCAAGTTCGTGCTGCCTGTTTAAGTTTATTTTTTTGGGCAGCAATTTGTTTTTCAATTGTTGATTTTGCTTCGTTTGCCAAAATTCCAGCTTGCTTTCTCTCTTCATCATTTAGTTGCTTAATTCCCTTAATTAACTTAGTTAACTTACCACTTCTTCCCAGATAAGCGATTCTTAAATTTTCCAGTTCCTCGGCACTTTTAGCTTCCACAATTTGCGCCAGAGCTTCGTTTTTGAGATTTTGGATATCTTTAAGTAACATGTAATGCCTAAAATGTTGTCCTTGAAGATTATTTTACCTCGGAGACTATTTTTTCGAAAGTCTTAGGATCACGGGCAGCGATATCAGCAAGCATTTTTCTATCGAGCTCGATGTTTGCTTTTTTAAGGCGATTGATTAACTGATGATAAGTTAAACCATGTTCTCGGGCAGCAGCATTTAATCGCATAATCCAAAGTCGCCTTAGATCGCGTTTTCTTAGTTTCCTGCCAATATAAGCATACTGCCCCGCATGAAGGAGGGCTTCTTTGGCAACCTTTACTCGCTTTCGGGCAGCGTGCTTATAACCTTTAGCCGCTTTCTTGATTTTTCTGTGACGTCTGGCGGCAAGACTTTTTGTTCTTGGCATAGTATTTTCAGTTGGTCAGTCTATCAGGTTTCAGTTTTCAGATTTCGGTTTGTCGGTTGAGCAGTTTGAAAACCGATGGACTGATGAACCGACAACTGATCACTGATACCCGAAAAACCGACTTACTGACCCAATACCTTTCTAATCTTTTTGGCATATGTTTTTTTTGTTTCAATAGTTCTTCTCAGTCGTCTTTTCTTGGCCCTCGACTTCTTAACACTTAAATGTCTGGCAAAACCTTGGCGACGCAAGACCTTACCAGTCTTGGTTACTCTAAAGCGCTTGGTGATTGATTTTCGTGTCTTTTGTTTCGGCATATACTCTTCGCTTAGAGTGAAAGAGTAGAAGAGTAAAAAAGTGTGATTGATTTATTTCTTTTTGGATTTCTTTTTTTCCGCTCTCCCGCTCTCCCGCTCTCCCGCACTTTTAATCTTTGCTACAGGTGATATTATCATTACCAAGTGTCTTCCCAAAAACTTAGGTTGCATATCTACCGCAACTTGGTCTTCAAATTCTTTTAGAACCTTCTTTAAAAGATTATAGCCAAACTGTTTGCTTCCCATCTGTCTACCTTTGAATTTAACCACCACTCTTACCTTGTCTTTTACTTCTAAAAATTGCCTAATTCTTTCAATTCTAGTTTTATAGTCCGCCTCTCCGATAAAAGGCGAAAACCTAATTTCTTTCAATTCCCCACCCTTAACTTTCTTTTTCTGTTTTCTAAGCTTTTTTTCTTCTTGGTATTTAAATTTCCCAAAATCGATAATTTTTACAACAGGAGGTTTGGCTTTAGGTGCTATTTCAACTAAGTCTAAGTTGGCTTTTTTGGCTAAGTCTAATGCTTTAACCACTGTCATCACTCCAACCTGTTTTCCTTTTGTATCAATAACACGCACCTTCGGTGCGTGAATTTTATCGTTTATTCGCCAGTAAAGTTTTTTCTTGCTCAACTTAGCTTCTGAACAAATTGTAGCATGCTTACCTTAGGTTCTCAAGAAGTACGAGATTTTTTTTCAATCTTTTCCTTCACTCTGGCAATAAATTTATTTAGTTTAATTGGGCCCAAATCTTCACCGCTTCGCAAACGAAGTGCCACTGATCCCGCTTTTTCTTCTTTATCACCAATGACAGCAAGATAGGGAATTTTTTCAAGGGTTGCATTTCTAATTTTATAAGGAAGGGTTTCGTTTTTGTCATTTATCTCAGCTCTAATATCTTCCTCTTTCAATTTGGTTAAAACTTTCTTAGCGTAACCAACATTGCGCTTGCTTATTGGTAATATTGCGACCTGTACTGGTGAGAGCCAAACAGGAAAGGAACCGGCAAAATTTTCAATCAGAATCATCAGGAATCGCTCAGGTGACCCAATGATAGCTCGATGTAACATAACCGGCCTCTTCTTTTTACCTTTTTTATCAATATAAACTAACTTAAATCTGTCAGGCATAAAGTAATCAATTTGAACGGTTGATAGTTGCCACTCACGACCAAGACTGTCTGTTGCCAAAAGATCCATTTTCGGGGCATAAAATGCAGCCTCTCCTGGGGCATCGAAATGATCAATTTTATTCCTTTTCATTATTTTTTCGGCCCATTTTTCAGCCTTGTCCCATGTTTTTGAATCGCCGAGGTAATTTTTTTGTCTATCTTTGTCCCTGGTTGATAAGCGATAGCGATATTTAAAACCATAAGTAGCCATAATTTCTTTGATCATGTCAAGCATCATGTCTATCTCATCGTCAACCTGATCTTCTCGACAAAAGACGTGGCAATCGTCTTGGGAAAATGCTCTAGTTCTAGCAAGGCCAGCTAATTCACCAGGTTTTTCATCACGATAAAGCATAGCAAAATCGGTAATCCTTATCGGTAAGTCTCGATAGCTTCTTGATTTACTGGCGTAGATTTGGGTGTGTTGGGGGCAATTCATCGGCTTGAGAAAAAACTCTTCATCTGAATAATTTGATTGGACTTTAAACATTTTTTCTTTGTATTTATCGTAATGCCCAGAAACCTTGAATAGTTCTGCCTTTGAAAATTGAGGCGTCCAAACCTGATGATACCCTTTCCTTGACTGAATACTTTCAACATGCTCGTTAACCAATCTTCTTAAGATTGTTCCTTTTGGTGTATATAAAGGAAGCCCTGAACCAACGATTTCCGAGAAAGTAAATAGGTCAAATTTTTTGCCGAGAATACGGTGGTTTCTTTCCTTTGCTTCTTTAAGATTTTTTAGATATTGATCAAACTCTTTTTTGGTTGGCCAACAAGTACCGTAAATCCGGGTGAGCATTTTATTTTTTTCGTCTCCCCGCCAATAAGCTCCAGCAACTGATAAAAGTTTGAAGTATTTTAATTCTTCCTTTGGAGATTTGATGTGTCCACCACGGCAAAGGTCGCGAAACGCACCCGATTGATAAATGCTTAATTTCTTGCCCTCCTCACTAAACTCATCGATTAACTCTTTTTTATATGAATTATCTTTGTATTCTTTAGTGGCCTGTGTCTTAGTAACCGGATTTTTCTTAAAACTACTCCATTTTTGAACAAGTTCATGCATCTTTTTTTCAATTTTGGGAAGGTCATCTTCGGATATTTTTACTCTGCCGAAGTCAAAATCATAATAAAAACCATTTTCAATCGAAGGACCAATGGTATTTTTTGCTTTCGGCCACAACTCCAATACTGCCGCTGCCAGTAAATGAGCACACGAATGTCTTAGATTGTCTAAGTACTTGATATCCTTTTTCATAATTAAATATTACATTAAAAAACCTCCCTTTGGGGAGGTAATCATAGTCTTACCACTAACTACCTCCCTTGGTTTAAGGGGTGGCAGTAGTGGCGTTGACCAATGAATTTTCCATTTTATTCGAGCATTCGCGAAAGCCGTGGCCTTTTAGGCCGCGGATGAGACGAACGCGAAGAGTCAAACTTGTTGAGCCCAGAGGGCGAGAATGCCGAGGGTTCTTGGCCCTCGGTAGTTTATTTATTTCCGATATTATCTAAAGTAGTGGATATCCTTGTCAAGGTGGAATTAACAATTCGGGTATTATTTGGTATAATCGATCAATGGCCGAAAGAAGGATTTCCAGAAGAGGTTTTATTAGGGCAGGTTTAATAGCAGGTGCGGTAGTTGTTGGTGAAAGGATATTTCGAGACGTTTATTCTCCAACCGAAGTAGGTCCTTTGACCGAAAAGGAGATTGAGAAGCTCGTGTTTGTTACTGAAGGAAAACCGTCCCCGGTCTTTGAGATTCAAGAGGGTGAAATAAAAAGAAGGGTCAAGCCTGTTCCTGATATAAAACATTTTTATCAAGAAATTATCAGGATTGCCCAAAGAGAAGATCCACAAAGAGGAGTTGCCAAGGTTCATTCATTTCTTGATGCTTATCCTCTTGAAATTCACCTGTCAGGCGAAAATCGACGAAAAGTAAAAATCAGCGTAGATAGTGGTCTGGGTTACTATGAACCGCAACTTTATGAAGGACCACGTATAGTTTTATTTAAAGATTTTTTTAGAGAATATTATAATGCGGAAAGGGCGGGTCGTGAAAGTGATTGGCAAATGGCACAATGCGATAGAGGTGTTTATCATGAACTTATTCACTTATATCAAGACATGAGGGGCAGATACGCATTGGTTTTCAACTTGGCAATGAGAGATGTTTATATGGCAGCTAACAATATTAGTGAGGTAGTTAGTATGCATGGTTCTGAAGCAGAATTATTAACTAAGTTATTTAAAAATCAAAATTTAATGGCGATGTATAAAATTCTATTTTCAAATAGTCTTCAAGGTAATTCGAGTCTGATACAATATCTGGTTAATAAGTTTGAAGAAATAGAAGAAGAAGCACACCAAAAATCAGAGGAGATATTGACCGAACTTTGGGCAGAAAAGATGTGGTTCGATTTACAAGAGGTAAAAGAGAGACCTTATTTTGGCCAGTTTTTTTCCTTCGACGAGGTTAGTTGATTTAGAAAGGGTGTGAATGTGAAAGAGTGTAGCTTTAGGTTGATTGAAAAAAGAANNCCGAAAGGTGTCTAGCTATATCACCTCTCCGAGCCAGTGGCCCGCGGGTGTGTGTGAGTGCTACAAAAAAAAGAAACCAAATAAGAACGCGGTTAAATAGGAAAAATTGACTAGACCCCCTAGGGAAGGTGAGGTAAAGCTTTGAGCTTATGCTTACCCCACCTCCAAGAATTGTGTTTAGTCATAATACTCAGGAATAGGATTTTCGCGACAGTAGCCTAAAAGAGTCCTGTGAGCATCTGAGGCTTTAGGAGAATTCCTCCACATTAAGCTTTTGACATGGATCATTTCTTTTAGTTGCTCGTTTGTTGCGAATCGTTCAACCCTTCTGGCCCAAGTTTCAGAGACATCTAGTTTTGGGTATGGAATTGGGTATCCGGTTAAAACCAATTTTGCCGTTGTAGCAGAGTCAATTGTTTCTTCAGTAAATGCAGACTCTGATGTTGTTTTTCCTTTAGCTGCAAGGAGAACTGAGGAGATTGTGGTCAGACTTCTATCTCCGAAGTTTCCGGCAACGCCCAGCATATGAGAAATATGAGCAATGGAGGAGGTTCGTATACCTCCAGAAATCATTCCTCCACCAGCATTAATTTCTTCACTTCTTGTATGAGCCATTAAAGCCCTTGTTACAGAATCTAGAAGCAAAACTAGATGGTAACCTACTGAAGTAAGTCGCCGAGCGCGTTTGATTACAAAATCAAACATTTGCACCTGGTTTTGAAGTCTGTCTTCTCTAGGAGAAGCATGTATCTCAACCCGGGCAGATGAATGTTCTGTTTTTTCCATTACCCTTACATAATCGGTTTTGTCTTCTGTACGTTCACCGATTACAGCTGCAATCATAAAGAGATTGCTGATTTCTTTCGTCAGTTTTAGTCCTGCTTCCCAGATATCAAGTAAGTAAGTTGTTTTGCCTGCTCCTCCTGGGGAAGCAAGATATACTGATTGCCCGAGACCAAAGGGACAAAGCAATGTTGCTGCTCGTAGGTTGAAATTCCCATACTTTTCAACAGGAAATGGTTGGGTGGGATATGATCCAGGTAAAGCTTTAGGTCCAGATATTGGAGGCCAGCTTGTCGTGATTTTAGGAGAGGTTTCTCCATTGACAGAAATGATGTCTCTTGGGTCGTTGAAGACTATAAAGTCGCCTTCTTGTAATCCCCAAAGGTTCACTACCTCTTTAGGAATTAGTTTATCAATGTTGGGGTTTTCTGATTCCGAAAGAATCTTGCCCCTTTTATTTACCCTCAGATCTTCCGTTGAAGGTATAATCACGGTTTTTGGTGTCGGGATCTCAACGTCCGAGCGAGCATCGGCATAAAGTGGGATTTCCGACTCCGGAGGCATTTTTTGAACTATATAGCCTTCCATGTATCCCTCCTTTAGGGATAATTATTAATGTATTTATTCAGCTGTTTTTTCCCTTTTTTTGGGATTGGGAACAATATGGACTCTAAGGATAATTGTTAAACTTCAACCAGGATTTACTGAAAGTTTATGTTTAGAATGGTATATCGGAGTAATAATTAGACTAAAGACCACATTATTCCCAACCCCAAGCGTTCTTATTTGGTTGTCAAAGTGCCCTCCCTCGCCAAGGTTACTGAAGGTTGCTGTAGGGCAATCCTTCATACTTGTAACGAAAAGAGTGTAATAAAAAATATTGATTATTTAATAAGAGACACAACAAGAAAGAGGTGGGTGAGGAACAGGATTCAGGGAATTGAAGAAATCCTGTTCCCACCAGGTTCAGGAATCATTATGTGGTTTTTAGGGAATTGGATATTGTTCGAGAATTTCTTCTTTACTGATACCTCTTCCCACCAACCAAGCAAGCTCTTGGATAGATAAGCCATAGGTCAACACAATAGCTTTGGCTTCTTCTCTGGTGATGTCAGCCTCAAAGAGTTTCTTTTTGTATCGATTATCTTTCTTCCATAGTTCATCGAATTTTTCTTCTAATTCTTGAGCTGACTCGGTTATCGTTGGCCGAACTTCACTCGCACCAGAAAAAAGCTCGTTAATACTTCGTGCAGTCTTGGGATCTGATAATCCAGTAGGTTGAATTTCACCCCGGCCGTAATATCCCGGATCTTTAACTTCGAAAAGGTCGTATTCAACCGGCTTCGCAAGACGCATTAGTCGCACCTCTAGTGCTTTATATGTCTCGCTAGCTTTATCGTCTGCACTGGTTGGGTCTTCTTTCTCTGCGTATTCATCTTCCCATTTTCTTTCGGCCGATGCTGAGAATGTTCGAATTGTGGTTTCAAGTTTAATAGCCCTATCCTTGATAAGTGGAAGAGCTTGTTCAGCACCAATAGCATCTTCAATGAAAATAAGAAAGTCTTCCCCGCCAAATGCTCTTGCAGGAATGAGCATGCTAGCTACACCCTTTTCTCTAGCCCAATATTTAGTCCACTGGTCTCGTACCCAGCTGGTTTTGATACGTGGGTCCAGATCTTCTGGGTCTGGAGCGATTTTTAACTCATCGATATATCTCATATCGGTATATGAGCGATAATAATCTTCAACTTTTCCAGTCAATAGGCCGAGAAGAGTAATTTTACCTCGGACAAAAAAGATCACGTCTGTAAAGTAAATTACGCGCGTGTTGCGTTGGCTCCACCTTCTAAGCTGAAAATATATTGGTAGGCCGATTATGGTGAATGATAGGAAAGAACCAACAATTGACCCTTTTTGTAAGGGACTGAAGCTAAAAGGATTGGTGAGAAGATCCCCCGAGAAAGCACGTATGTAGGATCTAATTAAGGCAAGTCCTAAGCCAATAATTAGTCCAAGTAGGGGAAGTAATAACATACCAACTAACATTTCCCACCAAACAGTGGCTTGTTCGTTAACTTCAATTACTTTTTCCAACCTGGATCCAGGAATGGTTACATGGATTCTGCGTTCCTTTTCAGGTCGCAAGCGGCTATCTAGCCAGCTTTGTATTGGTTTTTCTATACCCTTGGTTGCATATCGGAAGATGGCTAAGTAAATAGCCAAAAGTAAAAGGATGGCAACACCACATATTGTTTTTATAAACATGTCTATTGACATTGAGCCCTCCTGGTTTTTTTAGGGGTGTTTTTTCACCCCCACTAATAGAGCTTTTATTCCCTTTTTTAGGGATGGATACAGCGTAGCCTTTAAGGATTGATTACTACTTTGAGAAGGGAATACTTTTCGACAGAATGCAAAGTAAATTAAAAGCTATGCTGTACCCATCCTTTTAAGGGAATTAATTGGTAACCACTCTTTCTTGTTGTGAATTTTTAAAGTACCCCTCCTCATCAAAGTTATCTAGAAGGGCGAGTCCTTCTTAGCTTGAATGAAGAAGTATGAAATTAGTGTTATTTATTCTCCTATTAAACAATCAAAATGTTAATTATTTAACAAGAGACACAACAAGAAAGAATAGTGCTGGACGACTGAAAGGGGTGAGAAAATAGCATTGGTTGGGCTCCCAAGCCTTTCAGTCGTCATCCGGTTTCGTCCGGTGGCGGACCACATTGGCCCAAGTAAAGATGAGGATTAAGTGCATCGTTGCGGTAGTGAAACTCGTTTGGTCCTTTCTTGTAAACGCCAAAATGGCAGTGAGGTCCGGTTGAGTTTCCTGTAGATCCGCACTCTCCTATCTTTTGTCCTTGTTGAACCTTTTGTCCTTCTACAACTGAAATATCAGAAAGGTGTGCAGAGACAGTGAAAACATTGGTCGCGTGTTGGATCCAGACGTGTTTGCCAAAATCACCCCTTGAGGAGATTTTAACCACTTGTCCGGGTCCGACAGCCATGATTGTTGCCCCCGTTAGGCAACCGTAGTCGATTGCTGGATGCCAGAGTCCATTTCCTAAATCTTCCTTCCAATCCTGAGTGACTACAGTTATGTTTTCAGAAGCAAGGGGTGCTTCCAACCAAGTTGACCCCTCAGGAAGAAGACCGATGGTATCGAGGACTATTATCGCAGTCACTCGGGCATCTTCTTGGGGACTGATACCATATTCTAGGTTTTCAATTGGCTGGTAAGTAATCACATCAGTTCGTCCAACGGCGTTATTGATCCGTTTTGATCTAGAGACGAGCCGTTTTCGGTAATCCTGATTGTGATTCCAGCCATAAAGTTTTTCAACCTTTTTTTGGTCTGATTGACCTGCGCGGTATCCTATGACGTAAAGGTGATGGGCAATAGCATGCATAGTTGTTTTTTCATCCCAAAAATCACAGGAGCGCAGCGTTCTATCACCACTTTTGGATAATCCGTCGTTACAGCGGTGAAATGCCTCTGATGGGATAAATTGACCCCCACCAATTTCACCAGCGGAGCATCCACCAGTATAACCAGAATAGTCTGATTTAATATACTGGTTTATTACTCCATGCTTTTTCCAGTGAGCTAGGAGCCATTTTGCTGCTTTTTCCTCAACTTCGGGATTTAAAGCTTTATTTTCTTTTGCTTTTTTAATCCCATCACAGGATCCTACATTGCTACCACTACCAGTTTCATATTGGTAAATGGAAAGTAGGATTCCAGAGTCAATATTTACTCCGTATGTTCGCTGAATCCATTTGGTTGCAGCGATAGCGTTGGCAACTGTACTAGGTTTTTGTCCAGCGGCTGTCACTCGAGCAGCATCCATAGGTGAAAGGTCGTATTCAAGATAACAACCAATACCCAACAACGGAGATAGATAAGAGTTATACTTGTCTGGTGCGGTATCGTGGACATAGCCCATTGCGGAAACGGTACTTATTGGCACTATGTACCCACAAAGGAAGGCTACGCCCACGAAGAAAGTCATTGTAACCCAAATGCCCGCACCCAGAAGTTTGCGTGCGGTGTTCATTCCGCACTTTCCCTTAACCCCACTTGCGTCCAATTACTTCAAGAATATTTGGACTGAGGCGTCTGTTTACTGTGGCAATCTCTTCCATCTTATCGATTCCTAATGCGGGATCGAAGAGTACTGCTACTTGATGGAGATCTTTCCTTAGCTGGATAGCTAGGGAACAAGATTCAGGAAAACCACCAGGAAAGTCGCTTTCTAGTTCTTTAAATGCGTGAGCGGTGAACATAACGTGCATTCTTCTTTTGCGGTAATTATCAACCGCATCTCGCATTTCCGCTCGGGCTGCTTCACCAATCCTTGATGGCATATCGCCCAAGTTGACGTCCTGAACTTTGGTTGGCCATTTAACTAGATCGTCGAAGAGAACGACACAAAGCTTACTATCCTCTTCTTGCTCGCCTTCTTTTTGACCCTTCCTTTCACCTTCAGGAACAAAACATTTTTCCCAAGCAAGGGTAAAGGCTTGAATAAAAGCGAGTGCCCAGTTGTAGAATCGCCAGGTTTGTGTTTCTGGTCTTATAATCAGGGGAAGACCCAAAGGTTCACCTGATTCCTGCCAAGGCAGAACCATTTGTTGCTGGACTGTGTTGTTCGCGTCAGCTGCGTCTTTCTGAAAGAGCAATTGTTCCTCTTCAGGATCAGTAGAATCAGGTAGAGAAATGTTCCACACATCTCCCCCAAATTCTTTAGCCCAGTCTGGCGCAGCTTCACCTTTAGCGGTACTTAGTTGTACCACCAGAACGTGTGGTGTTTTTTGCAAGGCAATTGATACGGCGGTAGTGGTTTTGCCAGTACCTTGCTGCCCAACAACGATGATTGCCGGGTAGTCTTCAGCTTTGATGAAAAAGGGACGGCCGGCGACACCAACGTTTAAGTTACCACCAATGTCATCGGCTTTTTCAGCCACAGCTACCAGGCGCTTAAATAACTTTGCGGGATCCTCAAGGCGGTGCCGACCCCATCTTTCACAGGTTGCGCTGGAGGGGGGTTGACTTCCAGGAACGAAAGCATAATAAGCAGTCTCTACGTCCGCCCCTGTTATTTTTCGCCAGTTTCCCAATTTCCTTAGCTGGCGTCCAATGCGACTGATTTTAGGTGTTTCTTTCCCAGAGAACTCAGAAGAAGTTCTCAGGATTGTAGTGGCAAACACCGAAAATAATTTTTCCCCAAACTTTCTTTCACTGTCGGGGACGTCGAAGGCCTCGGTGTGTACCCAGATGTCGACATCAAGAGCTTGAATTGAAGGAAGAAATCTTAGCTCAAGTATACCCTTCCAGTAAGCAAAAGCCCGGTCGTCATAAATGACGTATCGATGCTTAAAACGAGGCCGGGAAGGTGCTGCGTAGCGTAAGGGGTGTACCTTTTGTTTAGTGAAATCCATTGGTAGACGATGAATTACGGCATTGAGGACACTTCCACCCTGATAGAAGTCAGGAATTCTCCCGTATCGGGCAGCAGTCGGTTCTCCTCCATCAGGAATCATTCCTTTTGAGAGGCCCGAGATTATATAGTCATGACCGTATATGTTTCCACCGTCGAAACCGTCGTACTTCCAGTGAGGTAGTACGAAACTGAACCACTCGTCAAGGTACTTATTGTAGGCTAAGTTGCCCTGTTTTCGTGCCGTTTCTAAAAGACCCCGAAACGGTTGGATGGTTTTGGGGATCGACCTCACTAAAAGAGTGAAATCATCCAGGTAACGGTGGGTGTAAATATAGTGAAGATCTGGACGTGGTTCTTCATGTATGGCAAATGTTCTCCACATAATTTTTTGACCCAACCTATCAACTGGAGCGAGTGAAAGACGATCCCTTAGGAGAGCAGATGCTTGTACTCCTAATATTTCTTCTGCTGTCCTGATGTTAATATCCTTTTCGTCAGGTTTTTGGTTTTTTTGCCCTCGTTTTTTTGCTCTTTTAAGCTTCGGCAATTTCATGGCTTCCTCCTTTAGGGAGAGTTGGGTGATTAATC
>JABAOF010021642.1_pt1 | contig 29839 bp, 25 predicted proteins | sample 7062171 | NCBI WGS metagenome assembly JABAOF01 (sample SAMN14538628, study PRJNA623070) | marine sediment metagenome | biome: marine biome [ENVO:00000428]; feature: marine pelagic biome [ENVO:01000023]; material: deep marine sediment [ENVO:00002113] | place: India: Gulf of Khambhat ...
GCTGCAGCTCCCAAGCCCACCCGCAGATTCGGGAACTGATGCTTCCCCTCCTCAAAGAATTCCACAGAAGAATCCCTGTGCTTTTTGACGATCTCTACGACCGGTTTTTTGGGCGTAAAGCGCGTTGAATTCGGGTCGGATTGATCGTTGCTCATTTCTCAGGAACTGTCGAAAACAGAATTTGAGCACGAAGGAGAGACGTTTAGCGTGATTTCCCTCTGGCTTCTTTACACCCGGACCTGAAAAAGATAAGATGTCCACGCTTCTCATACCCGGATATCGATTGCAGGATGACATGGCGAGGGCAGTCTCAAAAACAGTGACACTGGATTTGAAGGAACACAAGCTCTCCAATGGGCTGTGTGTCCTGGTGCTTCGTGATTCGAGTCTTCCCGTGGTGAGTTTTCAGATGCATTTTGCCGCAGGCTCGCGAAATGAGAGGCCTGGAATCACGGGGATCAGTCACCTGTTCGAGCACATGATGTTTCGGGGCTCAAAAGAGCTCGGTCCCGAAGAATTCTCCAAGATCATTCAGGCGAATGGCGGTCATACCAATGCTTTCACGACCACGGATAACACTTCATACTACGAGAACCTCCCCGCCAAAAAGCTCGAACTTGCGATGCATTTGGAGGCAGAGAGATTGGAAAATCTCAGAATTACCGAGAAGAACTTAGTCACGGAAAGGGAGGTGGTCCGAAGCGAAAGGAAGTATCGAACCGTGAACAGTCCTTTTGGCCTGGCCATGGAACAGCTCTTTGCGACAGCATTTCAAATTCATCCGTATCGATGGCCCGTGATCGGATGGGATCAGGACCTGAAAAGTCTAACCTTGGAGGACTGTTTGGAGTACTATAGAATCCACTACGCTCCAAATAACGCCGTCATGGTGATCGTGGGTGATGTGAAACCTGACCGTGTTTTCGCACTTGCGGAAGCGCATTTTGGCCATCTCGATACTCAGCCAGACCCGGCCCCGGTTCGCACCCGGGAAAAACCCCAGCGGGGTGAGAGACGGGTTGTCTACAAGAAGGTTGCACAGCTCTCCGCCCTTTTTGCGGGGTTCCATATCCCAGAAATCACGAACCCAGACATTTTCCCTCTTTTAGTTCTCGTGTCCGTTCTCTCCCATGGACGATCCTCGCGGTTGTATCGGAAGTTTATTAAAACGGGGAGGGCAGTTGAGGCGGAGGCGGATTTGGGACCGCCTCCCTTTATATTCATGGACCCGGGGTTACTGATCCTCTCAGTCGCTGCTTCGCCTCGAGAGGATATCGACAGGTTGGAGCAGGACCTCTGGAAGGAGATAGATATCTTGAAAAGCGACGCTGTAGAAGTCGCTGAAATAGAGAAGAGCAGAAAGAAACTGCGGTCATCCTTTTTGATGCTTCTTCAGACACACTTCTATAAAGGGATCATGGCGGGGGTTTGCCGGATTCGCACCGGAGATCATCGATGGGTGAACAGAATCGAGCCGGCCTATCAGGAGGTGACCGCCGAAAACGTCATGGATGTGGCGCGACGATATCTGAATGAGGACAACCGCACGGTCGCTCGCCTGGTCCCAGTCTCTCCAAAAGAGAGTGCTAAGTGGGGGGAATACGAATAATAGCGCGGGGAACGGGGGTCAGCCGTCAGCAGAACCGACGATGGCAGGCGATCATTGGAATGGATTCATCAGATGGGTTCGAATGTCAGCTCCGGCTCTTGTGATACGGGGTTCAAAAGAGGGGGGATACGGGCCGACAAAAAACGGATCCCGGGTCCCTGACAGTTGACCCCTTCGAGCCCAAGAGAGAAAGATGGCTTCCATCAAGCTTCCTGAAATTGAACGTCGAACTCTTGCCAACGGTCTAAAGGTTCTCGCGGCCAAAGCTCCAGGCCTCCCTCTGGTGACTGTTGTATTGATGCTCAAAAGAGGTGCTGAAGCCGATGAAGAGGGGAAGGCTGGCCAGGCCGATCTCACCTGTGAGATGTTGACCCTGGGAACCCAGGCCCGCTCTGGCGAACAGATCGCCCTCGAAATCGATTCTCTCGGCGCCAGGCTCAGTTTTCATGCCTGTTGGGATGCGAGTTACATTGAAATCGCAGGACTCTCTGAAGACCTGCAATCCCTCCTCGAAATGATTTCAGAACTCGTCTTGAGGCCGACTTTTCCGAAGCGTGAATTCGACCAGCTGAAGGGCCGACGAATCGCGAGACTTATCCAGGATCAAGATGAATCCGAGGTCGTCGCCGATGAGCATTTTTTGCAGTTGGTTTTCGGAGGGACTCCCTACGGTCACCCCCGGCGAGGAACTGTCGATTCTGTTAACGCCCTCTCTCTTCAGGATCTTGAATCCTTTCATGACAGCCACTTTTCGGCAAATCGGTGCGTTCTCATGATCGTTGGAGACATCGATTTCGAAGCGGCATTTCAGGGGGCGGCAGAGTTCCTCGGTCCGTTGAAAAAGGGTTTGGACGGTCCTGATTCCCCACGATTCCCAATACCGAGCAGAACAAGTCGACAGATTCGAATCATACACCGCCCAGACCTCACGCAGAGTCAGATTCGGATGGGACATTCAGGTATACAACGGAAAAGTCCAGATCACGATGTCTTTCAGGTGACGAACTACATCCTCGGCGGAGGGGGATTCTCATCTCGGCTCATGGAAAAAGTTCGCTCCCAGATGGGCTATACATACGGGATCTCGAGCCGTTTCACGGGGCGGAGGAATCCCGGACCTTTTGTCATTTCGACCTTTACGCCAAACGATAATACCTTAGCGGTCGTCAACGAAATTCTAGAGGTTGTCGGCACATTCATTCATGGAGGGGTAACGTCGAAGGAATTGAAGGAGGCACAGAATTACTATTTGGGAAGCTATCCCTTTCGGTTTGAAACGCCTCGCAAGGTTGCCCGGGAGATTCTTGAAGTTGAATTGTATGGACTCGGTCTTGAGAGCCTCGCCGATTATCCCCGGAGAATCTTAGGCGTCACACAGAGGGTGATCGGTTCAGCGGCTCGTCGTCATATTTTTCCAGACGTCTTCGCGGTTGTGATTGTCGGAAACGGTGAAGTCTTCCAGAAAGCGATGGAAACGGTGGGTCCTGTCGAGCTTATTGATTTCCAGACTCTCGTGACACGAGGCTAAGCGCCCAGCCAATCTCTCGCCGAAACTCCTGGCAATGGTCATCCCGGCTGGTCAGGGGAGACCTCTCCTTCTCTCATCAAGGGGTCACCCTGTCGGACCCGTCCAGGGCATTCTTTTGATCTTTGAAAGAAAACTCAGGCGGCCCAAACCCCTGCAGGACTTTTCCTCAAAGCCTGCCAGACAACGAGAAGAAGCTTCTGCGTATTGAAGGGCTTCAGGACATAGTCGTAGGCACCTGCTTCTAAAGCGTGGATCCCGTTGTCGACTGTCCCACAACCGGTCAAAACGACCACTGGAAGCGTCTTTTTGAACTCCTGGGCCAGTTTCAAGAGCTCCATCCCGTCCATTTCCGGCATCTTCATGTCAGTGATCACCAGATCGAAGTGATCGACACTCTCGAGAAGGTCTATAGCCTGTTTTCCATTGTGGGCCGTTTTCACCTCGAAGCCGGCAAACATGAGAAGGTCCCGAATGGTTTGAGCGACTCGAGGTTCGTCGTCAACGACGAGTATCCTGGCTCTTGATTTCCTGATTTTTTGCCTGCTCACCGCCTTGACGAGTATTTGGTCGACCGAGATTTGTTTGGCTTTTTTTCTCCCTTGGAGTCGTTCCATCCTCCACCTCCTTCCAAGAGCAAAGAAGCGCCTCCAAATGGAATGGCGCGATGGCAGGCATTACTGAGCAATTTTCATACCACGGTGGACATGAGCAAGACTTGACCATTAAGTCTTTGAATCTAATGGGATTCTCGATTGAGTTCCATTTTGGAATTCGACTTTTTGTGAGAATATTCATCGGATAATGACGAAAATTGTTACCAAACCGGACAACAATTGGCACCTGATGCGATCTCATTTGTGAAATGCAAATGAGGGACTGGATCCGTGAGAACAAAGAGTCCTGAAATCTTTCAAAGCCGAAAAGGGAGGAGATAAAAGGACTGGCAAAACATGAAACCGATGCGAAGGAGTGGACGTTTTGAGTTTCTGGATAGGGATTGGACCGGGGGTTTATTCCTTCCCCTCGGCAAAGAGGCCCCACTTTTTCTTCTTTGGCTTTTCGATCGGCGGCTCTTCGCCCGACAGTTTAGCAAATTCCTCAAGAAGTTCCTTCTGTCGCTTGCCCAGGCGAGTCGGCGTCTTCACGATAACTTGAATAATTTGGTCGCCCCGGCCTCCCCCTCTCAAATGTTTGGTCCCACCTCCACGTAACCGGAATACTTCCCCAGACTGTGTGCCTGGTGGGACCTCAAGGGACTCTGTCCCCTCCAGAGTTGGAATATCCAAACGGGTTCCAATGGCTGCTTGGGGAAAAGAGATGGGAATCTGGCAATAGATATCATCCCCCTCTCTTTCGAAGAACTCATGGGGCTCTGTGTGGATAATGACGTAAAGGTCGCCTGGTGGCCCGCCGCGAAAGCCCGGTTCACCCTCACCTTGAATTCTCAACCTCGAGGCCGTGTCAACCCCTCCGGGTATAGTGAGATGGATCTTTTTCTCTCTCTTGACCCTCCCTCCACCTCGGCATTCCTTACACGGATGGGTGATGAAACTTCCCTCTCCTCTGCAGTGGCTGCACGTTGTGCTGATGGTCAGAAAACCTTGAGAGTGCGTCACCTGCCCGGTTCCATGGCAGTAAGGGCACTCAGAACGTGACGTTCCGGGAGCGACTCCGGTGCCTTTACAACTCGAGCAGTTTTCGGATCTGGGAACTTCGATTTCTTTTTCGGTACCGAAAGCTGCTTCCTCGAAACTGATCGTTAGATCGTATCGAAGATCTTGTCCGGGTTGGGCATGGCTCTGCCTTCTTCGGCGTGAACCTGTTCCAAATCCGAAGAAATCCTCGAAGATGTCACTGAATGTCGAGAAAATGTCTTCAAAACCCCGAAAACCAGTAAATCCGGTACCTTTCAGGCCTTCATGACCATAAAGGTCATAGAGCTCCTTTTTCTGCGGGTCCCTCAGGACTTCATACGCTTCAGCGGCCTCTTTGAATTTCTCTTCGGCTTCCCTATCACCTGGATTCCGGTCGGGATGGTACTGGAGGGCCAGTTTCCGATAGGCCTTCTTGATTTCATCCTCTGTTGCGTTGCGGGAAACGCCGAGGACCTCATAATAGTCTCTTTTGGCCATGAGCAAGTATTTCTGAGAGGGTGTGGCGCGAGGTTACGATAAACGAGGTGGGCCAGCGTGAAATCTGGCCCACCGACCTTTGAATGTACCTTGAGTCCCTGCGAAAACCCTCGAAATTAGTACATCCCGCCTCCAGGAGGCATTGGCGGTGCTGGAGCCTTCTTTTCAGGTTTCTCGGCCACCACTGCCTGGGTGGTGATCATCAGGGATGCGACACTCGCAGCATTCTGTAGAGCGAGCCGAACCACCTTGGTGGGGTCGATGATTCCAGCCTTGACCAGGTCGGTATACTCTTCTTTGGCTGCGTCAAACCCGAAGGCACCCTTTTCTTGCTTGAGTTTTTCAACGACGACGGACCCTTCCAGACCGGCATTCTCCACGATGATTCGGGAAGGCTCCTCGAGGGCCTTTTTGACGATATTGATACCAATCTGGCGGTCTGGGTCCTCTGTCTTCAGCTGCTCTAAAATAGACAGACACCTGAGGTAGGCGACGCCACCACCCGGGACGATTCCCTCCTCAACGGCAGCTCTGGTAGCATTCAGTGCGTCTTCGACACGGGCCTTCTTTTCTTTCATCTCCGTCTCTGTTGCGGCACCCACGTTGATCACTGCCACACCACCAACGAGTTTGGCCAGCCTCTCCTGGAGCTTTTCCCGATCGTAGTCTGAAGTTGTCTCCTCGATCTGAGTCCGGATCTGTTTGACCCGACCTTCCAGAGCTGATTTTTCTCCCCGTCCCTCAACGATCGTGGTGTTTTCCTTGTCGATGCTGATGCGCTTGGCCTGTCCAAGATCGTTCGCCGTGATGTTCTCAAGTTTAACGCCAATGTCCTCGGAGATCACTTGGCCGCCGGTCAGAATGGCGATGTCTTCCAGCATTGCTTTCCTTCGGTCTCCGAAACCAGGGGCTTTGACCGCTGCACACCTGAGGGTGCCACGGATTTTGTTCACCACGAGTGTGGCCAGGGCCTCGCCCTCTACATCTTCGGCAATAAGCAGGAGGGGCTTTCCGGATTTGGCGATCTGTTCGAGAACGGGCAAGAGATCTTTCATGTTGCTGATCTTTTTCTCATGAAGCAGAAGGTATGCATCCTCCAATTCGGCCACCATCTTTTCCGGATCTGTAACAAAGTATGGGGAGAGATAGCCCCGATCGAACTGCATTCCCTCGACAATGTCTAGGGTCGTCTCCATGCCCTTAGCCTCTTCGACCGTAATGACCCCTTCTTTTCCGACCTTGTTCATGGCCTCGGCAATGACATTTCCGATCGTTTCGTCATTATTGGCTGAGATCGTGCCAACTTGACTGATCTCCTTCTGCTCTTTGGTGGGTTTGCTCAGTTTCCTGAGCTCGTTGATGACTTCATCAACGGCCAGGTCTATTCCGCGTTTCACATCCATTGGGTTAGCCCCTGCGGCGACAACCTTATAGCCCTCACGGTAGATCGCTTGGGCCAAAACAGTCGCTGTCGTGGTCCCGTCACCGGCTGTGTCACTGGTCTTGCTGGCGACCTCCTTGACCATCTGGGCCCCCATATTCTCGAACTTGTCTTCCAGTTCGACCTCTTTGGCCACCGTTACGCCGTCCTTCGTCACCGTCGGGGACCCGAAGGACTTCTCTAGAATCACATTCCTCCCCTTGGGGCCGAGGGTCGCCTTGACCGCATCAGTCAGGATGTTCACTCCTTTAAGGATTTTGGTCCTTGCGTCTTGGTCGAATTTCAATTCTTTTGCTGCCATTGTCAATCCTCCATTTCAATACAAAGATTTCCATTACTTCTCAATCACACCAAGGATGTCGTCTTCCCTCATGATAAGGTGTTCTTCCCCCTCGATCTTTATGTCAGTTCCAGCATACTTTCCAAAGAGAATCCGATCTCCCTTCTTGACGTCGAGGGGCTGCACCTTACCGTCCTCTCTGACTTTTCCCTTGCCCACGGCGATGACCTTTCCCTCGATGGGCTTTTCCTTAGCCGTATCGGGAATAATGATGCCGCCTTTGGTCTTTTCCTCCTCTTCGACCCTCTTCACAATGACACGATCTTGCAAAGGCCTGATTTTCATCATGATCTCCTTTCTTATAATTTGATTTCAAGTCGTTTCTCGGGTAGCTGAATCGTCCAAAAACTAATCATGGCCATGGCAGTTGTCAAGTTGTCCTGGTCACAAGTCCTTGTACCCGGCCTTCTTGTAATTATCCAGGGCCCTCGTCTTCAAATCTTCCCGCTTGGTTTTCTCCGCCTCTTTGTCTGCCAATTCGGCTGCGTGGCTGTAAAGGCCCTTTTTTTCGTAATCTCGAATCTGGTTTTCCACAGGGGTGCGTTTCTCGCTTCCCATTCGGAAGCTGGAGACCGAGAACACACGTGTCACCGGGGCGTGACAGTGGGGACACCTCTTCAGGGGATCCTCATTGATGCGCTGAATTGCCTCGACTCCCGTCTGGCATCTGCGGCAGCCCCTCTCGCCATTGATAACCCTGTATTCGTATATAGGCATGAGGAATGGAGCGTTAATGGAGCCGAGCGTCCAATATCTCCTGCTGGACGGAAAACTAATCACCCTTCCCGGTTTTGTCAAGGAGACAGCGTCTGGTGTTTTCGGACTTTTTGGAATCAGATTCTTACACTTATCTCAATTCGTGCAGGCGCATGAAGCCCGTTTCCATCTCTCCCGGAGCACACGGAGATCTCTGAGTTTCGCCCCGAATCGCTGAGAGGGCGATTCAGATCAAAAGCGTCCACGCTTCGCATGTATTGATTGGGGCCCCCCACGCGATTCGTTGTGAAATCTGTTCGAGCGCATTTGACAGGCCTAGCCAAGATATAATATAGCAAGGTAGATCAATTCCTCGACTCTCGAGATCTGCGATTGATGCTCAAGATTTTCATCCTTTTCGTCCTTCTCGTTCTTTCCGGTTTTTTCTCAGGTTCTGAGACTGCTTTTTTCAGCCTGGGCCATGGGAAACTGCGAGGATTTGCCAAGAGTCGGACACCGAAAAAGAAGCTCGTTGCGAGGATGATGGAGAATCCCGTTCGCCTGCTGGCCACCCTCCTCCTCGGTAACACTTTTGTCAACATCGCCGCCGCGAGTCTCGGACAGAACATTATTTCGAGTTTTCTGAGCGAGAGAGGGGCCATTGTCCTGGCTACTCTGGCCATGACCCTTCTGATTCTCGTTTTTGGAGAGATCACTCCAAAGACGCTCTCCGTGCACAGGTCTGAGAATGTTGCCCTCTGGGTTGGAAGGCCGTTGGATATCTTCTCATCAGCCATTGGCCCAATCCGTCGGTTGTTACGGCGGATAACCGAAATCCTGTTGGCCCTTTTCGGGGTGAGGACAATCGATCGGGGTGAGGGTCCGTCTGAGGAAGAACTCAGGACCCTTGTCGACATCGGCTTCGACGAGGGTGTGGTCAACCGTTTGGAAAGGGAGATCATTCACAAGGTCTTCTCCTTTCATGACAAGACTGTCCAGCAGGTCATGACCCCCCGGGTCCAGGTGTTGAGTCTTCCAGTCGATACCCTGCCAGGAGAGGCCCTGAGCACGCTCAAAAATCGACGTTACTCCCGAGCCCCTGTATACGAAGGACAAGAGGAGCACATCATTGGAATCCTTCACATCAAGGATTTCGTTCATACGCCAGAGGCCGAATCACTTCGAGCTATTCTCCGCCCAGCCCAGTTTGTTCCAGAGACCCGCCGGATTGATACGCTCTTTCACGAGTTCAGGAAGAATAGACAGCACTTCGCTGTCGTCATCGATGAGTACGGGGTGTATTGCGGAGTGGTCACGATGGACGACCTTCTGGAGGAANNCTATTCCGAAGGATTGGCCGGAGTGCGGCCTTGGTGAAAGGGGTTACGGAGCTTGAGATGTTCAACCGGAAGATGGGGACCAAACTCGTCGATCCGGAAGCCCAGAGTATCGGAGGCTATGTGATCAATCGCCTCGGAAGAATTCCAGAGGCAAAAGAACGGCTGAGGATCGGAGACCTTCAATTCGAGATCGTCAAAGCTGAGCCTAACCGCATCGTCAGAATGCTTGCCAAGAGAATTCCGAAAAAAAGGTTCTCGGTGAGGCAATGACCTATCTGATTTTCATCATGGTTTGCCTTCTTGGCTCCGCCTTCTTCTCAGGGGCTGAAACAGCCATCGTCTCAGCCAGCAGGATCAAAATCCGTCATCTGGCCGGACAGGGTAACAAAAGGGCGGCGACAGTCCAGCAGTTTCTGGCCAGGCCGGAGTGGATTTTGTCGGTCACCCTCGTCGGCACAAACATCTTTGTGGTTCTCGGTTCGATCCTCGCAGCGACCTTTACGATTTCGCTTGTTCGGCAGCAAGAGGAACTCGGCATGGCGGTTGCGACGATTGTCATGACCCCCATCATGCTCATCATTGGAGAAACCCTCCCCAAGGCTTTCTTCTACCAGCATGCCAATTGGATCGTTCTGAGAATTGCCCCAGTGTTACAGGTCTTTTCCATTCTTTTCTATCCCGTTGTTCAGATCTGCTCGCTTCCAGCGAAGGTGCTTGTTCGGATCATCGGTGATCGTGACAAAGTGAAAAACCCCTTTGTCACCCGCCAGGAACTCAAATTGCTGATCATGGGCGCCCATAGCGAGCTCAATGTCCACGAACAAGAGATGATTGGGCACTTGTTCAAGTTCAGCGAGATCGTGGCGAGGTCTATCATGGTCCCCCTCGAGAGGGTTGTGGTTACGGACGTGCGAGGAACCGTAGCCGATGCGATGAGGCTCATCAGAGAAAGCGGTCACTCTCGGCTTCCCCTTTACGAGGGACGGATTGACAATATCGTTGGATACGTTGCGGTTCAGGATGTTGTCGGCGTGGATTCTAGTCTGCCCCTCTACCGAGTCAGACGTTCGGTGATTTTCGTTCCAGAGAACAAGAGCATTTCCGGTCTTCTCGTTCATCTGAANNTCTGAAACAGGTTGGACAGCACATGGCCATCGTCGTCACCAAGCATCGGCGGGTATCCGGACTGGTGACGCTTGAGGATATTGTAGAGGAGATCGTCGGGGAGATTGAGGATGAATACGATGCTCCTCCGACCCGGGAATAGCAAATGGGGCATGTATTTTCTGCAAACGCCCTGCTTAGATCCCCTTGCTCAAAGGCTCGGCATACCCAGTCAATTCTACATACCCGACTCCGGAAACAGGCTCTCCTTTGTACATGCCATGGACTCTGACGCTCCCCTCCCAGTAGACGACTCGGCTAGACTCTTGGGTGAGGAGTTCCTGATCGGAAACGGCCGGAGTCACCGTCAGTTCGATGCCTGAGTGGGGAACGCGGATTCTCCATCGGGCAGGGTAGCGGGCCCCCGTCTTTCTGCTTTGCCAATCCGCCAAAACCTGGACGCCGAAATCTTCCAGGCGAAGGTGTCGGGATGTGCCGTCGGGGAAAGTCAGGGTTCCGCTGGAGTGGGGATCAGGTTCTCCGTCCTTGTGTCGAATCACATAGATCATTAAATCCGAGTCGTTTTCCAGCTGAATGCTGAACCAATCCCACCCGACCTGATAATCCCGCAGTTGGTTTGATCCAAATTCATGGTCCATCCAACTGAGGCCCTCCACCTGGAAAGTTTTCCCTTTCACGGTCACTTCACCCTGGGTCTTCATCCGGGTAATGGAATAGTAGTAAGAGGCATACCCCTCACCTTCGGCTTTCTGGCTGACGCCGTCTATGCCGTTTACGACCGGGGGCTTCGAGGGTGACAATCGAAACCGAATGGCCATGGTGGGATCTCGTGCCTTAAGCAGGTGGTCCTCCCCCTCTCCTCTGAGAGACCAGTCCTCCACCCAAACGTGCAACCGGTCTGTCGCGGCTCCCGCTTGTCCAAGGGCCCCCCGGCTGATTCTCTCTCGATAGACGAAAGTCTTTCTGTCTTCGTCCGTTAGGGCAAAATGGGCAAAATAAACCGTATTGAGTGTCCACCGCGATTGCTCGGTTCCCTGTCGTCTGAGGGCGGTTCTGAAAAATGTGAGTTGGTAGCCAAAAGATCTTCCATCTCGTGACTTGACGTGGCCCGTGTAGTACCACCACTCGGTTTGGTAATCAGGATGGGAATAATGGTCCTGGGGAAAAGCCATCGTTCTGCCCGGCAGAGCTTTTTGAAATTCCTGTGCAGTGGCAGGTACGGCGGCCAAATAAGCAAGGCACAGGGATAGGAACCACAGTCGCTTTCTTTCCATTCCCATCACTCCATTTTCACCGCTTCGGCCACCTGTTTTTTGGCCGCCATTTGGGCTGGGATGAGGCCGGCAAGAAAAGCTGCAATGACGACGAGCACAATGGATTGCATAAACACAGACGGAACGGGAAAGAACTGGATGGTCCATCCAAAAGACTGCCGGTTGATCACATAGATCAGAACCATGGAAAGGAGGATGCCACTTCCCGAACCGAGGAAAAAACTGAAAATTCCCATGAGCTGGGCCTCTAGAAGCGTCATTTTTTGGATCTGTCTTTTGAAGGTCCCGATCGCTCGCAGAATCCCGAAGTCCCTTTCCCGCTCGATGACCAGAGCCAGCATGGAATTCACGATTCCGAGAATCGCCACGACAAAGGCGATCACTTTCAAGGCGTGGGCAATTGCAAAGGTCTGGTCGAAGATCTGGAGGATCTCGTCTCTCAATTCTCTGTTCGAAACAGCCAAGATTTCGTATTTGCCAGAAAAACGGTTCGCCAGATCCGCTCTGAACGCCTCGAGACGCGAGGAATCTCTCAAAAAGAGGGCCACTCGATTGATCTTTGAATCGTTCCAGATTTCTCGATAAATGTCGAGATCGATGATGATCATTCCGTTTTCGGTAGTGTAATCATAGAATGTTCCTGCAATTCTGAATGCCTTTGGACCCCGTGGCGTCTGGAGAAGGAGTTTCGCCCCTTCCTCGACCTCAAACTTCAGTGAGAACGTTTCCGAGATGATCAGTTCTCCGTGTTTGGTGACCCTTTCGATGATTTCGGTCTGGTCTCCCCGAACGAAGTTGAGACGATTTTGACGAAGCAGGACGGGCGTTCGTGCTGCCCAGAGGAGGACGGGTCTTCCCTCATATTCCATCTCAGACACGCGGATGAGGTCCGTCGCCTTTGCATCTGGGTGTTTCTTCGAATAGTCGATGACCTCCTGAGGCAGGAGCGCGTCCCAACCAGAGACAGCAAAGCTGGCCGGGGTGATAAGGATGTCAGCAGTGATTGCCTGTCCGACCCAGATTTCCACCGTCTTTCTGAAACTGAGGATCATGATAGAGATGCTAATCAGCATGGCCAGTGCCGTCATCAAGGCGGCAATGGTGATAGCCGTCCGGGTGAGGGAGTCCTGAAGATAGTGGCTCGCCAATCTGCCCTCGGTACCGAAAAACCTTCCCACGGCAGGTCCGAAAAGAGCATTTAGCCAGCGAGTACTCGCCGGCGTGATGAGGGAGAATCCAACGAGAATAAAGAAGGCCGCAGCGAAGCCCAAGATAGGCTTGCCCAGCAAGGGCTTCTGGAGAGCACAGATGAGCGCCAAAAAGAGGGCCGCAAGCCCTCCAAGGAGGAGCTTTCCCGTATGGAATGCCACCTTCCGCTCAAGATGGTTGACAGACAGAGCCTCCCTTGGCCTGGTTCTCGACGCCTCCCGGGCGGGTCCCGCCGCAGAGACAACGGAAACGAATACGGAAATCACGGTTCCCAGAATCAGCGTAGATGCCGAGATGGTGAGATGTTCTGTCTTCACGAGAATATAGAGCGCCGTGACCGTGCTTGAAACGGAGGCGAGTGTGAACTTGGCCATGACTAAGCCTATCCCGATCCCCAAGAGGGCCCCAAGAAAACCCAGCATGGCGGCCTCGGCCAGGAATAGGAGGAGAACTGTTCTTTCCGAGACACCGAGGCTCCTCAAAATCCCGATCTCCCGCCGCCTCCGAATCACAGAAATCGACATGGAATTGCAGATCAGAAACATTCCGACAAAGAGGGAGACGAAACTGAGTGCCGTTAAATTCAGCCTGAATGCTCCAATCATGTTTTCGACCTGAGTGTTGCGAGTCTGGGGTCGACGAACAACCAGCTGCGGTGGAAGAGTCTCTCTCAAGCTCCGGAGAACCATATCTGGAGAAATCTCAGGGGCCAGGATCAGATCGATGCGGTCGAGAAGACCTACCTTGCCAAAGGCCTCTTGAGCATGGGCGATGTCGAGGATGGCGAAATTTCCTCCGAGGGCTCTGGCTGGGCCCTCTTCGTCCATGATTCCTCTCACGGTGAAAGCAACCTCTTTTGAACCGATGAGGAGTTTGAGTCGAGAACCTATGGCGAGTCGAAATTTGGTGGCGAATGTTTTTGTAATTGCGATGGCGCTGGGCTCAAGGAGGAATTTGAGGATGTTATCGACATCCCCCTTTTCCTCGAATTGATAGGACCGAAACTTCCGATCGCTGAAAATGTCGATCCCGAGAATCAGGAGGGGTTCATTGATGGGCTGCGCGGACTGAGCAATGTATTGGACCACTGGGGCTGCGACAGAAATGCCCTCCAGCCTGTTGATCTGAACAAAGAGATTTTCGTCAAAGCCATTCCTCTGGGAAACGATCTCAAGATGGGTCCTTCCGGCAACGTGATCGATCGTGCTCCGAAAGGCATCTAAGGCACTATGGATGGACGTTCGAATACTGATGAAAACAGCAACGCCTAAAGCGATGCCGACAATCGTGAGAACGGATTTCCATTTCTCCAGGTAGAAATGCCGTATCGAGATAAGACGGAAAAGACGGATCAATCGGTGGCCTCTCCTTCCTCAGAGAGTTGTCCGTCTCTGAGCATCAGTTCTCGATCGGCGAACTCGGTGACTTCACTGCTGTGAGTGGCCATGATAATGGTTTTACTCAACTCAGACCTCAGGCGAGAGAGAAGCTCAAGAATCTTCCGTCCAGTTTTGGAATCGAGGTTGCCAGTCGGTTCATCGGCGAGAATGATGTCTGGATCATTGATCAGGGCCCGAGCGATGGCCACCCGCTGCATCTCTCCTCCGGAAATCTCTTGGGCGTGATGGTACTGGCGTTCCAAAAGCCCGACCATCCGAAGAAGTTCTATGGCCCGCTCGTTAGCCTCCTTCGCGGGCTTTCCCTTGATCATGAAGGGAAGCGCTACATTTTCTCGGACATCCAGGATCGGGACTAAGTTAAAAAACTGGAAAATAATCCCCACACGATCTCTCCTGAAGCGAGTCAGTTGGGCATCATCCATCTCGTTCAGATTCATCTGGTCAATGGTGATTTTTCCCTTTGTGGGAACATCCAGACCTCCAAGAAGGTTTATGAGCGTGCTTTTGCCGCAGCCACTCGGCCCTCGAATGACGAGGAATTGTCCCCTTGGGACCTCGAGATTTACTCCGTTCAGGGCGATGACCCTCTGGTTGCCTTCATGATAGATTTTTGCCACATCAATGAGTCTTATGATCGTGTCCATCGGATTCGATTATGGGTCCGTACGGACCCGACTGGCTGCAGAGATTTGGGCAAGGCTCTTTTCGAAAAATTACTATGACCGCCATGCGCTGTCAAATAGATTCTATCGGGAAAAACCCTCGGCTAGGGGGGAGGGAAATGGCCTCTTTGGACCGTCTCGGTTTGTGAACATTTGCCGGCGAAATGTTTACCCCTCCCGGCCCTTCGGAGAGCGAGGAGGGGTGGCTCAATCCAGTGATCGCGGTCGGATGGTTATCGGATCATCCGGCCTCGACGGGGCGAGTTTCTGGTCGGACCGGAAACTTCAGCTTTTTGATCGCTCTTTCCTCAATCTGCCGAACTCGTTCTCGAGATATGCCGAATCGCTTGCCAATCTCTTCGAGTGTGTAGCTCGATGGTAATCCGATGCCGAACCTGAGTCGCAGAATTTCTTCTTCCCTTGGGTTCAAGAGAGAAAGGAGGTCTTTGGTTTTCTTTGCCACGTCCATGTTTTCGATGAGATCATCATTAAGGGTCACACTTTCTTCACTCCCAATCAAATCCTGCAGTTGACTTCCGTCTTCCCCTACCGGAGTCTCCAGGGAAACCGGTTCATGGATCAGATACATGACCTTTATCACATTGCTGAGGGGAAGCCCTGCCTTCTCGGCAATCTCCTCCGGCAATGGCTCTCTTCCCAAATCCCTGATCAGTTGATGAAAGGCTTTGATGATCTTGCTCCTCGTTTCCAGAAGATGATTGGGGATACGGATGGTTCGAGATTTGTCGGCCAGGGCTCTGGTAATTGCCTGTCTAATCCACCAGGAGGCATAGGTACTGAATTTGAATCCTTTCCTGTAATCGTATTTTGTGACGGCCTTCATCAAACCCATATTCCCTTCCTGAATGAGATCGAGGAAAGATAGACCGCGATTGATATAAGTCTTCGCAATACTGACGACGAGCCTCAAATTAGATTGGATCATCTCGGCCTTTGCTCTCTTTACATGGGCCTCTGTTCTCCTTAATTCCCTGAGGAGTTGCCTGAGCCGATCTGGATTCTGCTTGTGAGATCTGGCCTTTCTGAAGAGTTTCCGGACGAGCTTTTGGACGGAGAGATCAACAGGTCCGGTTCTCCGATGACCCGCTTCACCCTTCCGAGTTCGAGGATGGGGTCGGTCCAGGGCGATTTCTCGCTGCCGCAGAAGCTTCTGAATTTTCCGCTCCCCCTCCTGAATCTTTCTCGCCAATTCAATCTCTCTTTCCCTGCTGAGGAGCGGAATATTATTCATCTCTCTGAGGTAGATGCTAGCGATGTTTTCATCGTGGTCATTCAGAACGGCCTCATCTTCGTCGTCTTCCTGAGCCTCCTCCGAGTCAAAAAGAGTCTCGTCTGAGTCCGCCTCTGCCGTCGCGGTGTCACTTTGAGCGATCATTGCGATCACGAGTTCTTCTGACTCTTCGGTTTCATTGGCAGAGGGACGCCCGGTATTTTCAAAAGTCTTATCCTCAACGAATTGTGTATATGCGAAGAAATTTTGTCTTGGTTTTATATGTGGTGACATCACATCAACCCCCCTTTCAGTGCTAGTATATCAACATTCACGTTAATGTCAAGTTTGTTTTTTATCCTTTCTGTCGCAATTTTGAATAAATCTTCTATCTATTTGATATTCCAAGAGTATTTTCTAATATCCTTTTCCACTGCCTTCACTTTTTCCGAAATTGCCTGTACCCCACAGACGGTTCAACGCCCAGAGCTCTCCCGTCGCCTAGGGCTGTCGAACCCAGAGGCATCAAAAACCATTCAAGCCAAAGGGTCAGGAAGCATTGAAAACATGAAGCGGCCTGAAGTCGAAAAAAGGAACCCATCAATCTGAAACTTGACAAGGGCGATCTGCCCTGGCATGATAGAAGGCGGCCTGGAGCGATTCACCGCATAGAATGCGTTCTTCAGCACCGTTGCTCTGGGAGCCTCAGAGATGCTCTACTTTCTTTCACACTCAGCTCCAACCGACTATCCTCGACTCCAAATGAAGAAGGGCTCTCCCATGTGCAAGGTGCTCGCTGATTCTCTGGACGAGCTCATCCATTGGGGGAGGCGACATGGACTTCGGACGATCCATATCAGCCGGAGCGGGAAACCCCATTATGACCTTTGGGGGCGCCGCCTTCTTCTCTGTCCTGATTCGAATGAGATGAGGAGGCACAGAAAAATCTATCGTTTCAATTTTGGGAGGGGACGGTCGGTTTGATTCGAACCTCTGAGGGCCTGTTTTCATAAAACCATATTTTTCTTCCGCTCTGTGACGGGCAGCACTGGGGTTTCAGGGATCGAGAATTCCATATCATTCGAGGATACTCTAAGGACTTCATTTCATGGCAAATTGGAAATCGTCTTTCGGTCTCTCCTTTTTTGGCGTGCTGATTCTGACCTCTTTTGCCATTGCCCAGGGACCAGCGAAAGGCGTGACTGATTCGGCAATTACGATGGGTATCCTCTGCCCTCTATCAGGACCTCGTGCCTCGGCGGGCGGGAGTTTTCTGGAGGGACTTCAGACATATGTCAGACACGTCAACGATATCGGTGGGGTTCATGAGAGAGCCATCGTTTTGCAAACCCGGGATGACGGTGGGGATCCAGACCTAGGCGTGGCTGCAGTCGATGGGATGGTTTCGGCTGATGGGGTATTTGGTATTGTCTCTGCTTCGGAGATCCAGACCACTCAGGCGCTCCTTGAACGATGGGTCCCGGCCGAGAACATCCCCCTTCTGGCCTTTGGGGCCCCCTTCAAATCGCTTCTCTCGGGATCAGGGAGTAACGTCTTTGTTTTCGGGATGCCCCACGGAGATCAGGTGATTCTCGCGATCGAGTATCTCCTGAAAAGGAACCCTGGGCTGAATCCTAGGTTGGGACTGATCTCTCAGGCGAGTGTTCTCGGGAAAGAGGTGGATGAGGGATTTCACCGGGCTAGCAAACGATACGGACTCGAAGTTGTCGGGGAAGCACATTACGGATCGGATACGTCCGACTTCACTCCTATTGTCGATGGCCTGCGTTCAGCTCAGGTAGATCATGTCGTCCTTGGAGCCACGAGTCGGGAGGCACTGGAAATCATACGAGAGGCGAGTGAGATAGGGTGGTTTCCTTGGTTTTTTGGAACCTCGTCGACGGCCGATCCAGAGATGATGGCTCAGGCAGGCGAAGGGATAGACAACTACTTCGTGGTAGATTACCTCGGTAAACCTTGGGAGAGATCCCCCGGGGTCACCCTCATGGTCGGGAGTACGCAGAAATACTATCCGAAGAAGAACACGAGCACCCTCCATCGACAGCATGTTCTTGGGTATGTTGGTGGACTCCTCATTGGGGAGGCTCTGCGAAATGCGGGGAGAGACCTGACCCGGCAAGCCTTCATCGATACCTTAAGGCGGATTCAGAATCTCAACACCCATGGGCTGGCAGGTCCGATCGATTACGAGGCTGAATTTCATCTGTTAGGGTCCCAGGCCCGGATATTTCGCTTCGACCGGATGTCCCAGCGTTTTCGCCCTCTGACAGCGTGGAGTCGACCTGTCGTTCGGCCGTGGCAGTGATTGCGGAGTCTCTCTGTTTCTAGAGCGGGTTTGAGAAATTGGTGAAGTCTGCCATGAAATAGACCCAGTGAAGCGCAGGCCTTGACCTCATGGCAGGAGGCCAATCTCGAATAGACCGTTGTATTGTCAGCGATCGTATCCTATTGTTGACGGATCGGAGGGTAGAGGGTGTTTGGTTTGGGCATTGTCGAGATCATTGTCATTGGGGTCATCGTTTTGCTTATTTTCGGGGCCAAGAGACTTCCAGAAATCGGCCAGGGACTGGGGAAAACGGTCAAAGAAATCAGAAATATATCGAAAGATGGCAAAAAAGACGAAAAAAAAGAGGAATCGTCGGAGAGTGGTCCACCTCAGCGTCCTGGACAAGATAATCAGGCAAAATCGGCGAGTCTGAAAGAGGAAATCGAAAACCTTCCGGGCGTTGAAGAAATCAAAACTGTCCGCGAAACGGCCTCGCAGGTTCGCAAATGGTGGCGGGTTCTGAAGCGCTGAGTTCAGCGGACCTTGGTCAGGCGTTCGTAAGCTTCCTGTATGGTCACGAACTTTTTGTGGGCGAGTTTTTGAAACTCCTTTCCCAAGTGGCTCACTTTGTCCGGATGGTACTTGGCTGCCGCAATGCGATAGGCCTCCCTGATCTCCTCCTTGGTCGCCCCTCGCCGAATCCCGAGGACCTTATAGGGGTCTCCCACGGTGCCACCGTAGTCATCGTCCGGCTTTGTTGATGATCTGGAGTACTCCCGTGAGGTCCCCTCGTCGTGCCTCTTTTTTCCGCTTCGGAAAGTGCCAAAACGGTTGAAAAAAGGAATGGATCGACCTGACAGAAACAAAATGAGCAGGCAAATCAGGACGAGGTCATCGATCCAGCCCGGACCGACCAAGAGATCCGGGACAAGATCAAGAGGACTCAGGAGGTAAATGGCCACGAGGATGAGTGGGAGCATTTTCTTGAATAATGGCCACATCGTCTCCGACCGTACCCTTCGAGTCATCTGGTACGCTCAGGATACCTCAATCAGGTGGGCCCTTCAAGGGTGGAAAATGGCTGGGGCCTCCGGACTTTTTTGAGCTATCGTGAAGGTCGGCTATCTCCGTGTCCCTCAACGACACTGGAGAAGCGGTGGAGTTTCTTCTAGGCTGGCATGCTGTGTCAATAATTTGGCAGTCTGTGTCGTTTGCTTGTCGTTTCATGCACGGAAAAAGTCACCGGTGGAGGACCACTCGCATCGTCACGAGCAAGTCGAGTCGGTCCTGATAGCCATATCTCTGTTCACCAAACGCTTCAGTGTCTAGGCGAGAGCTTGCACACGGACCAGAAAGATTCATTCCCTCTCAGATGGAGAATTGGTACTCTTTTTGCCTTTTCTTCTGACGAACAGCAATACGCGAGAGAGGAGAGTGAGATGGTCCGCTCTGTTATGACCATTGAGCAACTCGCAGATTATTTGCAGATTGGCAAGAGATCCTTGTATAAGCTCGCCAGGGAAGGGAAAATACCTGCGAAAAAGATCCTTAACAAATGGCGGTTCGAACGCCATCAGATTGATGCGTGGATCCGTCAGGAAGGTGATCCCAAAACCTAAGGCATCAGATTGGGTTTTAGGCTGAGGTGGAAGGGGAGGCAGAGAACTCAGGAGATACGGATGAAAGTCCCTATAATTACAAGGAAAGATGCTTTGACAGGCGGGAAGAATTCTGATAAGTGTAAGGGGACCCGATAGAGTTTCGCATAGTGGAAAAATCCAGCTATAAGATCAAAAAGAGGATTGGCAGCGGCGGGATGTCAACAGTATATCTCGCCCATGACACCCGCTTGGACCGCGACGTGGCCGTGAAGGTTCTGAGGATTGATCCACGGCTTGGGCTCGAAGAAGCGGGGAGAAAAGAAATCATCCTCAGATTCCAGCAGGAGGCCAAAGCGGCAGCCCGGTTGAATCACGCCAACATCGTCTCCATCTACCACGTGGGACAGCAGGGGGAACAGTACTATATCATCATGGAATACCTCGCGGGCTCCTCGCTCGGCGACCTTCTCAAGACCCGAGAGCGGTATGATATCGATACGATTCTCAACTGGCTCTATCAGGTCTGTGATGGTCTCCACTTCGCCCATGAGCATGGGGTTATTCATCGAGATGTCAAACCTGACAATCTGATTCTCCTGAACAATGGCACGGTGAAAATTACCGATTTTGGAATCGCCAGGCTTGAAAAATCCGACATGGTGAAGACGAGAGACCAGACTTTTATGGGGACCATCTACTACTGTTCACCAGAGCAACTCAGGGAGTTCAAAAACATCGACCGAAGAACCGACATTTTCTCTGTCGGGGTTGTTCTTTATCAGCTTTTGACTGGGGCTCTACCGTTTCACGAGGAATCTATTGCAGAAACCATAAACCAAATCATCTATGGAGAACCTGTCCTTCCCCGGAAGATTGCCCCTGACATTCCGATGAAACTGGAAGGAATTGTCCTGAAGTGCCTTGCCAAGGACCCCGCTCACCGTTTCCAAACAGCTCGAGAACTCAAGGATGCCCTGTTGCAGTCGGCCGCAGCCGATGGGGAACGGGAGAGACCGAGGAGGGAGCGTCCCTACAGTCCAACGCAGAGAAGCCAGATGCCCGTTTTTTTCAGATTGTCAATGACCGTGGGACTTATCCTGATGGTTGCGGCGTTTCTCTTTGGCTATTTCATCATTGAATCACAGAAGAAGATTCTTCAGAAGGATGCGGCGATTCGAGGTCGTCATATTGCTTACATGTTCTCCCTTCTTGTGAACGATGCCGCAATCGGCAACAACCAAGGACTCCTCGAACGGTACATCGAAGAGATCGGGAGGGATGCTCATCTTGTTTTTATTGAGATGATGCGGAGCAATCAGGTGGTGGTGGGTTACCACGCGAAGCAGATCACAGCAGAAGAGGATATCTTGATGATTTCTTATCCCCTGTCGGGGGATGACCCGGAAGGACAAAACCTGAAGATTGGATTCTCCAAGGCCGCCATGAACCGCAGGGTGAGGCAGGTCAAAAGGGGTGTCGGATTTGCGCTCGCAGGAATCATTACCTATCTGATTGTCGTGCTTGTGCTGGTTCGAATTCGATCGCCAAGGGGAGATCAGTCTCTGTAGAAGCGCCCAATGGATACCCATCGGTTCCCGAATGATGGGTAAGTTAGCCCCGATTGTTGAGGTATTCACTCAACATGTGGATATGCCGTGGAGCTGTGTCCTCGAACCTGACACCAACGTCATAACTCTCATCCGCTCTCAAGTGACAATAGATCACTCGAGCTTTGGATCTAAAATCGTTCTCACCGATCTTGAGGGAAACTTCGAGGCTCTCGTCCCGCTCAATCGGGAACTCCGTTTTTATCTTCATGCCGCCCATGCTGATGTTAACGGTTTCAGAGACTTCTTCGATGTGAAAGCTCTTGTAGGCAACAAGATGGGTGAGTTCCAGGCGCTTGTGTTTTCTCCGTTCTTTTTCAAGAGCTTTGTTCATGCGCTTTTGACCCCCTTGATCGCTGGGTTTTTTCGAGGTATAGCCTGATAATGTCCCTATTGCGGCCAGAGATCCTCTCGAACCTGATTCCTGAGCGGAACCTTCCAGATTTCTCTTTTTTCGTGTAAATGACCCTCCCGAGGGCATTGATCTGACACTCGCCGATGATAATAGCCACTTGAACGTATTCGTCCATGTCTAGAGGGCTGGATGTCTCGATGCCGATTCCTTCCAGGGACAGGTCGAGGGGCCTCGCTGATTTGTTTCCCAGACGATCCCTGTACAGAAAGATCAGTATAGGATCCCTTATGCGGCGGGATTTTCTTCTGTCTCTCCGCTTTGACACGCTGCTTTCCACATCCGGGTTTTCTGCAGAAAGGACAACGGGTTCTTTTTTCTTCCCATAAGCGTAAGATTCGGCCACCTTCTGAATCCTCGGGTCTCGGTGAGGAGAATTCAGCCGTTTTCGGCACGGAATTGGTCCGCTATTACCCAGTGAGCCCCTTTACTCATCGGGCATCATCACGTCGACAAACGATTTTGACCTGGGACGTGATTGGCCAGGTTTTTTAGAGCAAGGTGTATGCCAGTTCGTTTCGATTTGGTCGCATCGACTCCTGCCGAAGGGCGGAAAGCCTCTGAAGGGGGCAGAAATTGTGTGCAGAGAGGGGTGGGGGAACGTCCTTTGTTGATTGTTGAATATGACCGAGAGGGTGATTCAAGGCAAGCCGTGGCCGATTTTACTGTCGGAATCGATGTGCGAACCTCGAAGGGATCCCCAAGTCGGTAAACCATCTCCAGAAGATGGGAGAAAATGTCATGCTCGAAGGCATCAAGAAGACGGTGCAGGCGAGTATGGGAGCGGTGGTCCTAACACGGGAGCGGGTCCGTAAGATCCTAGATAGACTCGTCGCGGAAGGAAAGCTTTCCACCGAGGAAGCGGAACGCTTCGCCGATCAATGGATCAGGAATAGCAAAACGGAATTGAAGAGCCTACCGGACGAGATCGTGTCTCTCATGCAGAAGGGTCTGAAGAGCCTCGATTGAGTGAACAAAAAGGATTCTGAAGCTCTCGAGAAAAGGGTCAGCGCTCTCGGAAAAAGGCTGAAAAAAGGGCAAAAAAACCAGACGAAGAGAACGAAAAAGACGATGTAATTCTCGCTTCAAGCGGGTTCTCCGGCGAAATGCTCATGCCGGATTCTTAATTTGTCGCGTTGCAATGGCTACCGGACTCCGTGGATGGGAAAGACCTCTTTTTTTATGAATTTGACGGCCTTCCGAGCCCGGACTCTCGCCTTTTCTTTCTCCGTTCCTGTGGTGGGGTGGGGCCCATCTCGGAGACTACCAACCTCATGCTCGGGTCCAAACATCATACCACCGACGAGTCCAGCAAATTCATCCTCTGGCTCGACATCGTTGAGAATTGACCACGCAAGGGTCCAACATCTGGCGGTTCGGTAGATATCGTATCCGCCGCCTCCAAGGGCAAGAATTCTTTTACCTAGCATCTTGAGGATCGTCACGGCTTCCTGATAGGCATTGTTTGTCAATCTGAGATGAGTCAGGGGATCGGAAATCTGCGTGTCGGCTCCCACTTCTGCGATAAGGAGATCAGGGTGGAATGCCTCAACCAAGGGGGGGACAATCTCTCGGAAAGCCTCAAGGTAGACCTCATCATCCGTTTGTGCATCCAGCGGGATATTTACGGTAAAGCCACGCCCCTTTCCCTCTCCGATCTCATTCTCACTTCCTGTCCCTGGGTAGAGTGTCTCCCCACTTTCGTGGAGGGAGATCATGAGAAGCCGGTCATCTGAATAAAAGGCCTCTTGGACGCCGTTGCAATGATGGGCGTCGATATCGACAAAGGCCAGTCTGAGTCCTCGATTGAGAAGGTCGAGGGCGGTGACCGCCACATCGTTGATATAGCAGAATCCCTCGGCCCGGTCTCTTCGGGCGTGGTGAAATCCGCCGAGAGGATTGAAGGCGACGTCGATCTCCTCCGTCGCGATGAGATCGGCGCCGAGAAAGGTGCCACCGGCTGTCATGACGGACCACTCATAGATACCCGGGATAATGGGATTGTCATCGGTCCCGAGGCCGTACGAAAGCATTTCAATTGTCATCCTCCCAAGGCTAGCCTCCCTCAGAACTCGCAAGTAGTGCTCGTCATGAAATGAGATCAACGCCTTGGGATCAATTGGCGGAGCGCTAACGATCTGCATCCATGGATAGTCCAAAACACCGTAGCGCCTGCAAAGCTCATAGGTCTTGATAGCTCGCTCCGGCTTGTAGGGATGGTCGTGTCCAAAATCAAATCGGCTAAGTTCCTGAGAGTAGATGAAGAGGGATTTCAAAGAGGGTCTCTCCTCCTCCGAGCATGTTGACTGAGACGAAAACTGCCCGAGGGGTTCTTAAGCCCCGAGGTAGCCGCTTGGCCCGGTGGAATTCATGGAACTCATTCGATTGTCACTGAGGGCAGCAAGGGTGTCCTGGATTCATTATGATTCCAGGTTTCTCGGTTCGAGTCAATCACATTTCAAAATATTCTCCCAGAACCATGTTGGTGAACTCCAGATCCGCAGATCCACTATTTCCGATATTATTTTCGGATGTTCCGAATCTGGGCTGTGGATATTCGGACCCATCGAGAGGAGTTGTCCCAGAAATTCGGAGGTCAACCAGGAGTATGGGAGCACCTTCCTCAGTTGTGGCGGATTCTCTTATTCCTGAGCGGCGTCAGCGGAAGCGGTGGGGTACCCGCCGCGTGTGAGCAGGAAGGGGGAGGCTTTCCCCACCTGCGAACCGCCATAGGGTCACCGTGAGAGCGTGGGAGCGAAGGGATGGGAGAATCCACTTCGCAAATTGGATTTTTGAACAAAATCAAAATCATAGGCCAACGCTGCATTGAAGAACGGGCTAACTCCTCATCCATTGATCATTGATTTTTTCGAGGGTTTTTTGTAATAACTATCACCGCGAAAGCTCGCCTAAGGGCGATGACTTTCGAGATGAGAAAATGGAGGAGAACCGTGGTGGGAGGGTTTTCAAAGGGTCATCCTATGGGCTTTGGTCTGGATGGTCGGATGATGACTCCCGACGATCCGATCATTCCGTTCATCGAGGGTGATGGCGTTGGGCCGGAAATCTGGAGAGCTTCTGTTCGCGTTTTCGATGCGGCTGTCGCGCGGGCTTACCAGGGTCGGAGAAGAGTTGTCTGGCTCGAACTTCTCGCCGGCCAGAAGGCATTCGATACCCAGAGGACATGGCTTCCTCGAGAAACGGTTGACAAAATCAGGCGGTTCCGAGTGGCCATCAAAGGCCCTCTGACGACCCCTGTTGGCAGAGGCTTGCGGAGTCTTAATGTTGCCATCAGACAGGCACTGGATCTTTATGCCTGTATTAGACCCGTGAGGCACATTCCTGGCGTTCCCAGTCCCGTGAAGAATCCTGATTTGGTTGACATGGTGGTTTTCAGAGAGAACACAGAGGATCTCTACGCAGGCATAGAGTGGGGGGAGGGTACCGAGGAGGCAAGACGGGTCATCGATTTCCTGACTCGAGAAATGGGCCAGAAGATAAGACCCGACTCAGGAATTGGCGTGAAACCGATGAGTGCTTTCTGTTCAAAACGTTTGGTTCGAAAGGCGATCCGCTATGCGATCGACACGAAGCGGGAAAGTGTAACCCTCGTCCACAAAGGGAACATCATGAAATACACTGAGGGGGCTTTCAAGGTATGGGGTTATGAGGTCGCGAAAGACGAATTCCCTGAGCAAACGATAACAGAAGAACGGATTCTCGAAGGATCTGGAGAGGATCGGCCCAGGGGAGAGGTCGTTATTAAAGACAGGATCGCCGATGCCATGTTTCAACAGGTTCTCCTGAGGCCGGAGGAATACTCGGTGCTGGCCATGCCGAATTTGAACGGCGACTACTTGTCAGACGCCCTCGCTGCGCAAGTCGGCGGCATCGGTATGGCCCCGGGCGGTAACGTGGGCGACAAACACGCGGTTTTTGAGGCAACCCACGGAACAGCCCCGAAGTATGCGGGTCAGGACGTGGTCAATCCGGGATCCCTCATTCTCTCTGGTGCCATGATGTTCGAGTATCTCGGTTGGGATGAGGCAGCTCACATCATTCAGAAGGCCCTGGAGAGGACCGTCCGAGAGAAGGTGGTGACTTATGATCTCGCCCGTCAAATGAGTGGGGCCAGTCAGGTGAAATGCTCCGAATTTGCAGATCGAGTTATCGAAAACATGGGATAGATAATCGGGTCTAGAGCCAGAGACCAGGAGTCGGTCCGCAGAATAAGTCTAGAAAATGCATCGGGCGAATCCGACAGCGCTTTCATCCGATGCGTGGATCTTCTGGGTATCAAGATCTCTTGGATCTTTTCGAAGAACATACGATCACGAGATTCCCACACGGAATCGGAAAGAGACTCGGTTAAAACAATCTACGAGATCTTCTCATTTCATTCTGACTTCTCACGTCTGATCATTGACTCCTGCCGAGAGGCATCAATCCTGACCGCAGATCATTCGGATAACTCTCGACAGGGCGAGTTCGATATTTGGCTGATCTACGGATTGGGCCAAGTCAAAGACGGCCTGTGGGAAGATTATATAATGCGGCTGCACTGGGTCCTTGGCTGCGAGAAACCTCACGAGCGTTGAGGAAAATTCGCCGGTGAGTCCAAAATCTTCCAGATAGCGACGGCAGTAATAGATACTCTGTCGACTGTTTCCTCGGGTAAGACTTTTCCTCAGGGCTCCCAGTGGATCTCTCGTGTCATCTCGAATTCCCGCGACCATTTCATCCATATCATCGCGAGAAAACCGATCAGGTGAGTTCTCGATATTTCGAATCAGCTGAGAACAGAGATGCTCGACATATCGGCCTTCTAAGTGATCAACCGCCTGGTTGATCTTATGGGCAAAGATCGTATTGTGTCCCAAGATGTTGATTCTTTCGAAGGCAATCGGAATCAAGCTGTCCACCTCCCGACCCTCTTTCCGGGAAACCTCCGTCCCGACTTGAGCCCTGCGGGCGAGAAACTCTGTGAGCTGAAAAATCAGGGTCTTTGCCACCTTTGGATCAACATTACGGCAGAGTCTGCCCAAAGTGTGCGAATAAATGAAAACATGTCCGAGGAAGTCCACTTCATGGGCTGCAATTTCGAGGCAATGGTGGATAAAACTCTCGAGTCCCCTTTCCTCGACGAAGCGGATGGCATAATAGAAGGCGTTGTTGACCTTATGCTCCAGAAGAGAACGGGCGTATCCTTTTCTGGCGTCCTTGACCCCCAGGGTGCCGATCTTTTCCGTCTCCTTAAAATCAAGGAAGAGTTTGGGGAGACCCGAAAGGTACCGGACGAACCATTCGAGAAAATAGAGACGATCCGGAGGGGGAATGAGATCAAGGAGCTGCAAGAGTGAATCGAGACAGATCATGGCGTGAGGAGTGTCAAACCGCAGTTGAAGACTCGCCGCAGCCGGTTCGACTAAACAGGCAGTGAGGCTGTTTGTATCAATTCCCTGTTCCCAAAGGCTGTGCAGAATCTCAATGGCCTCCTCTGCCTCAGCTTCTTGGATTCTCCTTTGCAAGTCCGGATAAAGGGACATGAAATTGACCTCCTTCCGCTTCGCGGATTCAGCCGGCGGAACGCGGTTTTACCTCCTATGACGATCCTATGTTTGGATTGATACCCCAGCGCACCTTGCCATGGGGGTCATCGCCTGAGGATCTTTAGATACCAGGGTTTCTTGACCGCATCATCCTCAAACCTTGGCAAAGAGGGTATTGGGATTGACTTGGAACCGAGGGGGTGCCTTTCCTTTTCGATTTCTCCCTCCTCGAGCCTTTCGAGTTCCTCACGGGTCAGAAACTCGAGGTCGTATTCATCTGGGGCCATTTCCCACTGACTGGTAAACCAGATTTGAAGATGAAACTCCCTTTCGATTTCGGCGATCTCTCTTCGCTTACGGTTGAGAAGGTGTGTCGCCACGGGCCTTGAGAACGCCCCTTTGACGAGGGCCACGTTCCCCTCAATGACCCTTTCGAGGATCTTCCGCAAGACCACGAGCGCCACGGACTCTGTGGATTTTACCCTCCCCCGACCGCGACAATAGGAGCAAACTTTGTAGCTCTCTTCGGCCAGGGGGGTCTTGAGTCTCTGTCGAGACATCTCTAAGAGCCCAAATTTCGAAATCCGGGAGATATCCGTCTTGGCCTTGTCCTTCTTTAACCCATTGCGAAGGCAGCGTTCCACCTCCATGTTGTGTTTCCGGTCCTTCATATCGATGAAATCGATGACGATGAGCCCACCCAGATCTCTCAACCGCAATTGTCGGGCGATTTCCTCTGCCGCCTCCAGATTCGTGTTGAGGGCTGTCTGTTCAATGCTCTTGGACTTTCCGAGTCTCCCAGAGTTCACATCGATAGAGACAAGTGCCTCGGTGGGATCGATGGAGATGCTTCCGCCCGATCTCAGAGGAACTTCGCGAGCGTAGATGGCCTCGATCTCCTCTTCCAGGTTGAATGCGGCAAAAAGGGGCCTTTTGTCTTGATAGAGTTTTACCCTTCGCTGGTATTGAGCCATCAACTGCCGAAAGAAATCTTTAACCTCGCGATAGGCTTCTTTGTCATCTACGAGAACCTCCATGTCCGTAGTGAAATACTCTCGGATGGACTGTATAAGGACATGGCTCTCCTGATAAAGCAGCGAAGGTGCGGGGATTTCTTGCATTTTTGCCTGTATACTTTCCCACAGTCGTAACAGGTATGAGCAGTCCCTGAAAAGTTCCCTTTTGCTCTCGTCCACACCTGCTGTTCGAACGATAAAGCCCATCCCCTCAGGCAATTTGAAGTCTTTGACAATCTCCTTAAGCCTTGCTCGCCGTTTTTCGTCTCCGATCTTCCGAGACACGCCATGGCTCTTGCTTCCTGGCATCAAAACGAGGTACCTTCCCGGAAGGGAGATATAGGTCGTCAGCGCTGCCCCCTTGTTCGATGTCTCTTCCTTTATCACCTGGACGGGGATTTTTTGCCCTCGCTTCAATAAGTGTTCGATTCGGAGTTTCTCTTTCGCTTCAGCCGGTTTGTCGAAATTTTGGGGATTCATTTCAGACATGGAGAGAAAACCATGACGTCTTCCACCATAGTCAACGAAGGCGGCCTGGAAACTCGGCTCGACGTGAGTGACAATGCCGTGATATATGTTGCCCTTCGATTTCTCTCGTCCGCTCGTTTCTATGTTGAGCTGCACGAGGTTTCCATCTTCCAGAATGGCCACCCGACATTCGCCGGTCTGGGCCGCATTGATTAGCATCATTTTCTTCATCGTTCTTCCCTTGCTCTTCTCAATACGCTTCACCCTCCAGGGATGATTCTCATGCATGGATCCGAAGAGTCCTCACCTCGTGGCTGAGTTTTTCCAGGGGGGGATCGGGATATGCGCCTAGAAGGCGGTTCCAATAGGGAAGGATGACACTTCTTGGTATCCTGGAGGGCCAGGTCATATGGCAAAGCCGCGGCCTCTGACATGATTATGCCCTCCCTGGAATTCAAGGGTAACGATTTTGGAAGGCGTTGTCAACGAAGAAGCCTTTTGGAGTTTCCTGAGTTTTCAAAACTAGAAATTTCTAACCTCTTGATGTTTCAGAGAATCTTGGATCTTCAGATGGAACGCCCATATCCCTTCGCTCCCTTGCTCTCGCGTTGACCCTCTCGGGGCTCACAGACTCTGCTCTCGCAGGATCAAGGAAAAGGGCAAAAGGTTCAAGGAAATGCACTCCTAACGAGCGTTTGTTATTGGTTACTTGTTACTGGTCATCAGTTATTTGTTATCGGTCATTGGGTATTGGTTATTGGCTATTTGGCCTTAGCCTTTAGCCGCTAGCCTTTAATCTGTAGTCTCTCGTCTCCAGTCTTTAATCTCTAGTCTCTCGTCTCCAGTCTCCGGTCTCCAGTCTTTCTGAGAATCCCACCGCTTCCGCAAACGTCCCTCGGGGACATGAGCGTC
>JABAOF010000732.1_pt5 | contig 29826 bp, 28 predicted proteins | sample 7062171 | NCBI WGS metagenome assembly JABAOF01 (sample SAMN14538628, study PRJNA623070) | marine sediment metagenome | biome: marine biome [ENVO:00000428]; feature: marine pelagic biome [ENVO:01000023]; material: deep marine sediment [ENVO:00002113] | place: India: Gulf of Khambhat ...
TATTTCAGGCTCTTTCTCTGCGGGAGGCTCTTCAAATGCTGGTTTCTCCTCAATCTCACGCTCGGGCACCTTTTCTTCCTCTGGCTGAGGTTCCTCTCCGATGGCCACCTCTATTTCTTTCTCAGATGGCGGAGCTTCCGATGGTTCAGCTTTCTCTTCCACCTCAAAGCTCACCTCTTTTTCCTTCTCTTCTGCAACCACTTCTTCTTTTTTAGGCTCAACCTCCTCGGGTTTTTCCAACATTTCTTTAATTTTCTTCACCTTCTCCAATTCTTTCGTAAAATCCACTCCGGGTTCGGCACCTTCAGCCTCTGGAGCTTCTGCTTCTGGGATTTCCACCTCAGGCGCTTCTTTTTTAACTTCAGGTTCAACTTCAGGGAACTCAACTTCCTCTTTTTTTTCTTCTTCAGGGATTTCTAGGGGAATTTCCTCAGTCTTCCGGCTCAACTCCTTCACTTTCTCGAGCTCCTGGTAGATTTTCTCTGTCAATGCTTCTATTTCCTTCTGAATCTGGACGGCCTTACTGAGGTGTTCTTCCATCTCTTTTTTTATTTCATCGTTTGCCATCTCGATTCTCCTTTGCTTTTGATAGTATTTTATATGCGACTCGTGAAGCTGTCAAGTGGAACTTCCCCTGTGTAAGATATAAAAAATATGGAACTTATCATGTTTCTCATGAACATATTCCCACACTTGTACAGAAAATTCAATCCTCTTCAAGCAGGATTTAAAGGATTACATTTCCAGCTCAACAATCCCAGTTGAAATGATTTACCTGTACATCTTGATCGAGAACAACACAAAACCGCTCTCTGAGTCGGATATGCACGAAAGACAGTCAAATTTTTTATATGAAAAACATTAGAGAGAGATTCACTTTCTCGTTCTGGCTGAAGCGACTCTATCCATTCCTGCCAGGTCTTTATGAAATTTCACATCCTGCCAAACAGGGAAAGAATGAAGAATGGACTGGATTTCACTTCTCTGGTTGTGACCAATTTCGAAAAGAAGAAACCCGCCTGGCTTCAAGTACTCTGGGGCTCCCTGGATTAATGGTTTGATGACCTCTAATCCTGCCTCTCCGGACACAAGTGCGCTTTTGGGTTCATGATCGCGTATTTCATCGGAAAGGGTTTTCCATTCTACTTCTGAGACATAGGGAGGATTAGAGATGATAAAATCGCATTTCTCCTCCAATTTAAGCTTCTGCAAAGGGGTATACAGGCTTCCGGCCACAAAGGTTACATTGGAAACATTCTGGCTTGACGCATTCATTCTCGCTAACCGCAAAGCTTTTCGAGATATATCTGTAGCCAAAATCCGTATGGAGGGAAGTTCCAATGCGAGAGAAATGGCTACATTTCCACACCCTGTCCCGATATCCACGATGATTTCATCATCTCCGGATAAATAATCTAAGACCTTTTCCACGAGTAATTCCGTCTCGGGGCGGGGAATCAACACTCCTGGGGAAACCTTGAAGGGAATCGACCAGAATTCCTTGGATTCTGTGAGATACGTGAGCGGGATTCCCGTTAATCTCTTTGAAATCAACCGGTTAAAATGTTTTTCCTGGGCCTTTGAAACGTCCTGGCCTAAAAGAGTCCAGAGTTGTTCCTCAGAGAGAGAAAGGCACTTGAGCAGAAGAAGTTTGGCGTCAAGATGGGGATTGGGAAAACCCTCGAGCAAAGATCTTCCTTTTTGGAATAGTTCTTGGATTGTACTCAACGAAAGCTCGGTTTATTCAGAGAGGCTGGCTCTCTCCTCCATCATTTTCGACTGAAAATGGAGAGTTAATGCATTAATGATTTGATCTATATTCCCATCGAGAACAGATTCTAGCTTATGGAGAGAAAGATTCATGCGATGGTCAGTGACTCTGGATTGAGGGAAGTTATAGGTTCTTATTTTTTCACTTCTCTCCCCTGTCCCGACTTGAGATTTCCTGTCTTGAGCCATCTTTTCATGTTGTTCTCTCTGAGCGATATTCAACAGTCGAGAGCGAAGAATCCTCAAGGCTTTATCCTTGTTGCGGTGTTGTGATTTTTCATCCTGACAGGAAACGACTAGCCCTGACGGCTTATGAGTCACGCGGATAGCCGTGTAATTCCGGTTGACACTCTGCCCCCCAGGACCAGAAGCTCCAAAAGCTTCTACATTCAAATCCTTGGGATCCAGCTCCACATCTACATCATCTGCCTCGGGGAGAACAGCCACTGTGACAGTAGAGGTGTGGATTCTGCCACTGGCCTCAGTTTGAGGAATCCGCTGAACCCGATGCACTCCACTCTCATATTTAAAATGAGAATAGGCCTTCTCTCCCCGGATGTTGACTATTATTTCTTTAAAGCCTCCGATGGGTGAGTAACTAGTGTTGAGAGCCTCGATCTTCCACCCTTTCCTTTCTGCATACCGTGAATACATCCGGAATAAATCTTGAGCGAAAAGGGATGCTTCATCACCCCCTGCCCCGGCCCTTATCTCCAACAAGACATTCTTCTCATCGTTGGGGTCCTTCGGAAGAAGCAGTATCTTAAGCTCATCCTCAATCTCTTCTTGCTTTTTCTGAAGTTCTTTCAGTTCTTCCTCGGCAAGCTTCTTGAGCTCTGATTCTGAATCGGGATCAGCCAGGATTTCTTCCGATTCCTTGATATCCTTTATTACCTTTTCGTAATCTTCGTATTTTCTGACTAAAGGCTCTAAATCCGCACGGTCTTTAGCAATTTTTTTGATCTTTTGAGGGTCGGAAATTAAGGCGGGATCAGAGAGGGAGTGTGTGAGTTGGCGGTATTTCTCCTTGATATCTTCGAGTTCTTGAAGCATCTCGGTTATTTTTTGGACTNNGAATTTTTCAACTCGTCCGGCACTATCGACAAATTTTTGTTTACCGGTAAAAAACGGATGGCACTGGGAACAGATTTCTACCCGGATTTCTTTCTTCGTTGATCGAGTGGTGAACGTATTGCCACACGCACAGGTAATCGTGCACTCTACATATTCAGGATGAATACCTTTTTTCATTTCTGTCCTCTCCTTGTTTAAGGAGGAATTATACCAGAGTTAAAGGCATCGAGTAAAGAAAAAATCGGGATTAAGACTTGGGAAGAGTGGAGTTAGGCCTTATCAAGATTTCACGATACATAGCCTGATCTTCATCATCTGGCATCGATCTCAACAAGACGTGATCCCTTTATTCTTTTTGCTGAAGCATTCCCAATCGATCTGAAAACTCATATGTTCCTTTGATTTCTCGACTATTCTTCGGTATTCCTTTGAATCAAAATACCTCTTCAATTTTTTATTTAAAGGATAAACCTCCTCCTCGGCCTTCCACTCATACTTCTTGCCTTCACTGTCTCTCATGCAGTCGAGATGGACGACCCAGGCCAGCTGCTTGAACGTCACATCAGGGAAAGTCTCTCTGATTGCCTGGATTTCACCTGCCTTTTCAGGATTTATGAAATATAAATAGCGGGAAAACAGCAGTGCATTGTGGAAATAAGCAGGAAAAGCGATAATCCCGTCTTTGTGTGTGATTCGAGCGAGATGAATAAAAATATCCACAACTTTCTTTCCCAGGCCAAGGCCTGGATGTTTCTGTCCAGGGAGAGGTGATTTCTCTTCTGAGAATTTCAAGAGAGGATTTTGAAGAGTCAGCCACTCCAGGAAGAGAAAATTGCACTCAGAAAAAGGGAAATCCAAAGTCAACTTCTTTTTTAAATGATACACTCCTTCTTTGATCTTCAGGTCAACAATCATGTTTTCAGATCTCTTTTTCTCATGGAAGATCCGAAACCTCTGCAAGGGATATTCGGATGAGTCCAAGTCAAGCTCTAAAGGCCATAATTTTCTTTTTTTGGCATCTTTGAAAAAGTTTCTTTTTTTCAAAGCTGCCGCGACTTGATTCAGGGAGTAGCGGCCCAAAAACAGGGATGTTCCCCTGTTCTCAACCGCGCTCGAGAATAATTCATCTTCCTGGAATGAAGATTCCAAACGTAGATCAGAAAAATCTTTGGGAGTCTTTTTCTTCATCTTATAATCCCGTTTAACTCTTTATTCATAAAAAGAAAGCGTGTCATCTCCGATGGTTGTCTGTCTTTGTAGTTGGTAATACTTCGCATCAAACCGAGTCTTAAAATGATGGCGCAGGATGATGAATCCATCAGGCTTAAGAATTTCCCTCTTTTTTATGACCTTAAGTGGATTTCTTTCATCCAGCAGCCTGTAAGGAGGGTCGAGAAAGACAAGATCGAATTTCACGCTCTCCTTCGCCAAATGAATAACAGCGCGGTTGAATTCTCCCCGGATAACGCGGGCTTTATCCTCAGCCTCACACTTGGCCAAGTTGGATTTTATTGCTTTTATGGAAGGATTATATTCATCAATAAAAATCACTCTCTCCGCGCCCCGGCTCAAAGCCTCAATTCCGACAGAACCCGTGCCAGCAAACCCATCCAGGAATACACTGTTTTTGATACCATCTTGAATAATGTTAAACATTGTTTCCCTGAGTTTATGGGGCATGGGACGCACATGGGAGCCCGGCACCTTTTTCAGCCTCTTCCCTTTATAAATTCCACCGATTATCCGAATCATAGAGTGTTTGACCTTTCTAGAGATTCTTTCCAGGAAGGCCTTTTTCTTAACTGGGCCTGGCTTCCCTGTGTTAGGATTTCTCTTTTTTTCTAAACCTTAAACCTCTATTTCCGTTTTTTATTCTAATAGAAGAAAACGGCCTTATGGCTCTCCGTCTCGACACTTTTTATCCCGTGAGGAAGCTCCCACCAGTCGTTTATACTCCAGACTTCATAATTTCCGATTTTGGCCGCAAACGCGATGATAAAATCCAGGACCTTGGGATCAATCCGCTGCTCCTCAAGAAAAAGGTCTTTCAATATGAACCTGACTAGGCCGTCATTTGCTTCAAGCTTCCCCCCGAAGTACAAAGTCATCTGGGGACGAAGAAACTCGGGGACTCTCTCCCCTCTTAAGTCTATAAGAGCTATCCCTTCGACCTTGTTCTTTCTAAATAACTTAAGCCGAAGTTCTTTCAAGAATTTTTCATTCTTTATTTCGACTATGTAGGCAATATACGAATTGAGCTCGTTCTCAGTGATTGAAATTTTTTTCAGAGCACGTTTTGTCGACGCAGCTGTTTCTCTTTCGACTCTATCTATGGCTCTTAAAACTTTTTCGACTTCTTGTGGAGAGTATTTCTGAATTCCAGAAGCAAGGAGTGACAGAAACAAAACGAGCACGACAGAGACAAATTTTCTGGTAACACTCATTTGAATATTCCTTCTGTATCCATGCTATCAGAATGAATGAGAAATTGCCACTTTACGGGATTACCTGCTTGACTTAATTCCCATACAGAGCTTGCATTCCTGTTGACAGGAAACCAGAGGTAACCTATACTTATGTGTTAGAAAAAGCCAGTTAAGAGATCCTCATCTCAGATTAATCCAGGCGCAAAGCAAACAATGACTCAAATAGAAGAAGCCAAAAAAGGCAATATCACACCCTCCTTAAAAAGTGTCGCTGAAGACGAAGGATTTTCCCCAGAAGAATTACTTGACTCAATCACACAGGGAAAGATCGTCATCCCTCATAATCCCCATCACTCTTCCATTCATCCTGCGGGAATCGGTCAGAAGCTCAGGACAAAAGTGAACGTCAACATCGGAACATCTGTAGACTTTCCCCAGGAAGAGAACGAGCTGAAGAAAGTCGAAATCTCCTTGAAATATGAGACTGACACTTTGATGGACTTAAGCACCGGCGGCAATATCACTCAAATCAGAAAAATGATCCTCGAGAAAGCCCCGATCCCTCTGGGAACAGTCCCAATCTACCAGGCCGCCATCACAGCCATCGAGCAGAGAAATTCCATTGTCGATATGAAAGAGGATGACCTTTTCTCTGTTATCGAGGCTCAAGCGAAAGAAGGAGTGGATTTCATGACGGTCCATGCTGGGCTGACATCCAAAGCCATAGATAGGCTGAAAAACCAGGGGCGAGTGGCTGATGTTGTCTCTCGAGGCGGGGCTTTTCATCTGGCCTGGATGCTTCACAGGCAGAAAGAAAATCCTCTGTATGCGGATTTCGACCGGTTGCTTGAAATCGCTCACAAACATGACATTACTTTAAGCTTGGGAGATGGGCTCAGGCCTGGCTCCATCCTGGATGCCACAGATCGTCCCCAAGTCGAAGAACTCCTAACCCTGGGAGAACTCGTTAATAGAGCATGGGAGCAGGATGTCCAGGTTATGGTCGAAGGACCTGGTCATATACCTCTTGATCAGGTTGAAATGAACATAAAACTCCAGAAACGAGTCTGTCATGAGGCTCCATTTTATGTTTTGGGCCCCCTAGTAACAGATATTGCGCCGGGCTACGATCACATTGTTTCGGCTATCGGGGGCGCAATCGCGGCGGCAGCTGGAGCGGATTTCCTCTGTTATGTCACTCCCTCCGAGCATCTCGGACTTCCCTCAGTTGAGGATGTGAAAGAGGGCCTGATCGCTTCGAAAATCGCCGCCCACGCTGCAGATATCGTGAAGGGTGTCAAAGGCGCATTGAACAGAGATTTAAAAATATCCGAAGCCCGAAAAAACCTCGATTGGGAAAAACAGCAGAAACTCGCTCTTGACCCCCAAAAATTTAAAGACGTCCGGAAGAAAAGGAAGTCAAAATCAAAGGCCTGCTCCATGTGCGGTGATTTCTGCGCCATGCAGATTGTCAGCGAATTTCTCAACTCAGGAGATAAAAAGGCCGATGACCTCTGCTTCTAAAAAGCTTCTTTTTGGAACAGCCGGAGTTCCTCAATCCACATCTCCCCAATCCACCTTGGCCGCTGTTCAGGAAATCTCGCAATTAGGACTTGACTGCCTCGAGATTGAATTCGTCTGGGGCGTGAAAATGGGGAGTGACTTGTGCCAGAAGATCAAAGAGAAGGCCAGAGAACTCCAGATAGCTCTCAGTGTCCATGCACCTTACTTTGTCAATCTGAATTCAAACGAGGAAGGAAAAAGGCTGTCCAGCCAGGAAAGGCTCCTGAGTTCGGCCAGAATGGCAAAGAAGTGCGGGGCGAAGAGCGTGGTGTTTCACTGCGGATACTATGGAAAATCTAGCCCGGAGCAGACTTACAAGACTATACAAAATGGACTGGAGGACGTTCTCTCCATTCTGAAATCAGAAAGGAATCCCGTCATACTCAGGCCAGAAACGATGGGAAAGAAATCCCAATTCGGATCGCTTGAAGAAATTTTATTTCTCTGTCGAGACTTGGACGGAATGCTCCCCTGCATCGACTTCTCCCATATCCATTCCCGAACTGGAAAAGTGAATAGCTACAATGAGTTCCATCGGATACTCAAAAAGATCGAAAAGAAACTGGGGAATGGGGCCATAAAGAACATGCATATTCACGTCTCCGGCGTTGCGTACAGCAATAAAGGAGAGATAAAGCATCTCATCTTGAATGAATCCGATTTTCGCTACGAGGAATGGATTCAAGCACTGAAAGACTATGGAGTTGAAGGCCGGGTCATCTGCGAAAGTCCCAACCTGGAACAGGACGCACTCATGCTGAAAAAATTATTCATTGCTGATTCTGCAGAAAAGGATTGATGTTCCTTGTCATTACGGGGAACGAAGTGAAGTGATCATCTCATACGTAAACATCGTCACTGCAGGGAAGAATTGTAAAATTGGGACAATTATCAATTTTCTCATGAGATTGCCGCGCTTCGCTCGCAATGACACAAAAAGATAATATTACTGAGTTTCGCTCGTAATGACAAAGTGAATGAAATTTCCAAACATTTCCCTTATGATAATCCATACAAGGCAGCTATGATAAAAGTTTGGGATTGACATGCCCTATTTCTAACAATCTCAGGAGAGAAGAAGAATGAAAGAATATAAGTTATTAATCAACGGAAAATGGACAGGTTCGGAAGAAACAAGAAAAATTCAATCCCCCTACAACCAGGAATCTGTGGCTAAAATTCACTTTGCCAGCGCTACTCAAATGGAAGATGCTGTGACAGCTGCCCATGGGGCATTTGAAGAGACAAAAAAACTATCAAGCCTGGAACGCTCTCAGGCGCTGGAGAAAATCTCCGCAGAAATCAACAGGGACAAAGAAGAACTCGCCAGGTCCATAGCCCTCTCTTCTGGAAAAACGATCAAATCTTCCCGCATCGAAGTCGAAAGAGCCGTCAACACTTTCAACATCGCCTCTGAGGAAGCAAAAAGAATTGGAGGAGAGATCATCCCGCTCGATTTGAGCGCCCAGACAGAGGGGAGATGGGGTTTGGTCAGGCATTTTCCTCTAGGTGTCATCGGCGCCATCAGCCCGTTCAATTTCCCACTCAACCTTGTTGCTCATAAAGTGGCCCCTGCCTTTGCATCCGGGAATTCGGTCGTCCTCAGGCCTGCTTCTCAAGTGTCCATCCCTTCCATGCTTCTCGGCAAGATCATCCATGAAACGGATTACCCTGCCGGAGGCATAAACGTCGTCCCCTCTGGATACGAAGCGGCAGAGGTTCTGCTCAATGACGAGAGAGTCAAAATGCTCACCTTCACAGGGAGCCCGGAAATCGGCTGGGAGCTTAAAAAAAAGGCTCACAAAAAGAAAGTCACACTTGAACTCGGGGGAAACGCAGCGGTTATCGTCGAGCCCGATACCAATCTGGATTTTGCTCTTCCCAGAATAATTTTGGGCGCCTTTTCGTACTCAGGACAAATCTGCATATCCATCCAGAGGATTTTTCTCCATGAACAAATCTACGACCGATTCATGGCTGATTTCACAGATGCCACTCAAAAACTTAAAATGGGAGATCCCCTGGAAGAAGATACGGATATCGGGCCCATGATCAACCTTGGTGCGGCAGAACAGACTGAAGAATGGCTGACCGAAGCCGTAGAGAGCGGTGCACGCGTCATCGCCGGAGGAAAAAGGGAAGGATCCCTGTTCGAGCCAACAATCCTGGAAAACGTCAAACCTGAACTCCGTATCTCCTGGCTTGAAGCTTTTGCGCCTGTAGTCGTTATCTACCGTTATAAGGATTTTGAGGACGCATTAAAATGGGTCAACTATTCAATCTACGGCCTCCAAGCCGGAATTTTCACTGGAAACCTGAACAAGGCTTTTCGGGCATATGAGGCACTCGATGTGGGCGGCGTGATCATCAACGACATCCCGACTTTTCGGATCGACCACATGCCCTATGGTGGAGTGAAGGAATCTGGCTTCGGCCGAGAAGGTCTCAAATACGCCATCGAAGAGATGACTGAAATGAAATTGATGGCCATCNNAAGGGGTCGTATCTCAACATTCGACATTTCATAGTTAGAAAATTGTTTAGAATGGTTAAATCTGAAAAAATATCAGTATCTTATATGCCTCTTCTCCTTATTTCATTCTGGGCAACAAGTTTAGGTCTTCTTGAAAAAAAGAAAGAGAAATGTCGAATGTTGAGATGCGACCCCAATTTACCAATTTATTGAGGCGCAATCCCAAATATTTCTTGACAGGTTTTTTCCCACAGCCTAAACTAAATCCTAAATCATACCTTTAAAATTCATACTTACCCGGAGGTATCTTATGAAAGTCATAAGTTTCGCCAAAGTCAGAGATACCATAAAAGACCTGGTTCAAACAGCAAACTTTGAGCTTCAGGACGACGTCATAGATGTCGTCAAAGAAATGGAGAAAAAAGAGGAATCTCCGGCAGGAAAAGAAGTCATCAAACAAATCCTTGAAAACGCGAAGATTGCTAAAGATGAAAAGCTCGGTCTCTGTCAGGATACCGGGCTGGCTGTTTTTTTTGTGGAAATCGGGGAGGACGTCGAGCTGCAGAAAGATGATGGATTGGAGAGTTTGAGAGACGCGATCACCGCAGGTGCAAGAGAGGGTTATGAAGAAGGGTATCTCAGGAAATCTGTTGTGGAAGACCCCATACGGAGAAAAAACACCGGCGATAACACTCCCGCCTACATTCACTGGGAGCTCGTACCTGGTGATGTGTTCAAAGTGACATTCATCGCCAAAGGAGGAGGAGCTGAAAATATGAGTGCGGTTCGGATGTTCGCTCCGGCTGCCGGCCAGCAAGGAATTGAAGATTTCGTTGTTGAGACTGCAGACAAGGGCGGCTCCAATCCCTGTCCCCCGATCGTAGTCGGAGTGGGTGTCGGTGGAAACTTCGAATACTCCGCACTTCTAGCCAAGAAAGCGCTCCTGCGGAGGCCTTTGGGATCCCACAACCCTGATCCATTCTACGCGGATATGGAAAAAAGACTGCTGGAGAGGATAAACAATCTGGGAATCGGTCCCCAGGGAATGGGTGGAAGAGTCACGGCTCTTGCGGTTCATGTCGAAGCCTTTCCCTGTCACATCGCTTCCATGCCAGCCGCTGTTAACATCCAGTGCCATTCCCATAGAGTGCTCAGCTTCGAACTGTAAGCAGAGAGAAAAGACACTCCATTATCTCTGAAATAAGAAAGAGGGCGAAATGATAGAAATCCGGTTTCACGGAAGAGGTGGCCAGGGGACTGTGGTCGCTTCTAAGATCCTGGCTGATACCATTGCCAAAGAAGGAAACTACGTTCAGGCTTACCCTGAATTCGGAGTTGAAAGAAGAGGCGCTCCAGTTTTTGCCTTCATTCGCATCGATGTTAATCCCATTTATGATAAAAGTCGAATCTATGAACCCGACCATGTAATTGTAGTCGACCCAACTCTTATTGATGCCATCGATGTCACAGAGGGCCTTAAAGAAGGAGGCATGATCATTATCAACACCGATAAAAAACCCGAAGAACTCAAATTCCCGAATAAATATAAAATTGTGACCTTTAATGCCACGGGAATCGCAGTCAAGCATAAACTCGGAACTCTGGCGGCTCCGATTGTCAACACGTCCATCGTGGGAGCCGTTGTGAAGATACTGAAGCTTGCCAGAATTGAATCTCTTCTTGAAGCTGTTAAGGAAGGCGTGCCCATAAAGCCAGAGGAGAATGCAGATGCCGCCAAAGAAGCATTCGAGAAAGCATGAGTGAAGATAGAAAGATACTCCTTTCAATCATTCTGTCTGCCATTTTATTCTGTACCGAATAGAAAAGTGAGTGAGGACAACTTTCCATTCAGGTTAACCGTTCCACTCGGATGAAAATGATTGTTCTTGAAGGCCAAACTCAACACCTCACAGCTTTCACCACCTTTATTAACTACTCTATTCCTATAGATATGGTATAATATAGAAGAGGATAGCATGAAAAAAAAGAAACAGGTTCAAAAAATTGATTTTAAATCCGAAAAGGAATTTCCACTGATGCCCATGTCAGTGGGTTCCATGCTTTATAACAAAACAGGGGCCTGGCGAAATATCAAACCTGTTATTGACCTTGAGAACTGCATTCAGTGCGGAATTTGCTGGAAATTCTGCCCTGATGTGGCCATCATCATCGAGGATGAATGGCCTGTGATCGACTATGACTACTGCAAGGGCTGCGGCCTTTGTGCGGAAGAATGCCCTTCTAAATGCATCGCAATGGTGGAGGATGAAAAATGAGAAAAGTCATCATGGGAAACCACGCTCTTTCTTACGGGGCCATGCTCGGACGGGCTCAGGTGATCGCTGCCTACCCGATAACTCCTCAAACCCAGGTTGTTGAGCTCCTCTCTGAGATGTGTGCGGACAAGACTCTGGATGCAACGTTCATAAAGGTAGAATCCGAACATTCTGCCATGGCGGCATGCCTCGGCGCATCACTGACAGGAGCCCGAACCTTCACAGCGACTTCGTCACAGGGCTTGACTCTCATGCATGAGCTGCTTCACTGGGCATCGGGAGGGAGGCTTCCTGTTGTCATGGGAAACATCAACCGGGCCATGGCTCCTGGCTGGAGTATCTGGTCAGACCAGAACGACAGCCTTAGCCAGAGGGATACCGGCTGGATTCAGTTTTACTGCGCGAACAATCAGGAAGTTCTCGACACCGTGATCCAGGCGTTCAAAGTCTCAGAAAAGCTTCTCATCCCCAGCATGGTGATTCTTGATGCTTTCACTTTGTCTCACACGTATGAAGTAGTCGATATCCCTGAACAGGAAAAAGTTGACGAATTTCTCCCCCCGTTTAAACCGGAGATCACACTGACTCCTGAGGATCCTCATGCCTTCGGCGGCCTCACATCACCCGAGCACTATTTCGAATTGAGGTATAAACTCCAAAAAGACATGGAAAAAGTGGAGGCTTTGATCGAAAAGACAGGGAGAGAATACGAAAAAATATTCGGCCGTTATCTGGGTATTGTGGAGGAACACCTCTGTGAGGATGCCGATTTGATCTTTATCACTTCCGGGACTATGGGATCCACAGCAAAAGTAGCCGTGGATGAGCTCCGCAAGGAAGGGATGAAAGTCGGGAACCTGAGGATCAAGGTTTTTCGGCCATTCCCCTTCGAGATTGTGCGGAATTTCGTCAAAGGCGCCAAGAAGATAGCTGTGGTGGATCGAAACATTTCTTACGGTCATCATGGAATGTTCTTCCAGGAAGTCAAATCCGCGGTGTTCGGGCAAACTAATGGCATCCCTATCTTCGGCTTCATTACAGGGCTGGGAGGAAGGGATATCACTCCGTCTACCTTTCGAGAAATCGCCCAATACGCCCAGGAGAAGGAGAAGCCCGAAGAGAATATTGTCTGGATAGGAGTGAAAAAATGAGCAAAGAAAAAAAGATGCGGCTTTCGCTCCCTGAAGAAGAGCTGATGAACTCCGGCCACCTGGCATGCCAGGGTTGCGGGGCCACTCTAGCCATGAGGTATGTTCTTAAAGCACTAGGAAAAAAAGTCGTGCTTTGCATTCCCGCCTGCTGCTGGTCAGTCATAGACGGGCCATTCCCCTATTCTTCTCTCGACGTGCCTATCTATCACTGCGCTTTTGAAACAGCGGCCGTATCCGCCTCGGGTGTCAAAGCGGGGCTGGAAATGGTGGGCGATACAGAGACAGCCGTGGTCGCGTGGGCCGGTGACGGCGGCACATTCGACATCGGCATTCAGGCTCTCTCGGGAGCTGCCGAGCGCAACGACGACATCATCTATGTCTGCTACGATAATGAAGCCTACATGAACACCGGCACCCAGAGAAGCTCCGCCACTCCCTACGGAGCCTGGACAACCACCACACCTGTCAAACACTTCAAGAACAGACCCAAAAAAGACATGGAAGCCATAATGGCGGCTCACCGCATTCCATATATAGCCACAGCCAGTGTGGGATATCCAGAAGACCTCTTCAAGAAAATCAGAAAAGCCAAAGACATCAAAGGAACACGATTCATTCATATCTATGCTCCCTGCCCCTCGGGCTGGAAGAGCAGACCTGAAGACACGATCAAGCTCTCCCGCATGGTCGTCCAGAATGCCATCTTTCCTCTTTACGAGATCGAATGGGGAGAGAAATACACACTGAACATCAAAATAAAAGAAAAAAAATTTATTGACGATTACTTGAGAATCCAGGGTCGATTCCGACACCTGAAAAAGGAGGAAGTGGCCTTCATCCAGGAGGAAGTGGATAAGAAGTGGGAGAGGCTGCTCGCAAATGTGATCGGCAGTCCGTAGGTGGATGACCTTACACTTTACTTTAAAAACGAAACAACAGCCGCAGAGACAATTTTCATGTAATGATTGCAAAGAATTCCCGAAGAATCTATAATTACTATCTTAATAGTAATTTCTCAATCGACCGGGATTCAGGTCAATCGAGAATGTTCAATCGGTTTTGCTTTCACAGGAGATTCAAATGAAAAGATACGCATGGATTTTAATCCCAATGGTTCTTATATTACTTGTCAACGCCAAAGCGGAAATGCCGGGAATGTCCAGCCAAGACTATCCTGATGCTCCAGAATTCACTCTGGAAGACCTCAAGGGGAGTGAAATCTCCCTCTCAGACTTGAATGGAAAAGTAGTTATGCTGAATGTCTGGGCCACCTGGTGTGGACCGTGCAAGAGAGAAATTCCTGATTTCATCGAAGCGTACGAGCAGTATAAAGATAAAGGATTAGAAATCATCGGAATATCCATTGACACAATTAGCCAAAGCAAAGTCCTCAAATTCACAGAAAAATACAAAATCAACTACCCTGTAGCCATGACGACATCGAAACTCAATAAAGATTACGGCCCCTTTCGAGCGGTTCCAGTCACCATTATTATCGACAAGAAGGGAAAAATCCGGCATCGACAGATCGGCGAAGTGGATAAAAAATTCGTCGAAAACTGGTTCACTAAGCTGATAGAAGAAAAATAACAGATGCCTGGAACTGAAAACGTCTCCATGCTAGTTGCGTTCACGGCTGGTCTCATCTCATTCCTGTCGCCCTGTGTGCTTCCCTTGATCCCCTCCTATATGGCGTTTATCACAGGCATATCCATCGAAGAACTTTCCGCTGAGAAGAGCTTAAGGTACGTCCGGAAAAACGTCATCATCAACTCCCTGATGTTCATCCTCGGCTTCTCCATTGTTTTTATTGTTCTGGGAGCATCGGCCACATTTCTGGGCACATTTCTCGCCCAAAACATCCGTTGGTTCGAGATCGGCGGGGGAATACTCGTTATTATCCTGGGCATTCACTTCACAGGTCTATTCAGACTGAAATTTCTTGACAGGGAAAAGAAAATCCACATGAAAAGCAAACCCCTCGGGATCATCGGGACATGCCTTGTCGGGATGGCATTTGCCGTGGGATGGACTCCCTGTGTGGGCCCGATACTGGGAGCCATCCTGACCATGGCGGCCACCACCCAAGATATCGGAAAAGGGATAATCCTGCTCATCTTCTACTCTATCGGCATGGGCCTTCCCTTTTTCCTCTCAGCCATTATCCTTCACAAATTCTTCGAGTATTTCAAAACCATCAGGAAATATTTCAAGGTCATTTCAATCATTGGAGGTGTGCTCCTGATTGCTGTCGGAACTCTGCTCATAACCGGATTCTTTTCTTCCCTTTCCGCCCTCCTGAACCAGTAAACATTCAGCATGATGGGGTCAGACCTTAGTAATTTCAGTAATTTCACGAATTTATTATCTTAGGGAAATTACTGAAATTACTAAGGTCTGACCCTATACACTTAAAAAAAAGGGGCCTGTCCCCTTTTTTTGAAAGTCTCTGTAAAAAGAAAGATGGAGTTTTGAGATTCTGGAAGTCTGATCCCGATATTTACCAGCGGTAAGTGACAGCAGCCCAGGTGAATCCGGCTCCAAAGGCAACCATCACTATGATATCCCCTTTTTTAAGCTTCCCTTCTGCCCATAGCTCATGAAGGGCAATAGGGATGGAAGCGGCGGAGACATTGCCGTATTTATGGATGTTTGTGAAGACCTTTTCAGATGGGACTTTGAGGCGTCTTCCTGTGGCATCAATGATCCTGATATTAGCCTGATGAGGGATGAGATAGTCAATATCTTCTTTATTCAATCCAGCCGATTCCAACGCCTCCAGAGCTGCCTCGCCCATCCGCTTCACGGCATGTTTGAAGACATCATTACCTTTCATCTGAAGATAATGAAGATCCTGAGCGATGGATTCAACAGTCGCTGGGATGCGTGTTCCTCCTGCAGGCAGAGAGAGCAGGTTTCCCAGGTTTCCATCCGCTCTCCAGTAGGACGAGAGCATTCCTGATTCGTCATCACTCTCTTCAAGGACGACTGCTGCGGAGGCATCCCCGAAGAGAACACATGTGCTTCGGTCTTTCATGTTTATAATCTTGGATAATACTTCTGAACCGATCAGAAGAATGCGTTTGTGGGCTCCGTTAAGAATCAATCCTTCAGCCACGATCATCCCGTAGAGCCAGCCTGTGCAGGCGGCAGAAATATCAAACGCGGGAATATGCCCTGCCTCTAATCCTTTCTGCACCCAGCATCCTGTGGAAGGAAATAATGTATCAGGAGTTGAGGTTGCGACTATGATGAGGTCGATGTCCTTGACTTTAAGCCCGGCATTGTCCAGAGCGATCCGGGATGCTTCAATCGACAGATCAGAAGTGGCCTGGTCAGCCGTAACAATCCTTCGCTCTTTGATCCCGGTGCGCGTTGTGATCCACTCATCAGAGGTGTCCACCAATTTTTCGAGGTCCTGATTCGTCAGGACTTTATCAGGGACATAGAATCCTGTTCCTGTTATTTTTATCCGTCGCTTGTTTGCTTTCTTCATTATTCCTCTAAAAACACTATTCTATAGCATACTTGTTTTCGATTTGCAAATAGTATGAAAGACGAGTAAAATCGGGAGATTCGAATGAGAATACGCAGATTAGGCTTTTTTGTTCTTTTTCCCATGATTCTTGCCTTCCTTCCCAAAGTCTCCTTATCTCAAATTGGGCAGTACGAAGACGAAGCCCCTTTGAGAACCTGGAACAGCTTTGGCCTCCAGACAGCTCCTTCTCTGGCTATGGGCGAAACGCAATACACCGCGGCCACAGACAGTGCTGTTGCTCTTTCGAATCCGGCTCTCCTGACAGCTCTTCCTAGAATCACGTTCACGCTCAATTCTTCAATCAATTCAGCCTCACTCTTTAAATATTCAGCCATCAACACCGGCCCCTTCTACTCTGATGAGAACAGTATCCTGAGCGTTCTTTCGTTTGACTTCGCTGGAGCTTCGATAAGACTAAAGAACTGGACCTTTGCCTTGAGTATGGCTCTTCTTGAAAGTTATGCCCGTCCTTCGGCCATGGTGTCATCCTCCAATTATACGTTCACACTCGAACAATCCGGCAACCTGAAAAACATCAACCTCTCAATTGCCCGAAAGGTTTTCAATAACCTCTCTGTCGGAATCGGATTGAACTACGCTTTTGGCTATCTTGAAAAAGAGTATGTGGATGAGAGATTGACTTCAAACCTCACTTTTTCTGATTGGAAGCATCACGACTTTCAAGCTTTCTACATCAACGGAGGTCTTGTGCTGGAGATGACAAGAAAAATTAGAGTGGCGGCTGTGTTCCGCACACCTTTTGTGAAAAAAACGGACAGTGAGAGCCTTTACAGATTTCTTTCTCCCATTACTGAAATCAGGACCGAAGCCTCGGAAAAAAGCGAGTACAAACAACCTTTTGTGGCCGGCTTGGGGGTATCTTTCCAGTACTCTCCCAAGCTCAGAGCCACCTCTGATCTCACCTTCTACAGGTGGTCCCGATACGGCATCATTTATTTCGGAGATGAGTTCGAGCAGGAGAGAAACTTCAAAGATGTCATCAAAATCGGTGCGGGTGTCGAATACATGACATCACTGAGGCTTTTTGGAACTGAAATAAAAGCCCCCTTCAGAGCGGGCTTCAGCTATGACCCTCAACCGATGGTCGAACCCAGCTCCTCCTATACATACTTCACCTTCGGAACAGGCCTCCATTGGGGAAAGCTCTCTTTGGATGCAGGCATGCTGCTGGGGGCAGAAAGAGGCTCCGGAAATTCACTCTCTGCAAACAAATTCTCGCTCTCTCTGAGTTTCAGGATGTAAAAATTAACGAAAGAGATGGATGAAATTTTACGGATAAGAAAAAAAATGAATGAAAGATACACAATGAAGAGTAGGAGAAGAAAACAGACAAGAGGAAGATTTTCACATGAACACCGATCGAAAGGTAAGCATGACATTCAACAGGAAGGATGGGGAACTATAGTTAAAAAAGTGTTTTTCACAATCCTCATATTATATCTCTCTTTTGGTCCGCTCGCCGCGCAGGATTACTGGACGACGCACATCATCAGCGTCGAAAAAAATCAGGAAACCTTGGAAAAACTCTCGAAAATGAACCTCGACTTCCTGATGGAATGGGAGAACAGAATCTATATCATCGCCTACTTCGAAGACTTCCCTCAACTCCAGGAAGAAAACGTTCCCTACACTCTCGAAACTTTTAATCTCTACCCATTCAAACAAACGCAGAGAGCTGTCCAAGGAGGAGTCAACGGTGAGTATCATTCCTCCAGAGAACTCGAACAAGACCTGTTCGCTCTTGAAGACTCTTACCCTAACCTTGCCAGAATCTCCATCATCGGCGAGTCCATCGAAGGAAGAAACATCTACGCTCTCAAAATCAGTGATAATGTCCTCAGTGATGAGTCTGAAGCCGAGGTCATATTTATAGGATGCCACCATGCACGGGAATGGATCTCGGTCGAAATCCCGTATCTTCTCGCGGAATACCTTGTCGAAAATTATGCGTCAGATCCCCAGGTCCAAAACCTTGTTAACCAGAGTGAGATCTGGATTGTTCCTCTTTTAAATCCAGACGGTCTCGAATATTCCATCCATTTTTACCGCTACTGGCGGAAAAACAGACGGGATAATGGAGACGGAACATATGGTATCGATCTCAACAGAAATTATGGATACCAGTGGGGGATTGACAATATCGGGTCAAGTCCTTATACCTTCTCAAACACCTATCGAGGTCCTTCCCCCTTTTCAGAACCTGAAACACAAGCCATAAGAGACCTCTTTGCCCAAAGGAATTTTACCGCACTAATCTCCTACCACAGTTTTTCCCAGGTCATCCTGTATCCCTGGGGGTACACCGATCAACCTTCTGCAGACGATCTACTTCTCGAACAAATAGCCACAGATATGTCCACACAAATGCAGGCCGTCAATGGAAACGATTATGGATTCATGCAGGCTGGAGAAGGATTTTATCTGACTAACGGCGACACAACAGACTGGAGTTATGGGGCCTACGGCATCCCATCTTTCACGATTGAACTTCCTCCTGCGGATAGGCTTCAAGGCGAATTCTTCAATGCGGAGGAGGACATTCAGTCCATATTTGATGAAAACCTCCCGGCCATGCTCTATCTCATCGACTGGTCCGTACAGAATTCTTCCCCTCCGATAAATCCTCCACAGATCATCAGGCGAATTCCCTGGAAAAAAATAGAAGTCATTCAGGGAATTCGTGACGAGCCACTGGATAAGAACAGGAAACTGGCATCACGAATTTTAAAAAAAAGGTCCTCGAAAAAAAAGCCGATGGAAGCCGAAACAAAACCGATCACCGGACAAACTCATGCCCAAAAAAAAGGGAAGAAAAATAAAAAAGAAAAAAAGATATTTAAAGAATAGGTAAAAATATACTAAAATACGGGGAAGATAAAGGAACAGAAATGAGCAGCATCCTCACGAGCGTCTACGCGCTGCAGATAGAATCGCCACTGCAAGGCGAAGGACTCCCCTATTGGACCCTCTGGTTTCTCCTTTGCATCATCGCGCTTTTAACCTTTTTTATTTTCTTAAGGGATAAATCATTGAGGCAGCGGCTGAATTTGTTTTTTTCCCGCGCTAAACGAAGAATGGTGAAAATCCGTCTTCAAGCAAGACTCAAAAGAGAGAACCGCAAAAAAGACGAGTTCATCAAAGAAATGGGCCAAGAAGCCTGGACAGAGGGTGTCAATGTTGAAAAGGGCGAAAAAATCATTAAGGAACTGAAAGATCTTGAAACTAAAGAGAACTCCGCACAAAAGGATCTGGAAGAAGCCGAGATAAAAATTGAGAAACTCGAGGATCAATACAACACCGCTTGCAAGAAGCATGAAGACCAAATCCAGAAAACGGAAGACGAGATCGAGCCTATCAAAGAAAAAATGGCCGAAACAAAAGAAAAGGCAAAGCTCGCTGAACTCAGCCTTATCCAAAAACAGAAAGATATGGAATATGCTGAAAAAATTCTAGAGGCTGAGGAAAGGACGGCTAAAGAGACAAAAGCCAGCACAAAGTTTTCCGCTGAAGAGAAGAGAGCCAAGAAAAAAGAGGTCGATGAGAATATAAAGAATCTGGAGAAAAAAAGAGAAAAAACTCGGACGGAACTCCAGACTCATAGGGAAAAAAAATCAGCTATGGAAGCGGAGGTAGACAAATTCCAAAAAAAGATAATTGAAAGTGAAAACAAGATAAAAAAAATTGAAAAAGATAAAAGAGAGCAAACACGGATTTTCCAGAAAGAAACCAAGGAATGGAAAAGGAATAAGGAAAAATCTCAAAAAAAGATAAAAGACATTGAGAGGCACAAAGAGCCGCTCTTTGAAAGCATTGGGAAGCTAGCCAACGACCACAGGGTTGACAATAAAAAACTCGCTCCTTTTTATTCGCAGATAGACAGGACAAACAAACGCATCAAAGAAGTCGAAGAAAACATTAAAAATTTGTAGCAAGAAATCTTTATTCCGTTTACTCCATTCCTCATCCAGTTTAAAATAACATCATGAACAAGCCAAGACTGCTCGTGCATGTCTGCTGTGCTCCGGACGCGCTCTACGTCCTTGGGCGACTCCAGGAAAATTATGAGGTCAGTGGGTACTTCTACAATCCCAATATCCATCCTTCAGAGGAATACGCCAAAAGATTGGAAGAAACGAGAAAAGTCGCTCGTATCCTGAATGTGGACCTCATTGAAGAGGACTACGACGATGAACGCTGGTTCAAGATCACTCAAAAATTCAAGGACGAACCAGAAAAGGGAAGAAGATGCGATGTCTGTTACGCCATGAGACTCGAAAAAACAGCTCTGAAAGCCTCTAAATTGGGCTACGACATGTTCACAACAGTGATGAGCCTCAGCCCACTGAAGAAAGCGGATGTGCTGAACAGAGTGGGAAAGATGTTTTCACGCAAGTTCCGAATAAACTTTTTAGAAGCCGATTTTAAAAAGAAGGATGGTTTCAAGAAAAGCGTGGAATTAAGTAAAAATCATGGGGTCTTTCGCCAGAATTACTGCGGATGCCTCTACAGTCAAAGGAATAAATGAACTGACATCATTGCGAGCAGCGATATCTATCAATTGAGCTCTGGAAACTTATGAATGATGAATATCAAACAAAGGACACGTACAGTCAATAAAAATGCCATTCGGATGGTGGTTTCCGGAGTCGTCCAGGGCGTCGGATTCAGACCTTTCATCTACCGATTAGCGCATGAATTCCAGTACACAGGCTGGGTTAAGAATATCGGATTCGGCGTGGAAATCCATCTCGAAAGCAAGGAGAAAACAGATTTTAAAAAGTTCCTGAAAGCCCTCAAGGAGACTCAGCCTCCTCTTTCTCAGATTGAAGAAATCATTCTGGAGCGCGCCTCATTCCTCAACCTCAAAGACTTCACCATACAAAAATCAAAGGAGGGAGAAAGCTTTGTCTTCATTTCTCCTGATATCTCCATCTGTGAAAGCTGCCATGAAGAAATGATGGACTCTTCGGATAGGAGATATCATTATCCCTTCATCAACTGCACAGACTGTGGACCAAGGTACACGATCGTCAAATCTCTTCCCTACGACAGAAAAGAAACAACGATGCACAGCTTCTCCATGTGCACAGACTGCCGAAAAGAATACACGCATCCCATGGATAGAAGGTATCATGCTCAACCAGTTGCCTGTCCTTTTTGTGGTCCTCAAATCCACCTCACTCATTCCAGAACCGGAAAAAAATTAAGCGGGGGAATCAAGAAAGCCGCATCCTTGATTAAAGAGGGAAAGATACTGGCAGTCAAAGGACTCGGAGGCTTCCATCTTATCTGTCATGCTTTGAACCTTGAGTCTGTCAATCGCTTGAGAAAAATCAAAGAGAGGAAAACGAAACCATTAGCTCTGATGGCCCGCAATCTTGAAACCATAGAACAATTCGCTCTTCTCTCCCCTGCAGAGAGAGAGCTGCTCCTTTCAGCCCGTCGGCCTATTGTCCTCCTCAAGAAAAAAAGAGAGATCAAGGGAATCGCACCGCATCTTGATGAACTGGGATTCATGCTCCCCTACACGCCTCTCCACTATCTTCTTCTGGAATATCTTGACCTCATTGTTGCCACAAGCTCCAACAAAAAAGATGCCCCCATCATGAAAGACGAAGAAGAAGGAATCAACACACTCTGCGACTATATCCTCTCACACAATCGTCCAATCTATATGAGAGCCGATGACTCGGTCATCAAGGTTGTGGATGAACAACCCCTGTTCGTGAGGCGCGCACGAGGATACGTGCCCTACCCTCAGAGAGTTCACGAGGAACTAGTAACTCCCCAGCATATACTGGCACTCGGTGGAGAGCTCAAGGATACAATCTCTATTTATAAAAACGGATATGTGGTCACAAGCCAGTTCCTGGGTGACCTGGATGAGTACCAGAATTTCAAATACTTTGAGGAAACAATCCAGCACCTCACTCGACTCTTTGAAGCTCAACCGGAGATCATCGTTACAGACCTGCATCCTGATTTCCACACAACTCGATACGCTCAAAAATCCGGGCTTCCCCTCCTTCAAGTCCAGCACCATTTCGCCCATATCCTGGCTCCTCTCCTCGAACACAGAATCATTCCCAATAAGAAGGTCCTGGGGGTGAGCTTTGACGGATATGGTTTCGGAGAGGATGGACTTGCCTGGGGCGGCGAATTCCTGATTGCTGACTATTCCTCCTTTGAAAGGTTTGCGCATTTCAAAAATGTTCCTCTTCCCGGAGGAGATATGGCTGCCAAGCAACCCTGGCGCATGGCTGTATCTTACCTTATGGACTCCTACCGCTCCAAACTCCCGAGTGTCCAATCCCTGAAGAGAGTCGGAAAAAATAGAATCCAAGGCGTGATGAGCATGATCGAACAGAATATTAACAGTCCCCTCACTTCAAGCTGCGGCAGGTTGTTTGATGCCGTGTCTTTTCTCACGGGGCTATCACCCCTTGAAGTTGAATTTGAAGCTGAAGCCCCCATGAGATTGGAATCAGCTGCCGATGAAGACATATGTCAAAGCTACGACTTTTCGGTTCAAAACCATTCTTCCCCTGTCCAAATCTCCTTTACCAGGACCATCCAATCTGTGGTCAAGGATTTGGAACAAAAGATCCAGGTCTCTTCTATCTCATCAAAATTTCACAACACGATCGCTCGAGTCACAGCGTCTGTCGCAGAAAAAGCGAGAAAAGAACAGAACATCGATACTGTGGTCTTTGTCGGAGGTGTTTTCTTGAATAAAGAGCTGCTGTACAGAGCGACCGCTCTTCTGAGGAAAAAGGGATTCACTATCCTTCGGCCGATGAACTATTCCCCTAACGACGAGTCACTCTCTATCGGACAAATCGCCTACGCTCTTAATAAGATAAAAAAGAATCAGCCCATCAAATAAATCAAATCCTGAAGTCAATCATTCATCGATGGAGAGTCCGAGAATGACCAAGATATTCTTTAAATTTCTTCCCCCTGATATTTTCGCTTTTTCCAGTCGGATTTTTTCTTGATAATCGAGAATTTTTTCTTCATTTGAACTGCAATCGCACAAAATGGCTGCCCACAGCAGCTCTTCAACAGGAAATTCAGATGATTCCTTCATCCTTCCACATGTGACCGCTATCGCTCGCTGATTTTTTGTCCCTGTAATTTCTTTATTTTCAACACTTTCATAAGTATATTATTATCAATCACTTAACAGGTGTGACTAATTTTTGTGCAAATTGTCATATTTGCAAGAAAATTCGAAAATTTGGTAAAAAATATGTGCGTTTTTCCACAACTTTTCCACAGAATTTGTTAATAACTCCGACCTCCTTTTTTTGTTTGGTTCATCCCTAAAACTAGTGCATTGATGAAAAATTGGAGAAATCCAATTAAGGGAATGGAGGAAGCGAATTGGACGTCTCAGAACCGAAACGCCTTCACAATATCGAAAAAATTATATCCCTTGATGGGAGCCGGGATAAAGGAAAGAATGAATATCAAAACCATTAGATACCCGATGAATTTTCTCCGTGGAGACAATGGAACCGCATCATCGATAATTCGGGGATGTTTCAATCCGAGAAACGTGAGGAGAAATGCCCAGATGAACCATCCTATCCAGAAAAGAAATCCCATGATTGCAAAAACGACTAGAATAAACTTCCCGAATTGGCGGGACTTCTCCCCCAGGAGAGCGTAAGACACATGACCTCCATCAAGTTGTCCAACAGGAAAGAGGTTAAATGACGTAACGAGTATCCCCACCCAGCCTGCAAAGGCGACAGGATGAAGGAAGACACTGTAATCGGGCGGAACATCCTTAAATACCAGAGCTCCGATAAGCTTCAGAATAAGAGGCTCACCGAAAACAAAAACGAATTCCCCCTCTTGAAAACTTGGAGGAACAGCCTTAGAAAGAGAAAGGCCATAGGCCAACGCGGGAACCGCAAGGATAAAGCCTGTTAAAGGCCCGGACACTCCGATATCAAAAAGCTGCTTTTTTCTGGTGATGGGAGATTTTATCTTGATGAAGGCACCCAGAGTTCCGATCAGTGTGGGCGCCGGGATAAAATAAGGAAGAGTGGCGTTTATCCTGTAATACTGGCAAGTCAAAAAATGACCGAATTCATGGCCCAATAAAATTCCGAGAAGCACAACCACATAAATCAGACTCAACGATATGACCTGTGGGTCCATGACCATCTCAATAGTTACAGGGATTTGTGTATCTTGAGGGAGAGCATCCGTGTATAAATAATTAATGCTCAGAGATATCCCCACAAAAAACGTAGAGAACACTGTAACGATGAAGAGGAGAATGTTAATCCAGATATTCTTTTTTAGAGAAAACGGGGGAATCCTGACTTCTCCCTCGACTCCGTTTGTTTTTTCTTCTTCCATCTATCGAATAAAAAAAAGGAGTGACCGAAATCACTCCTATCTCAAGCTAAAGTACACAAGTAAGAAAAAATCTACTCTTCTGTAAGCAACTTGAATTTGGCTTCTAATTCCTCCTTTGACTCCTTATGTTCGGGATCTGGAACACAGGCATCAACAGGACAAACAGCGACGCACTGAGACTCATCAAAATGCCCAACGCATTCAGTGCACTTCTCAGGATCGATCTCGTAAATTTCATCTCCCATGGTGATGGCATCGTTCGGGCATTCAGGCTCACAGGCCGCGCAATTAATGCATTCTTCAGTGATCTTTAAAGCCATTTATTTCCTCCTCGTTGAATTAACAAAATATTATATCTTTTTTTCCTGAATTTACAACAGATTATTTCTTCGATTCTAATTGACTGACCTTTTGAGATGCATCAAATCCATAATATGTCTGGGAGAACTCCTGCTGGATTTTCCTGTAGAGCGCCAAGGCCTCGTCAGACTCTCCCTTTTCCTCATGAACTTCTGCTCTGTGAAAAAGCACCACATCCAGAGAATAGCTTTCAGGATCATCTTCTTCTATCGCCCTGTAAATTTCGATGGCTTTATCATAATCTTTCCGTTTGAAATAAATCTGGCCCAAAAGATCCTGGGCCTGGTAGAAGACGATATCCTTCGGCTTATTCGGTATCATCTCAAGATAAATTTGTGCTTTTTCCAAATCTCCGTTCTCTATCCAGTATGTAGAGAGATAGATGTATCCCAATCGAGTGAATTTACCTTTTCCGGCCATCTCCTCAAGCTTGGCCAAATTCTCTGGTTTATTGTTCAAATCACTCTGGAGATCCAGGATCTGAGCAAGTTTCTGGCTCTCCTTCTTTTGACTCTGCCTGGAAATATATTTACCTCCAATAAAAACCAGAGCAAGGACAAGGATCATAACACACAGAGTCATAATCTCTTTTGTGTGGTCCCGAACATAATGGATAATTTTGTTGACTATGGATACAAATTCATCTTCTTTAAGCTGTTTTCTCTTCTTTCTTTTCATGCTTGACTCCTCTAAATTCGACCTCGATTCATGAATAACTCATGTGGCCTGTGTGATTCATTCAAGATTGTTTGGTTGGAAACGCGCCCGCTATTTTTTCAAGTGAAAAAGAAACGGTTTCCAGTAAAAAATGGAATGATTCGTATACTACTGTTTTTTAGTCCACGCTCCTTTTTCATCTTGAATCCACCATCCAGGCAGCGCAATTTTTTTTATCCACTGGGCAGCGAATGCCTTCTGGATCTTGGGAATCTGGCTGGCATCAATTTCCATAGCTCTGGCTACTTCCGCATACATATTCTTCCGGTCGTTATTCTCATCTTTCACCAGGTTTCGCAGCGTGGCCTTGTCTTTCAAGTTCAATCCGGATTCATCCCTGATTTTAACGAACCCGTCGTTTCCTTCACCCACATTCCCCTTGTCTCTAAACGGTTTGAGTTTCGCGTATCTGTCTATAATGGATTGTTTAAGAGCCCGGATCTTTGGAGTCGTCACTTCAGTCGCTTCTTGAGCGTACAGAGATGAAACAAGCGAAAATGATCCGCCCCCGCCGCTTATCGCCTGGTCCATTTCTATCATCTGAGAATCTTTGTCTTTCTTTTCCTTCTTCTCTGCTTCTTTTCTGATTTCATCCACAATTTCCTCAGCTGCCTTTTGCACTTCAGCTTCAGGGAAATAGATGTTTATGGTCAGGCAGGAGAAAAGGAAGAGCAGAAATAGACTGGAAGAAACGATTTTTAAGGATTTTGTTCTCATTTTAGCCCTCACTTTAATAATTTTTTATATTCGTTAAAAAATCTCTTATTTTATTATATCACAAATCCTTTTTTTTAGTCGTCGCTCCCTCGGACTGCCCGATCCTCTTCAATCGATTCGTCATATCCTTGAACCGGATTCGGTTCCGAGTTTTTTTATTTACCACACTGATTCCAAAAAGCCAAGACCTCTTGACAAGATACTCCACACCCTTCTCTCTGATGGTTCCTCTCAGTGTGAACATGTCATTCTTCAACGAGCAAAAAATCCCTATCTTCTCATACCCGAATTCGGAGATGAATCGGGTGAAGCCCTTATTCGAGGCCACTGCAGAGCCTTCCCCTGAACTGATGATTGACAGGTCGTTGACTGCTCCCACGCTGAACTTCTGAGGGACTCTTTTTTTCTTGACCGATTCCAGAGATAATAGGAACCGTTCTGGCTGTCCATAAGAAATGGCGAGGTCTCTGACCTCTCCTTTCAAAATGCCAGTCACCTTCCCAAACGGAATAGAATCGGTAAGCATCTCTAAATTCAAATCATCAAACTTCATGTCCAAAAAAATCGTTCGATTTTTGGTAAAGGGCTTGGTGACGTGTATATTCTCGACTAAAATAATCGTGTCAAACATCTCCAACTCAGCTTTTCCTTCAGTGTTGATCTCATCGGGAGTCAACTCGACACGAGGAAAATCCATCTGGACAGTGCCCCTCAGGCTGAATTGCTCGGATTGAACAGGAAGCTTTGATAGGTTCAAGTCACTCAAAGAAAACGAAAGAATGCCGCTGATACTCGGGAGCTCAGGGTCTATGGTAAAGTCAGCCTTCCCCAATGTGGCCTTCCCATCGAATACGTCCAGTGTCAAAGACTCAAGGCTGAATCCGTTTTTTCCTGCGTGTATATCGAGCTGGAAAGGCGCCAGGGAAAGAGCCGGACTCTCGAATTTATCGACTCTGAAGTATCCGTCCTTCACGAAAGAGTCTTCCTCATTGCTTTCTTGGACCGGATTTTCATAATAAAAGGGGATTTCAGCCTGTATTCCGTCTATTAAAAGGTTCTTATCTTCGTTTTTTACAGAGCCATCCTTGATCCAAAACTGCCCGTCGAGTGAAAGAACACTGTTCTCCATTCTCATGCGTACTTTTGCTTCTGCATCGCCTCCGAAATCCAACGCATACTCTTCAATCGGTTGTCCCTGAGATAAGAAAGAATACAGCGAACCGAGGTTTAATTTGGAGGCGGAAACCTGCATATCCATCAAGGAAGTTTCTTGAAAGCTCAATGACCCTTGAACATTTATTCTTCCCTCAGAAAAAAGAGAAGTCTCCATGGATAAATCATCCAGTTTATTAAGAGGCACATGATAAACTCCGGACATTTTTAACTGGAATGGGCTCTGACTCCAGTCCACGTAGTATGCATTCCAGAGTGATTCACCTTTGGAAAGATCCAAATCAGCCGAAAAAGTTATGTATTGCTTCAATGGGTTGTACTTTCCCTCGAAGACTATTTTTTGATGAAGAGATTCGCTCGCGAATGTGAAAGACTCATTGTGGAATCCTACGCCTGATAGGTTTATTGTACTCCGAAGATCCCATTCCTCCTCTGTTTCTGGAGACTGATTCGCTTGGACATCCAGATCAAAATGACCCGTTGGCTCCAATTTTAACACGCTTTCTGGGATGAATGATGAAAACAGGTTCAATATTTCCGATGAATCCAATTTTGATCCTTTCAGATGGACAGATTTCTCGCCCTGAGGTTGAAGGTCAACCACTGCATTCATCTGAACTGGAGTCAGAGGAGGAATCTGGATATCCATCCGGGCCAGGTTCACTTTCTTGCCCGCAATATCTATACTGCCTTGACTGTCGAATCCGACTTTTTTCAAATCGACCTTTCTGTCATCTAAAAAGTAAGCAATGTCCAGGAGACTGCCTTTGAGCCGGGAGATTTCTAGAGAAGAGCTCGTCCCATCGAGCGACAGTCCCAGAGAAAAATCCTGTATGTCTATATCATCGCGAGATAGAATTCCTTCTTCGATATCCAATGATCCGGAAAGCCGCATATCAGGAAGAGAACCGCTTGTCCTGAATTCTCCGGAAATTGAGCCTTCGAAATCAAACGCAGAAGTTACACAAAGGACTTGAGTGGGTTCGATCCGCATCATCCCCTTGATATCTGTCTTTTGTTCTGAGGGAGTGCGGGTGGACCGGTATTCTCCTTCCAGATAAGCAGACCCCTTCACTGCGAAAGACTCTATCTGAGAAGGAATATAGGGTTTTAAATAAGGCTCGAATAATGTGTAAGCGTCGCTTAAATCCTTTACTTGAATTTGAGCAGAAGAAACGAGTGAGGATTCTTCACCCATGCCCAAATCGAGAAAAGTTGAGACGTCCACGAGGGAAGGAATACTCACTGTCAGCTTTGGGAAAGAGACGGTCTTTTTATCCAAAGGGAATTCACCCTTCATCCCGATTAAGACTTTTGGCAGTTGGAGTGACTCATCTTTGAAATCGAACTTCGAGGGAGTGAGCACCACATCTCCTTCGAAGTATGGGAGCTCCAGAAAAGAAAATTTCCCTGATAACTGAAATGCTCCTTCCAAAAAGAACTTTTGGGGTGCACTATCTATTTTGATTTTCTCACTACTCAGAGAATATATGAATTCCCCCTCTTTTTCTGAATCAGATAAGAGGAAACTGCATCTTCCCAAATCAAAGCGGCTTGTGGGCATGATATACTGGATGGAGAAGCCCTTCACATTCAATTGCTCCAAATGGCTTAAGGCATCCTGTATTTGGCGCATAATCAATTGATAATCTAACGGCTCTTCTGCCATTTCCTTAATATGGACACGAAAGGTCGCATCTGCCACATCGATAGATTGAAGAGAAGGCCTTTTCCGGCTGATCAATCGTCCAAACCAACCGTTGACGTTCAACTGGCTGATAAAAACATCCACTTCCATCCCGCCAATCACCTGAGTCACTTTGACTGAATCGGCCTGGACACGCAGCGGGAAGAGGCTGTAGTCGAGCTTTCCGATTGTCATCAGAGTCCCTTCCCTCTTAGCCACTGACTTCTCCAAGTAATTTTTTACGAACGATTTGTTGAAGTAGATGAACAAAACAGAAATGATTAGAAGAATCACTAAAGAGGCAAGTGTCACTCCACTGATGATGAAAATCTTCTTCAGTTTCTTTTTCATAATACCGATTGGGGACGTTCCCCAAGGGGACACCTTAAAAAAAATGATGACTCATGAGCACGCGGAAAAACAAATACACGATGAAGTTATTTATTTTTATCATTATCAGACAAAAGGGCTCTAGGGTGGCACCTTGGGGAACGTCCCCCTTTT
>JABAOF010000394.1_pt3 | contig 29813 bp, 26 predicted proteins | sample 7062171 | NCBI WGS metagenome assembly JABAOF01 (sample SAMN14538628, study PRJNA623070) | marine sediment metagenome | biome: marine biome [ENVO:00000428]; feature: marine pelagic biome [ENVO:01000023]; material: deep marine sediment [ENVO:00002113] | place: India: Gulf of Khambhat ...
ATGCTCGCCTCTGCCGTGGCGAGTATGTGGATCTCGAACACCGCCACGACGGTGATGATGCTGCCGATTGCAATGGCGGTGCTCGGCGGACGCAGCGAGGGGCCGCCGGGCCGCCGAACCGCCGAACCGTCGGCCCGCGGTGGCTTCCCCACTGCCTTGATGCTCGGAGTGGCCTATGCCGCGTCGATCGGTGGCGTAGCCACCCTCATAGGCACGCCACCAAATGCCATCTTCGCAGGAGCCGCCCGCGAGCTGTTGAGTGTTGATATTGGGTTCGCGTCTTGGATGGCGGTGGCATTTCCCATTTCCGCACTGATGCTGGCGGGATGTTGGCTGTTCCTCGTGTGGCTCTTCGGGGTGCGGGGTTCGGTGCCCGGGTTGGCGTCGATTGTTGAGCGGGAGAGCAAGACGCTGGGTGCACTCTCGAGGGCCGAGCGCTTCGTGCTTACGGTGTTTGGCCTGACGGCGCTGGCGTGGATCTTCCGGGCCCCAAAGACCCTGGGCGATGTCCGCATTCCGGGGCTGTCGGATGTGCTGCCCGGCATTTCGGATGCTGCCATCGCCGTCGCAGCAGCCCTGATTCTCTTCGTGGTTCCGCTGCGCCGATCTCGCTTCCCGGTGGGACTGGACTGGGAGTCAGCACGGAAGGTACCGTGGGGGATCCTGCTACTTTTCGGAGGTGGGCTAGCGCTGGCGGGGGCGTTTGCGTCGAGCGGACTCACGGAATGGCTGGGGGGCCGCCTAACCGGTCTCAAAGGCACCCCGCTTCCGGTAGTACTCGCTGCGACAGCCGGCCTGTTTGTGCTGCTCACCGAGCTCACCAGCAACACGGCCACCGCGGCATTGGGCATGCCCCTCATGGCGGGGGTGGCCCAAGGGCTCGGCGTAGCTGCGTTGCCTCTGATGGCGACCGCCGCCATGGCAGCCTCGATGGCATTCATGCTCCCGGTTGCGACGCCGCCCAATGCCATCGTGTTTGGCAGCGGTGCAGTGACGCCGTCGTCCATGGCGCGGGCGGGAGTAGGACTCAACGTAGTTGCCGTTGTTATCGTCACCATCGCCGTATGGATCTGGACCGCGTGAGCGCGGAGGTGGAGGGGTCTGACACTGTGATGATTGCGGCAGCAACATGACGCCGGATCGTCTCTTGGGCGCCCTTGGCGGCATCTCGGCCCTGGTGGCGGTCGCCGCCGGTGCGTTTGGCGCCCATAGCTTGAGGGCCCGGCTGTCCAGCGATCTGCTTTCGATCTTCGAAACGGGCGTCCGCTACCAGATGTACCATGCTCTGGCGCTGATCGCGGTGGCGTTGGCGTACAGCCGCTGGGGCGGCTCCTGGTTCGTGTGGGCGGGCTGGCTGTTCGTGGCCGGCACGGTAATCTTTACAGGTAGCCTCTATGTCCTGGCGTTGAGTGGTGCCCGGTGGTGGGGGGCGATCACGCCGATTGGCGGTGTATGCTTGTTAGTCGGCTGGGGGCTGTTTGTGTGGGGCGTCCTTGTAGCGTCGCGCTGATCCGGGCCCTTGCCAGGTACCAGGAGAGTACTTTAGCGAGTAGCGGGTTGTGGTCATGATGAAGAAGTTAGGCTGGATCGCCGCAGTCTGCTTGACAGCTGGGTGCTTGACGGGTCCGGAGGGCGTGGTCTTGGTGGCAATTGACCCCGAGCCCCCTTCCGTCACGTCGAGCGACACGCTGGAGATTGCTGGCCAGGTGATACGGTCCCCTATTCGGCAGCCGCTCGTGTTTACCGTGACCGTAACAGGTGGCGCGGCCACCGTCGATACCGTAACTAGCGAGTTTGGACTGTTCGTGATAGGCGTTCCCCTCACCAAGAACGCCGAAAACCGATTGGTGCTGACGGCCCGCGATGTCGACGGGAACGTGAGCCAGCCGAGGGAGATCACGGTGACGCACCAGGAATCGGCTACGTGAGCCTCCGGCATGACTGGCGCCGTGAGGTCGCGATGCCCCGGCGAGCCGTGACCACCAGGGGCCAGTGGTTGTCCCTCGGTGCCGTGCTGCTACTGGGAGCCTGCGGCACCGAACCGTCCGCCGTCCTCACAATCACGCTGGACGACGTCCCGTCGCCGGTCCGGTCGGCAACGGTGGCCATCAGCGGCCTCGTGACCCGCACGCCGGCCAAGGAGACCACCATCATCGTCACGGCCGCCGGTGGTCAGACGGCAGCGAGCGATACAGCCGGTGTGGGTGGCCGGTTCACCGTCGAGGTATCGCTGAATCCGAATACTCGGCACCAGATCGTGCTCACGGCGCAGGATGCCAGCGGCGCAGTCAGCCTGCCCGACACGGTGTTCGTCGAGCACGACGGCGTGGCACCCTCCGTTGTCTCCACGACACCGGAGGGAGACGGCGCCGGCACCGCAGTGAGCGTGGAAGTCCAATTCAGCGAACCGGTGGTATTGACCGGCGCCGGTGCGCTCGAGCTGGTGAACCAGGGCCTCTCGGTCGCCGGCGCAACCACCCTCTCGGCCGACTCGCTCACCGCCACGTTCGTGCCGCAACAGGCACTGCAAGAAAACGCGATCTATACGATCGGGTTCCCAGGGGTGACCGATGCTGCGGGCAATCCTGTGGAGGAGGGTCTGACGCGGTGCTTCATCACCGAGCTCACGGCTGCCACGGGCACCGAACTCGATTCCACCAATGACCTCTTCGCCCTTGGCCAGCCTACGGGCGCGTCACCAGCCGATCTGGTCGAGATTCGCCTTGGAGCAGAGACCGGGCGACTACTGGGCGTCCTGAAATTCACCACCCCCCGCCAGTTCGAGCCCGACTCGGCCAACAACGCATTTGCGTATCTCGACCTCGATCTCGACCAAGACTCGACCACCGGCTTCGTCACCCTCAAGGACGCGCTCTTCTCCACGCTGGATCCCACTCTGTCCAGCGGCGCGCGGGCCGAGTACGTGATCGGGTTGGATTGGTTTCCGTCCCTTGCGGACAGCGGTGCAGTGGGGCGCTACGTTGACACGGGTGTCTTCGAGATCGTGGCGCTCCTGCTCCCCGACGTCTGTGGGGAGTTCTTCGGGTTCTCGGTGAGCTTTGGCCTGCTTGGATCAGACGATGGGAACTTCAACTACGTCGTCTTGGCAGGGAATGTTGAGGCCAACGGCATCCTCGTTGATCCGGCTCCCCAGTCGGGGCATTACACGGCGGGCTTGGCCGGCCAGTTTGCCTCACCATTCATCGCCGAGAGCGATGTGGCCAGACGGTCCCCTGGCCAAGTCGTGCGAGCACGGTTCCCGTTCAGAAGGCGGTGACCGCCCGTCAGCGATTCACTGCAGCGGAGCGGCGTGTGATTGCTCGGTGCGCAACGCCCCGGGCTGCGCAGCGCTGGATTCGATCACTCAATTACAACTGGGAAGAAGGCGGCGAAACGCTCCGCTCGTTCCGGGGGGTGGTAGCACACCAGTCGGCACACTGCTTGGAGGCAGCGCTCGCCGCCGCCACGGTCCTGGAACAGCAGGGGCGTCCGCCGCTGCTGCTGGATCTTGAGTCGCAGGACGGCCTGGACCACGTAGTGTGCGCGTTCCGCAGCAACGGGCGCTGGGGAGCGATTGGGGGCTCCCGGGACATGGGGCTGTGGGGTCGCAGGCCCGTGTTCCGTTCCGTGGAGGCGCTGGCTCGCAGCTATTACGATCCGTATGTCGACCTCACTGGCAGGATCGTCGGGTACGCGCTGGTGGACCTGCGGGTCCTGGATCCCTACGACTGGCGCCTGTCGGATCGCAACGTGTGGAAGGTAGAGCGGTTTCTTATCGAGGTGCCCCACCGCCCGATTCACACTGATGACCGGCGTTATATTCGGTTGCGGGAGTGCTATCGTGAGTTCATTCGCGATCACGATGCCCGAGATACGCCTTTTACCCGCGGCCGCAAGCACTGGATGTGACAATCATGAGTGACGTCGCGTACTTCAACGGATCATACCTGCCCCGGGAGGAGGTCCACCTGTCGCCGGACGACAGGGGGTTCCTGTTTGCTGACGGAGTATACGAGGTGGCACGTAGCTACGGGGGGAAGTTCTTCGCCCTCGAGGAGCATCTGGAGCGCATGGCTCGGGGACTCACCGCGCTGCGGATCGCAGGCGTCGAGGCCACGTCGCTGGCGCCGGTGTGCCGCGGTCTGCTGGAGCGCAACGGCCTCGGGAAGGCGGATGCAATGGTCTACATCCAGGTCACCCGGGGAGCGGCGCCTCGTGTTCATGCCTTTCCCAACCCTCCCGTTGCGCCGACGGTGTACGTGGTAACGAAGCCGTTCAAGCCGAAAGGCGATCCCCGTACCGGCGTGTCGATCATCACGGTACCAGACCAGCGCTGGACCCGCTGTGACATCAAGTCTGTTGCCCTGCTCCCAAACTGTCTTGCCGCTCAGCAGGCGCTTGATGCCGGGGCCGATGAAGCGGTCTTGGTGCGGGACGGCGTTGTGCTCGAGGGGACTCACACGAGCTTCTTCGGCGTGTTTGGCGGGGTGGTACGGACCGCCCCGAAGAGCAACTACATCCTGCCGAGCATCACCCGCGGTGTCGCGCTGGAGCTGTGCCGGGAGCACGGGATTCCAGCCGAAGAGGCACCGATCTTCCTCAGCGAGCTCGGTAGCGCCGAAGAGATGTTCTTGGCGGGTACCACGGTGGAGATCATGCCGGTCGTGTGCGCCGACGGTCGGCCGGTGGGTGATGGCAAGCCCGGCCCCATGGTGCAGCGTCTTCTCGAGCTGTTCCGGGCGAAAACCGGCTGAGGTGTAACCGCCCGGGCGGGCCGTGCGTAGGTAGTCCAGATGGGCACACCCGAGCGGTGCGAGCGGTGCGGTCATGCGCTGCGGGTTCTGAGGAAGCCCGTGCGGCGGCTGCGGTGGACCCGCTATTGGTGGCGGGGGGTCACGAGTCTCTTCACCGGGCAGCTCCGAATCTGTCCCCAATGCGGAGCGATGTACTCGGGCGAGGGTGAACTGCTCGCCGCCGGAGCGATTGAGACCGACGCGGAGCGCCGCCTGAGTGTCTACCGCAAGGACATGGCGTACCTGCGGGACGCCTTCGGCGCCGTGTTCATAGCGGCGGAGTTCGTGGTCATCTGGCTGATCGCCGGTACCGAGTCGATGGAGCTCGCGAAGGTGGTCGCTGCCGCCTCTGTGGGTGCTGGATCGCTCGTTCCCTTCTTCTACTTCGGCCGCAAGGCCCGTCTGGCCAAACGGGACCTCAAGCAGCTCCGGGGTGCGCGGCAGCGGGGGCAGATCCTGCAGCCACCGCAGAATTGACGGACCCGGCTCGCGACGATAGCGTAGACATTCGTCTCGACACTTGGCTCCTCCGGAGGGTCTCCATGTTACGTGTCGCAATACCAGTGGCGCTCGCGGTGACGTGTACCGCAGTGTCCCTCTCCGCTCAACAGAGAATTGAGTTCGATCGCTACACCCTGCCGAACGGCCTCCGGGTAATCCTCTCGCAGGATCACTCCACCCCCATTGTGACGGTCAGCGTGTGGTACAACGTGGGAAGCGCGGATGAGTTGCTGGGGCGCAGCGGCTTCGCGCACCTGTTCGAGCACATGATGTTCCAGGGTTCGGAGCATGTGCAGAAGCGGGAGCACACCAATACAATCCAGCGCGCGGGTGGCACGGTCAACGGGACCACGAACGAGGATCGTACAAACTACTTCGAGACGCTTCCGGCGAACCGCCTGAACGTGGGCCTATGGCTGGAAGCCGACCGGATGCGCTCGCTCGCGGTCACCACCGAGAACTTCGAGAACCAGCGCGACGTCGTGAAGGAGGAACGCCGTCTCCGGCTCGACAACCAGCCCTACACCCCAGCGATCATCGAGGGAACCACGCTGCTGTTCGACTCGACGACCTGCTTCCCCTACTCCCATTCCGTCATCGGGTCGATGGACGATCTGGACGCGGCGCAAGTGGAGGACGTTCAGGCGTTCTTCGATCTGTACTACGCGCCCAACAATGCGACGTTGACCGTGGTCGGTGACTTCGAGCCCGCCGACGCCAAGCGCCTGATCGATCAGTACTACGGCGACATCCCCCGGGGTCGAGATGCACCGCGTCCGGAATGTCAGGTCACATACGGCCAGGGCGCGGGTGAGCGGGTGTGGGAAGACAAGTTGGCGACCCTGCCCGGCGTCATCATCGCGTACCTCGCCCCACCGCACGCTCATCCAGACACGCGCGCCCTCCAGTTGCTGAGCACGATCCTGGGAGCAGGGGAGAGTTCCCGGCTCAACCGGGCGCTGGTGCGCGACGCGAAGACCGCAGTGGTCTCCGTCGTGCAGATGAGCTCGCGGCGCGGACCCGGGCTATTTGCCGCCATCGCGATCGCCAACCAGGGGTTCACCACGGATACCATCAAGGCGCAGCTGCAGGAGCAGGTTGCGAAGGTGCTCGCCGAAGGAGTGACCGAGCAAGAGCTCACCAAAGCGAAGAACTCGTTTCGCGCCCAGGATGTGTTCGGCCGGCAGACGACATTTGCCATAGCGGAGGAGTTGCAGCATTTCGCGCACTTTCACGAGTCGCTGGATGAGATTCACACGGACCTCGACGGGTACATGCAAGTGACGGCGGCGGATATCCAGCGCGTCGCAGAGAAGTATCTCGTGCCGGAGAACAGCCTGACCATCATCATCGTGCCGGCCACGGCGGCGGGTGCGGGAGGGACATACTGATGAAGCGCATCACCTTCGGTCTGTCGATGGCATTGCTGGGCGCTGCAGTCTTGCCGCTCGAAGCGCAGTATCCTACGACTCCGCCACCCGCCGCCCCCCTCCGGCGACTCGAGTTCCCGCCGTTTCAGCTGGCACAGCTCAACAACGGTCTCGAGCTACTGGTGGTCGAGAATCACGAGCTGCCGGTCGTCAGCATCTCGCTCACCATGCGGGCCGGCTCGAAGTACGAGCCGGAGGGGCTCGAGGGGCTGACGGGCTTCGTGGCCGAGCTCATGACCAAGGGCACGGAGTCCAGGACCGCCGAGCAGATAGCGGAGACGATTGAGGGCGTCGGCAGCAGCCTGTTCGCGGCGCCGGGCGGGGACTTCCTGACGATCTCGACAACCGTGCTTACGGACTACGTACCGTTGGCCTTCGACCTGGCAAGCGACATCCTGCTGCGGGCGACGTTCCCTGAGGAGGAGATCGAGTTGGCGCGCACGCGCTTCTTGTCGGCGCTGCAGGCGGAAAAATCCAGCCCCGGTGCCCTGGCCGCCCGATACTTCGCCAGAGAGCTGTACGGAGATCATCCGTACGGCCGGCAGCCGAGCGAAGCCTCGACCAAGGCCGTCACACGAGAGAGCATCCGGGACTTCGTGAAGGCGCGGCTCAGTCCCCAGGGAGCCCTGCTCGTCGTGGCGGGGGACATTGACCTCAGCCGCACGCGAGAACTCGCCCAACGGTATCTGGGGGACTGGAGGGGAGCGGCACCGGCAGAGACGTTCCCGGCCCCACCCCGCGCCAGGCCAACCGATATCCTGTTGGTGCACCGTCCCGGATCTGCACAGTCCAACATCCTGGTCGGAAACCTGGCCATGCGTCCGGGCGATCCCCAGTACTACGCGGCCGTTATCGCGAACCGAGTATTGGGTGGCGGGTCAGACGCCCGGCTGTTCAAGATCCTGCGGGAAGCACGGGGCTGGACCTATGGTGCCTACTGCCGCGTGACCCGGCCGCAGGAGATCGGCTATTTCCAGGCCAACGCGGAAGTCCGCAACGAGGTGACCGACAGCGCGCTGGTTGAGCTGCTGAGCCAGCTTCGCCGCATCAGAGCCGAGGCGCCACCGGATAGCGAGATGACCGCCGCTAAGGGGTATCTCGTGGGATCCTTCCCGCGGCAGATCGAGACGCCAAGCCAGATTGCCAGCCAGGTCTCGACCACTCGACTCCTCGGCCTCGGGGACGATTATCTCCAGACCTACCGCGAGCGGCTGTCGGCGGTCTCGGCACAGGACGCAATGCAGGCCACCCGTCGGGTGATCCACCCCGATTCAGCGGTGATCGTGGTGGTGGGTGACGGACAAGCGATCTACGACAAGCTCGCGTCGGTCGCGCCGGTCCGGATCATCGACGTGGAGGGCAATCCGCTCACGGCCGATGACCTCATCGTGACGGCCGTTGCCCTTGAAGTAGACGCGGCCCGGCTCGTCGCCCGGCGGGATTCCTTCGAAATGATAGCGCAAGGATCGCCCATAGGATTCCAGGTGACCGAACTCAGTCGCGCCAACGGCACGGTGGTGTACACGGAGACTCTGTCCATTGCGATGTTCGGCATGAGTCAGGAAACCCGCGTGGAGATGGCGATCGAACCGGTCACGATGGGTAAGGTCGACCAGACCATCGAGTTTGGGGGCCAGAAGGCTGAAACGCACCTGGCGTTCTCCGAGGGCCGGGTGACGGGACACGCCGAGTCGCCTCAGCCCACGGGCGAGTTCAAAGCCATTGATATCGATACGACGGTAGTGGAGGGCGCGGTGGAAGAGAACGCCATTCAGGCGTTGCTCCCTGCGCTCCTGCTTGCCGAGGGCGCGTCGATCGCCCTCAACGTGTTCGCCGGCTCCGAGGGAACCACGAAGCCGATGACGCTCAAGGTCACCGGCGTGGAAGAGGTGACGGTGCCGGCGGGCACCTTTTCCGCCTTTCGCGTGGAACTCACTGGTGGAGAACAACCGCTGGCATTCTTCGTCAGCCGTGACGCGCCACGGCGGCTGGTAAAGATCGAGGCCATCGGGCAGCCGTTCAGCTTCGTGTTGGTGCAGTGAACTAGGAATGGCGCGCGGCAGGCGGGAGTGAGCCGCCAAGTTGGGGCGGTCGGGACTCAGGTTGCCGGCCGCCCCATTCTTCGTCGCGCGACGCGGAGTATCCTGACAGGTATCGTCCTGTTCTTGAATTGCCCTCTCGCATCGCGACTGTCCTCCTTCTTGACGGCCTCCAGGCCGCACGGCAAGTTGCGAGAACCTCGCCCTCGCGCCTAGTACCACGAGGAGGGACGCTCCACGCATGGAGTGCGTCCACTGTTCCACTCCCGTTCCGGACACGGCTCGGTTCTGCCCGAACTGTGGATCCCAGGTGTCAGATGCGGAGGGACAAGCGGCGGCCACTGCCGCGATGGACGCTGCGGCCTTCCGCCACATGGAGCAGCTCCTCCGGGAAGACACTGAAGGGGAGTTCGATATCGAAAGGCCCCTCGGCAAGGGCGGGATGGCGGTGGTCTACCTCGCCACCGAGGTGCACCTGGCCCGGAAGGTGGCCATCAAGGTTCTCCCCCCCGAGCTCACCTTCGGTCATGGCGTCGAGCGTTTCAAGCGGGAAGCCAAGACCGCTGCAGCCCTGGACCATCCCAACATCATCCCGATTTACCGCATTGCATCCGGGGGAAAGATCTTCTGGTACGCGATGAAGTACCTCGAAGGACGCTCCCTCGATGAGATGCTGAAGGAACGCCACCGCTTCTCCCTCGGCGAGACTATCAGGATCCTGGGCCAGGTTGCGGACGCACTGGAATACGCCCACGAGCATCACGTCATCCACCGCGACGTGAAGCCCGCCAACGTGATGCTGGACAAGCGGCAACGGGTGGTGGTCACGGATTTCGGCATCGCAAAGGCGCTGACGGAAGGCACGCTCACGGCATCGGGCTCGATCGTCGGCACGCCCTACTACATGTCGCCTGAACAGGGAATGGGGAAACCAGTGAGCGGCGCGTCGGACCAGTACTCCGTGGGCGTGATGGCTTACCGAATGCTGTCCGGGCAGGTCCCCTTCGAAGGCGACTCGGCCATCGACATCCTGCACAAACACTGCATGGTGCCCCCGCCGCCGCTATCGGTGATCCAAAGCGGGTTGCCGCCCCATGTGTACGTGGCTGTTCACAAGGCGCTGGAGAAACAGCCCGAAGACCGGTTCTCGAGCGTGACTGACCTCGTGGACGCCTTGAGGCAACCCACGGCGGAAGCGACTTCCCAGGATGCGGCCACCGTCCTCGTGCCAGGCGAGCCGTCGCTCTCCCCGGCTCCTGCCCCACCGCCGCCGGTTCCCCCTATTGCTCCCGAGGTCAGCCGCGTCAGCACGGAGGTGATCTCGGTACCCCGCAAGCGCAAGCGGAGAATGCTCAGTGCCGTGCTCGGCGTGGTGGCCATCGCCGGGACGGCGGGTGCGGCCTGGTGGTTTGCCTCGCAGGAGCGTCGTGGGCAGCTCCCCCCTGTTGCCCAGGGTCCCGACACGAGCCTCGCGCCTCCTGTCGTTGCCGTACTGCAAGAGGACACTAGCGCCGCCCGTGACACAACGGTGGAGCCGGAACCGGTGCAGCAGCCAGTGACACAGCCAACGGAGCGACCGCCCCCGGCCGAGCCCCCACCGCGGGCCGTGACCCCGGCTCGCCCCACAACGGGCCGGCTCATCGTCAGCCAATTGCCCGCAGGCGGAGCGGTTGCAATCGACGGACGGCGCCGCAGCGGGACGAGTTTCGAGCTGCCCGCAGGCGTCCGGGTCCTCCGCATGACCGCGCCTGGGTTTGAGACGGTCGTTGACACGGTCGTGCTCGCTGCCGGGGAGCGAGTGACGGTGCCCTTCACAGGCCAGCGGGTGAGCCCGCAGCAGCCTCCGCGGCAGCCTGTAGTGCGCCAGCCGGCACGGCGGCCGCCCCCAGCTGCGCCGCAAGTCGGGGTGCTACGGGTACTCGTGCGGCCCTGGGCCATTGTCGTGCTGGATGGAGTGAATCGGGGCCGGGGCACCCAGTTGGTGGACACGTTGGTGGCCGGCGCCCACACTCTGCGGTTCCAGCGGCCTGGGTTTCGCACCAAAGACACGACCGTCACCGTGAGGCCAGGTCAGCTGTTGGAACTGCGGATCCGCATGGAAAGAGGAAACCCGTAATGCGCTTACTTCGCAGCGGTTGGATGGTTCTGTGTCTGCTGTGCCTCTGCCTACCTAGGTCTGTGGCGGCGCAAGAGACGCGGGACGAGATGCTCACCCGCGCCATGACGGCGTACAACGATTTCGAGGCGGAGCGCGCCCGTGAGTTGCTCCTGGCGGCACTCGACCCTGCGGCTGGCCCGCCGGACAGCCTGTGGGCGCAAGGGGTGCAGTTGCTGGCACAGATCCTGTTCGAGGACGGAGAGGAAGAGCTGGCGGCCACATGGTTGCGCTGGGCGACGCGGCTGGCGCCGGCGATGCATGTGGATAGACTCACCTTCTTGCCCGAGGTGGTTGCCGCTGTGGAGACGGCCCGTCGGGTCGCCGGAGGCCGAACTCCGGGTGACGAGGTCGCGCGCACTAGGTGGAGCTGGCCTCCTCCGGGCAGCACGGACACGCTCGGAGTCCTGGCAATCGAGATCTCAGCGCAGCCCGTTCGGGCGCTGGTGGAACGCGTGGGACTGCTCCGCGCCGGCCGCGCTGTGTCTTTGCCGCCGGGCAGCTATGAGATCCAGGCGGCGGCGGACGGCTTTCTCACAGCAGTGGTCACCCGGGAAGTCCTGCCTGGAGTGACCACGTCCCTCGCGTTCGATCTCCTGCCAGTGGCTGCGGTTGTGGAAGCGGAGCCACGGCCCACCCCCCCCGATTCGGTGCTGCCCGAGGAAGTCAGGCTGCGGAGCCTTGGTCAACTGGCGCGGCTCTCGGTGCACCGCTTTGGATCGGAGCCCGGTTGCGCAGCCGGCGTCTTTGTGGGGCGTGAAGGGCTGCTGCTGACCACGTATCACGCCATTCGAGGCGCGCAGACGGTCGAGGTGGAGCTAGCCAGCGGGAGGCGGATCAGCCAGGGGGTGATGGTGGCCGACTATGACGTGGGGCGGAACGTAGCGGTCATCAGAGTCCCGGCACCCCGCACCGACAGCCTGGTGCTGGCCCGGGATATCACCGAAGGCCAGTTCGCCTGGGGGCTAGGCTATCCCGAGTGTGGCAATGCGACGATGGCTGAGTTCCGCGTCACGGCCTGGCGCAACCGCCCCCGGGGGATGCTGGAGCTGAGTGACAGCCTGCCAGGCGGGGGCCAGGGTGGTCCGGTGATTGATCGCACAGGGGCCGTCATTGGTCTCGGCGTGAGTCCACGCTCGGCGGTGCCGGTGACCCAGGCCGACAACACGCTGCAGCAGGCGCGGCGCAACGTCCGCGTGCAGCAACTGCTCGCGGCCAGTGAGGTGGCACGGCGTGAACGACACCTCTACGGCTCGGTGGCTATCAGCTCCAGCATGGTTGGGGTGATGGCGCGGATTGTGCCCCTGGAGAGCTGGCAGTGGCCGGAGACGGCCCGCACGGGGCTCCTGCCCCTCACGTACGTCGGGCCGATGGGGCGCTACCAGCTGGAGCTAGTGCTGGACCAGCAAGTGCTGCGCCGGACGGAGCTCACCGTCCGGTCCCAGATAGCTGACCAGCTGAGCGTGCCGGTGGAGGCCCTGCCACAGCCAGCCCAGGTGGCCATTACACCAAAGAAGGGCAAGTTCCCCTGGCCAATCGCGTTGCTGGGTGTGGCGGGCGCCGGGGCGGCGGTGGCGCTACTGGCTGGTGGGGGTGGCGACGGTGGTGAACAGCCCGGACCGGGCCCCGGCCCAGAGCCTGAAGACACCACCGGTGGCATCGTGATCAGAATCCCGAATCCCTGATGCGTCATGAAATGGCATCTCGTTAGAGCGATTCTCGCTGTCTCGGCCCTTGTGGTCGCCTGCGAAGACGACCCCACGGCGCCTTCCACGACGGGAGGCATCGTCTTGCGTCTGGTACCGGTGACCGACGCCAGCCAGAGCCGTGCCGCGCCTCGCCCCTCCGTGTGGCAAGCGGAGCGTAGGCGCTCCCCGCGGTCGGAGCGACAAGGCACGGCGGGTTCTCCCCTCCAAGGAGCGGCGCCCGCAGGCACTCGCCGCAGGATCACCCGTGCTCCAGATGAGCAGCCCGATAGTATGGAGGCTAACGTCGCTGCCGCCCCGCCGGACTCGGGTGGTGCGGTGTCACAACCTCGTCTGGGCGTCGCGGCGCTGGATGCGGCTCGGGCGCGGGCCACTGGCCCCACCAACAAGCAGATCGACCTCACGCTGGTGAGTGGGTATTGGGAGGGGACGATCGACGGGTTGGCCCCGGGCTCGTACACCGTCATCGTCGAAGGTCTGGTAGGCGGACAGGTCGACTACTACGGCCAGACCTCCGGCGTAGAGGTCACAGCTGGCCAGAATCGGACCGCCAGCATCAGCTTCAGCACGTTCCGTCCCCAGCTCAACGTTGGGTCACCGACGACCGCGTTTCGGTTCCGGGTGGACTGGCCCAACGTTTCCAACGCAACCAGCTACGAGATTCAGTGGGACTCGGATGCGGGCTTTCCCGGCCCCGACACTCGCGGCCCCTTCACCATACCCAGCTTCGACGTGGACGTGCCCGACGTCGGCACCTACTACATCCGGGCCCGCTCATCGAACGCGCAGGTGGCGGCGGGCCGATGGAGCGACGTGGTGATGGTGGACGTGGTCACCGACATCTCTGTGAGTGGCGACGACCCGGGCACTGCGCCGTTCCTCGGGTTCGGCACCAGCGTCGTTGGCACGTATGTGGATCTCAACATCTACCCCTCCGGCGACGAGGACTGGTTCGCGTTGGACGCCTGCACCGGCGACAGCGTCCTGGCCGAAACGTGGGCGGAACGGCTGGATCCGATGTCGGACGTGGATACATGGATCTGGCTGACGGATTCCACCGGCACCGCCCTCATCGACGAGAACGACGACACGTTCGGTCTCGACTCGTACATCGAGACCGAGCTCCCGTACGACGGGCGGTACCACCTGATGGTCTTTGGCGTAGGTGGCTCGGTGGGCCACTACGAATTGGATGTGGACGTCATCACGGGTCCGGCCAACACCGGTGCCGAGTGTACCGGTGGCGGGCCGTTCGGCGGCACTGTGAGCGCGACCAGTGGCGGGTTTGCGGATACGCTCGTTATCAAGCCGGCTGCTACCCTCCCCTGGAACGGGGGCGAATTTGTCATGATCGGCGGGGCCGACCCGTGGATTGTCGACCAGACCCTCGACTCCATAGTGCTACTCGTTCCGAACCTGCCGGTTGGCCAGGACACGGTGTGGATCCATGACCAGGGTCCCTCACTGGTAAGCCAGTTCGCCTTGCTGGACATAACGTCGTCGTTCACCCGGAACGCGGATCCGGCGTCGGCGCCGGATGTTGCCGGCGGGCCCTTCCCCATGGAGTTCTTCATCAGCCTGTCGGACACGAGCCGGGATCACTACCTGACCTTCGCTCCACAGATCCCGTTGGCGGCAACCCTGAGCCTGGAAACCCAGACGGGCGTCGATCTCGACATCTGGTGGTGGGACGGGAGTTCCACGCGCCTGGCCGGCAATCCGGAACTGAACGCTTCGACCGTCAACCCGGAGGTTAGCACCTTCGCGATACCCGCCGACACCGTCTGGCGGGTCCAGCTGAACCTATTCGACACCACGGGAACAGTGGCAGAGATGGCCAAACTCACGATCGTGGAGAGCCCGCGCTTCGTGATGGTCAGCGCCGGCACCGCGCATACCTGCGGGGTGAAATCCGGTGGCGCTGCGTATTGCTGGGGGTCCAACGACTATGGGCAGCTCGGGAACGGCACGGTTGGCATCGACGAGCCCTTGCCAGTGCTGGTGTCGGGGAGCCACACGTTCAAGACAGTCAGTGCCGGTCACTTGCACACCTGCGGGGTCACCATCGCTGAAGATGTGTATTGCTGGGGGCGGAACGCGAACGGTCAACTGGGCAACTCGACGATTACTGACGCCGCTACACCGGTCGCGGTATCCGGTGCCCTGACATTCACATCTGTGAACGCCGGCAGGTTCCACACCTGCGCAGTGGCGTCCGGAGGGCAGGCGTACTGCTGGGGCTCGAATGTCAGCGGCAAGTTGGGCACCACGCTGGCGAGCGAAACCTGCACTGGCGTGACATGCAGCACGGCCCCCATCGCCATCGAGCAAGCGCTGCCCTTCGCGTCGGTGAGCGCCGGGGACCGGCATAGCTGTGGCGTGCGGACCAACGGCGCGCTCTACACGTGGGGCGGCAACGGCTGGGGGCAATTGGGCGATGGCACAACCACGCAGAGCACGGTGCCCGTGTTCCTGGCCTTAGGCTATCGGCAGGCGAGCGCGGGTGGTCTTCATTCGTGCGCTTCGGTGGTTGATGCGCCAGCCGAGTGCTGGGGACAGAACACCGACGGACAACTGGGGAGCGGCACACCCGACAGTAGCGCTCACACCGCACGCGACCAGGTCTCCATAGCGACGCCGCGATTCCTAACTGTGAGTGGGGGGAGAAGACATACATGCGCGGTCCCACAGTTGTTCCTGGGACCTGACTCCACGGCCTACGGGTGGATCTATTGCTGGGGTGAGGGCAGTGACGGTCAGTTGGGCGACGGTTTGGCGACCGAACGTGTGGTGCCGGATACGATTAGCGGACGGCGCCTCTATCAGTGGGTAGCCGCCGGCTTCGCACATTCCTGCGCCCTGACCAACGACGGGCTCGTCTACTGCTGGGGTAGGAACGGGGACGGCCAGCTTGGGGACGGGACCTTCACGATGAGCTCCCTCCCGGTACTCGTCTCCGGACAGCCACCCCCTGCGGCGGCCGCCTCGGGCCGAGTGTCAATCATCGGTAGGAGCCGAAAACCGGAAAGACGCCTGCGCCCGTGAGGTAGGCGGCAATTGGGGGGGCTGCGCCGCCGTGCAGCGACAAACTGGTGCGTCCCCCTGCGCAAAACACGAAGCGGCGGCGGGCTCAGCCCGCCGCCGCTTGCTGCATGCTGGTGTCTTGCCACCCGCTTACGACGCGACGGCCTCCAGCGGGTACACGCTCACCTTCAAGCTCCTCTTGTTCTTGTGCTCGAATCTGACGACGCCGTCGATCAAGGCAAACAGCGTATCGTCACCGGCGCGCCGCACGTTCCTGCCGGGGTGGAACTTGGTCCCGCGCTGCCGGACCAGAATGTTACCCGCCCGCACGTGTTGTCCGCCGTAGCGCTTGACGCCCAGGTACTTGGGTTGCGAGTCGCGGCCGTTGCGGCTGGAGCCGACGCCTTTCTTATGTGCCATGTCTCACGATCTCAGCTTCACATCCGTGATCTTTATTTCCGTGAACGGCTGTCGGTGCCCGGTCTTGCGGCGATAGTCCTTGCGCCGCTTGAACTTGAACACCACGATCTTGTCGTCCCGCCCATGACGCACGATCTGAGCCACGACCTTCGCTCCCTTCACGGTGGGCTGACCGGCCTTCACCCTCTTCCCGTCGCTGGACAGCAATACCTGGTCGAAGGTGACCTTGGCGCCCGGTTCCCCCTCAATCTTGGGCACCTGCAGCACTGCCCCCTTCTCTGCTCGGAACTGCTGTCCGGCGGCCTTGAAGATCGCGTACGGCATAGGCGGTAACTGTACCCAGGCCAGCAACTTGGGTCAAGGCACCGAATCACCCACTCGTACTCCCCGTCTTCCCCTCCCCGAGCGCCTCCTTGAACGTCGCCTCCAGGTCCTTGCGCACTTGCTCCGGGATGGCCTGGAGAAGGGTGCGGAGGGTCTCGGCGGCTGACTCCGGCCCAGAGGTCTCCTCGATGCTGACTGCCGCCCGACCCGCGTTCAGGGCGGCGCGTTCGGCATCCCCGGCCGCGGCGGCGTGGTGCGCTGCCACAGACCATTCCGACGGCCGACCCAGTGCGGCGGCCTGCTCTGCCAGCTCGGCCGACCTGGTGTGGAACCGGCGGACCAAGGCTGGAGCCACCATGCGTAGGGTCACCATGGCAAGCTCGTCATGCAGTACTCTAGGCAACCCATCGGCCAGCCCCACGAGTCGCCGGCGTTTCAAGGCATCGAGGGCGTCGGTCACCACGTCCTGCCCGAACCCGGTGAGGTGGACCAGGTCCTGTACCGTCGCCTCCCGTTCCCAGACCGCGAGAGCAGCAAAGACCTGCAGCGGCGTGTCCCCCAGGATCTCCAGACGCTTCTCGAGGATCGCCTCCGTCGACTCCGGGACTGGGAGTGGCCGATTCGGGTCCCGCAGCGAGTTGCTGAATACCCACGTGCCATCCTGGACCTGAAGCTCTTCCGCGTCATACAGAGCCTTAAGCAGCTCGAGCACGTACAAGGGAACGCCGGCGGTCTTCTCGTGCACCCGCTCCGCGAGGGTTCGCCCCGTCTCATCCGCCGGCAGCCTGGCGATCGACCCGACAAAGTGCATGATGTCGGCGGCGTCGAGGTGACTCAACGCCAGCTCCATCACGGCACCGCTGCGAGCGAGCTCCCTGAGCGCGCGGCCAGTATCCGCCCGCACTGCCACGTCACGGGCCGTGACCACCACTAGGAGGTGCGTAGTGCGAGCCGTTCGGGCCAGCCGGTGCACGAACTCGATAGTGGCTGGCGAAGCCCGATCCAGGTCCTCCACCACCAGGGCCAAAGCTAGCTCTTCGGCAATTGCCACGAAGGCGTCCAGCAGAGACGCGCTCAGGGCCTGGCGCGGAATCGGCGCGGAGCGGGGCGTCACGGCGGCCTTGAAACGGCTGGCGATTTCGGGGATGAAAGCCCCGACAACCTCCAGGCACGACGGTGAGGCCGCGCTCAGCCCTGGGGCGGCGTGCGCCTCCCGGAGCATCTCCAGGAACGGGGCGAAGGGATCTGATTGCTCGATGGCGTAGCACGCTGACTGAAGAACCAGGCAGGGATCACGCTGGAACCGCCGCTCCAGATCCCGGGCCAGTCGAGTCTTGCCAATCCCGGCCTCGCCGGAGATGAGCACGGCACCCCCTGCCCCGCTCAACACGTGTTTCCACTGCTCCACCACCATACCGAATTCGGCAGCGCGTCCGACCAGCTCCGGGTGTCGGGGAAAACCTCGGGGGTGACGCCGCTCGGGTGCGGATGCCGGTGCCAGCGCTCGGGTGAGGGCCCCTTCCAGCACGCGGGGAATCCGTTCGCCGTGGATCTCGCCAGCGAGCCGACGTACCTCTTCCGCCTCGGCCCTTGCGCGAACCTGATTCCCAGACAGCGCCAAGAGCTCCACCATCTTGATGCGGGGCTCCACGTCATAAGGATCACGCTCGATGAGGCGCGCCGCATAGTGGGCCGCGTCCGACCATTCACCCGCGTCGACTGCCTGTGCCACCAAGCTGCGGAGCAACTGTCGCCACTCTGCTGCCAGCTGCTGGCGCATCCCCTCTGCCCAGTGCTCGAACTCGCGGGCTCCAGACAGCGCGACGTTGGCCAGGAAGTCTGCCTCGTATACACGAGAGGCCTCCACCAGCTCTCCGGCCGCTAGGTGGGCCCGGAAGTCGTCCACATCGAACGCAACGTCGGACCGCTGCAGCTCCAGCACCTCGTCCCCGATCAGGAGATCCCTGTGGGTTCCATGCCGGATCTGATAGACCACCTGCCGCAGTGCCTGGCGTGCGTCATGCGGTGATGAGCCCTCCCACAAGAGGCCGATCAGTTCCTCTCGCGTGGCTCGGGCCTGCGGGCGGGACGCGAGATAGATGAGGACAGCTAGCTGCTTCGAGAAGCGCAGGCACTCCTTTGCCTGCTCCTGCTCGGCCAGCGTCAGGTTTGGAGCCCGGGCAAGCGTACGAAGATGGAAGCGCGGCATGACCCTCAAGCTAACCGTTCTCTAATCGATTGGCGCCAGGCGGCTGCCGGGCCTAACGCCGCTCTCACGAGTGGATTGCATATGTCTCGTGGGCTTGGTAGGGCAGCACCTCTGCAGCATGGTGCTCCCAGTTGACGGTCTAAGAAAAAGGTGCACTCCGGCGGCTCCCCGTCAAGCCAATCTGAGCCTCAGAGGGCGCAAGCAACGATGTATCCCAGGTGTGGTTGGGCGGTACGTGATTGTACGAGAGGTGCGATCGCACTGATCGTCGTCGCTGGAGTCGTCGGGTGCGCCGGTACTGCACATAAGCTGGCTGGACAGCAACGCGTTCCGAAGCCTGTCTGCGCGGGTCAGTCTGTCGTCGTGAAGGACACCATCATCGTGACCGGCGTTGGCGGACGGAGAGCGATGTTGGAGCGGAAGAAGAGGGTCTGTGTCGCTGAGGAGAAAGCGCCGGGCTCCTGAGCGGAGTGGCTTGAAGGTAGGGCGCACGCGGCGAGCGTCGTGGAAGATGCTCGCCGCGCTTTCTTGTTGGCCGTGTCCCTAGTGATCCCGGTGTCGCGGGCTACCGTGGGCCAGTGCTCCAACACCAAGCGGTCCGCACACTTCGGTGCCTTCCCGCAACCGTTTGGTGACGGGCATCAGGCCGTTGCCAGGTATGTTCACCCCGTATGATGCCATTTGAGCGGCTGGACGCATGGAAGGCCTGTCATCAGCTGGTCCTGGCCACTTACCGGGCTACTGATGCACTGCCGGTGGAAGACGGGGACAACCTCAAGGTGTACTTGCGTCGTGCTGCGATCCTCGCGCCCGCCAAGATCGCCCGCGGCTCGGCGAGCCGGAACCGTGGCGTGTTTCGCAAGTGGGTGGACGTTGCGCTGGGATACCTCGCCGAGATGGCCTACCTGCTTCACCTCGCAGTGGACCTCGAGTTCCTGCCGGCCCAGAGCTGGCGGGAACTCGACCAGCTGCGTGGCAGGGCAGCGTTCTATGCCTGGAAGCTGTATCTGTCCCTTGCCCCGAGCCAGCGGTCCAAGGACTAGCTAGTGTGCGCTGTACGCCGTGCGCGGTGAGCGGGGCCGGACGCCAGCATGGTACACCCGGAGCGAATTCCACTGGCGTCGCGCATCCACGATGTTCGTTGAAATCGTTCGGAGTCTGACAGACAGACGTCCACACCAGCCCACCGCTCACAGCGCACCGCACATACAGCGCAGCCTGCCGCGCACAGCCCACAGTCTACAGCACACAGCAGTTAAGCGACCGCATACCGCTGCGTCACATCTCTCCCCGCCGGCTGCGCGACCAGGCGGAACTCGTCGATCCGGGTAATAGGATCGTCCCGGAGCTCCAGGTCGATCCCGGTGCTGCGGCTGATCTCCTTGAGGAAGTTCGGTTCTTCCTCCATGAGGTAAAGAGCTACTTCGGGATGCAGGCGGACGGTCATCCGCTGCTCCTTCTTCTCGTGGGCGACCCGTTTGAGTGACCGCTCCAGTCGGCGGACGACCACTTCCGGTCTGAACACACGGCTGGTCCCACCACAGGAGGGACAGTCCGTGGCCATGCTGTCCCACAGGGACGGTCGCACTCGCTGGCGGGTCATTTCCACGAGCCCGAGCTCAGAGACCTGGAACGCTCGTGTGCGGGCGCGGTCGCGACCGAGGTGGGTGCGAAGTTCGTGCAGCACCTTGTCCCGGTTGGCCTGCGAATCCATGTCGATGAAGTCGATCACGATGATTCCGCCCAGATCTCGCAGCCGGATCTGCCGGGCAATCTCTCGCGCCGCCTCGAGGTTGGTCCGCAGGATCGTCGTTTCCGGGTCCTTCTTCCCGGTGTACCGACCCGTATTCACGTCGATTGAGACCAGCGCCTCGGTGGGTTCGATGACCAGGTATCCGCCTGTGGGCAAGTCGACCCGCCGGTCGAACAGCTCGCGGATCTCCGTCTCGATGTCGAACTTGTCGAACAGCGGCGTGGGCTGTCGGTAGAGGCTGACGCGATCGACCAGCTCCGGTTCAACGTCTCGCAGATACTGTCGGATCTCTCCGTAGACCTCCTTGGAGTCCACCCGCACCCGGTCCACCTTGTCGCTCAAGAGGTCGCGGATGATGCCGCTGGCGAGTGACGCCTCCTGATGCACTACCGTCGGGGCCCTGAGTCGCACGAAGTGGGCCTTGCGTTGGATCTTCTTCCAGAGGGTCCGCAGGGACCTGAGTTCCCGCCTCACCTGCGTCCCGCTGAGGTCCTTGGCCACGGTCCGGACGATTGCGCCGCCGGCGTTCTTGGGAAGGAGCTTCGCCAACATCTCCCGGAGCCGGGCACGTTCCTCTCGGGATTCGATCTTGCGGCTCACACCGATTTTGGAGGCGAACGGCATGTACACCAGGAAGCGGCCGGCGATGGAGATCTGCCGCGTGACCCGAGCTCCCTTCGTGCCGATGGGCTCCTTGGTGACCTGCACCAGGAGCGACTCCCCGCGTTTCACGTGATCCTGGATGTTAGGGAGGCCGCGGGTGGCGCGGCTCGGCCTGCCGTTGTCATCGTCCTCGGTCTCGTCGTCGGGCTCAACGAGGTCCGAGGCGTGAAGGAAGGCGCTTTTCCCAGTTCCTACGTCTACGAACGCCGCCTGCATTCCCGGCAAGACGGCTTCCACCTTGCCGAGATAGATGTTCCCTACGGTCCGCCGGATTCCCGGGCGGTCATGCAATAGTTCGACGAGACGGTCGTCCTCCAGTATGGCCACGCGCGTTTCGCGCGGGCTGGCGTTGATGAGTATCTCCCGCTTCAATGCTTACTGTCCTGGCGCCTGCGACGCGTGCCGCAGGTAGGGGACACCCTCCTACCCCGGTGGTCGCGGCGACCCGCTGAATGTGGATTGGCGATCCCAGGGCCCTTGGTGGCCCTGGCGCCGCCCCTGTCGAGTCTGCCAACTGGCTCAATCCCTGGTTCTCGAATGCGAGCCCGGGCGCGAGGGTGCGTCCGGCCGCAGCCGAGAACCGGTATGCCGTATGCTCCCCAGAGATCTCGCCGGAGGCCGGATGGGGCCCTGGGCCGTGAGTCTGATAGGGGGCCGGCCCGCGGCAGTCGGGCCCCGAGGCCCCGGTGGATCTCAAGGAGTGTCGTAACATGGTGCTGTAACTATAGACAGTGTTGTGGGTTACGTCAACGAGGGGGAGAGACCATGGTCGCGCATCTTGCGGCGAAGCTTGACGGGACTGAGACGCGGGGGCACGCGTCGGAGGGCGCCGCTGGCTCGGGGTGTCCGCGTCTGGACCCTGGGTGATAGAGTTCTTAGGGGTGAGCTTGCGTGGCCTTAGAACCCAGCACGCAGGACGTAACAGCCCAGTGAGAGCGAACGCAGCGCGCGGACGGCGCTGCGGCACGGAGGCCAGCGAATGAATAGAGCAATGGAAACACCTCACCAGCCACCGTCCGTCGACGTCCAGCCGCCGATGGTCTACGTGACCGAGGACCCTGCCTGGGAATACCAGCATCTGGTGCGCAATCTGGAAACGGAGAGAGCGCCGGACGTGGAGGAACTGAACACCCTCGGTGCCCACGGGTGGGAGCTGGTCGGCGTGTTCGCCACCCCACCGTCGGTGCACTTCTACTTCAAGCGGCTAGTGAGATGACTAGGCGGTTTGCTCACTGCCGCACGGAGACTTGGGGCGCATGCGCGTTGGGAGACGCGGAGCCCTTAGAAAGGCAATGAGCGCCCACGCCGGCGAAGCTTGCCTGCTGTGCCATCGTCCCTCTCAACACAAGTCGAAGGCGATCGGCATTTGCGCCGCCTGCCTGCGCAGCGACTTCCCCGCGGCTCGCCCGCGCGTCGAGGCGGTGCATGCGGAGTCGCGCGCTGTCTTTGACCTCCCGAGGAAGGCGCCACGCCACCCTGAGGGCATCCAGTGTACCCTGTGCGCCAACGCCTGCGTCATCGGCGAAGGCGGGCGCGGCTTTTGTGGCTTACGGGTGGTGCGGGGCGGCAGGCTGTTGCATCTGGCGGGCACGCCCGCGCGGGGGCTCCTCAGCTGGTACCGCGATCCGCTGCCAACGAACTGCGTGGCGGACTGGGTCTGCGAGGGCCACAGGCACCCGGGCTGTCACAACCTCGCGGTATTCTACCAGAGCTGCACCGCCAACTGCCTGTTCTGCCAAAACTGGCATTTCCGCGAGACCGCGCCGCAGGACCATGCCGGTACGAGCGCGGAGGAGCTGGCGTCGGTAGCCAACGCCCGGACCTTCTGTGTCTGCTATTTCGGCGGCGATCCCGCCTCCCAGATGCCGCATGCCCTCGCCGCGTCCAAGCGACTGGCGCAGAAGGGAGTCAGGGTGTGCTGGGAAACCACGGGCATGATGCACCAAAAGCTCCTCGACCGAGCCGTGGAGTACTCCCTTGAGACGGGGGGCTGCATCAAGTTCGATCTCAAGACCTTCGACGAAGAGCTGCACCTAGCGCTGAGCGGAGTGTCCAACCGGCGGACCCTCGAGAACTTCGCCCGGGCCGCGCGGCGTTCTGTAGAACGTCCGGCACTGCCGCTCGTGGTTGCCAGCACGCTCCTCGTGCCGGGCTACGTGGATGCCGAGCAGGTCCGCAAGATAGCAGGGTTTATTGCCTCAATCAGCCCGGAGATCCCCTACGCACTGCTGGCGTTTGCCCCTCACTTTTACATGTCGGACCTGCCGTGCACGTCTGGCCGACACGCGCGAGACGCCGAGGCAGCAGCCCGTGAGGCCGGGTTAGTGAACGTGCGGTTGGGGAATCGACATCTCCTGGGTCTGCCGCGGATTGATTGACAAGCGAGCGCGGATCAGTCTTGGCCAAGAAGTAGGGGCGTAGCATGCTTCGCCCCTACAACGCGTCCAAAGACCGATCCGCGTTCAGAGAAATCATCCGCGCCCGTGGAGTCATCCGCGGCGGTGGCAGCGTCCGGAAGGACCCCGGGGGATCCACCGCGGCACCCGACGGCGGTACCGCTCGTATGACTCCCCGAACTTTCGCCGCAGGGCGGGCTCCTCGTAGAAGACCACGAAGAGGAAGAACGCGGCGAATACCCCTGCCGCGTATCCCAGCAGGAGGAAGGACTCGAACAGCAGTGCTTCACCCGCGAGCGCCGATACCACCGCTAGATACATCGGGTTCCGCACCAACCCATAGGGCCCGGCTGCCACGAGCCCTTTTGGCGGATCGATGGGTGCCGGTGTGCCCTTCCCCGTGGACATGAACTGCCAGGCACACCAGAGGTACAGCGATGCACCCGATGCGATGGGGAGGAGTCCAGCATACCGAAGGATGCCGAGGGTTGTAGAGGAGTCAGCTGAGCCCACCGACAACAGCGCGTACGGCACGAGCACCGTCACCGTGCCTGGTACCACCACTGTGAAGATGAGGGTCCTGAGCGCGACCATGGGTCAGCCGCCGAGTTCAGTCTCCCGTCACATTCACCAGATCGCCAAGTAGCGCCCGGGCAATCACGATCCGCTGGATCTCGCTGGTACCTTCTCCGATCTCCCCGACTTTGGCATCCCGGATCATCCGTTCCACCGGGTAGTCGGTGGTGTAGCCGTAGCCGCCGTGGAGCTGCACTGCTTTGGTGGTAGCACGCATGGCCAACTCGGAGGCGAACAGCTTCGCCATCGCGGCTTCGGTCTTGTAGGGCTTGTCGTGTTGCCGTAGCCAAGCGGCGTAGTAGACGAGGTGCCGCGCCGCCTCGATCTCCGTTGCGATGTCTGCCAGGGCGAAATGCACACCTTGGAACGACGCGATGTACCGGCCGAACTGCTTTCGCTCCGCCGTGTAGCTGAGGCACTCGTTCAGGGCACCCTCCGCCAGACCGAGGGAGAGTGCCCCGACACCGATGCGCCCGTCGTCGAGGGTCTTGAGGAAGTTGACGAAGCCCTTTCCTAGCTCGCCCAACCTGTTCTCTTTGGGCACTTCGGCGTCCTCGAGGATCAGTTCTCGCGTGTCCGACGCCCGCCAGCCCAGCTTGTCTTCCTTCTTGCCAGCTCGGACCCCCGGCGTTTTCGGTAGGTCCGGCACGTGACCGACTCCAAGCTGCTGGCACGCCTCCAGGTCCACCGTATCCTTGGTGACGATGAAGGACGTGATGCCGCGGTTGCGCTGCTTGGCTTTCGGATCGGTCCGGGCCGTGATGACGAAGATCTCCCCGACGCCCGCGTGGGTGATGAAGATCTTGGCGCCGTTGATGACGTAGTGATCCCCCTTCTCCACGGCGACGGTCTTGGTGCCGCCGGCGTCTGATCCCGCGTCCGCCTCGGTGAGCCCGAAGCCGCCCAGCACCTGTCCGCTCGCCAGCAACGGGACGTAGCGCTTCTGCTGCTCCTCGCTACCGAACTCCATGATGGGCGATGTCCCCAGTGTCGTGTGGGCCGAGACGGTAATCGCGTGACTGGCATCAACCTTGGCCAGCTCTTCGACCACGATGATGTACGAGAGGTAGTCCATCTCCGCGCCGCCCAAGCGTGCCGGCCATGGCGCACCCATGAACCCAAGCTCCCCCATCTTCTTCACGTTCTCCCAGGGAAACTTGGCCTCCAGATCGTGGTCCCGAGCGATGGGACGGACCTCTCGCTCGGCGAAATCGCGAACGATCTCGCGAACCTGATGGTGTTCTTCGGTGAGATAGGGAATGTCATACATAGAGGGAATATACCCAGGTGGAGTGCGTGGACGGATTGTGAATGGACTAGTGACCGGAGTGGCGCCTAGAGGTCCAACCCCTTGGGCGGCGAGAAGATCGTGCGCCAGATCACGGCCTCCCTCGCCGTGTTCGGCGTGATGCGGCGCCAGCGCGGCACGGGTCGCACTGGTTGCGAGGGAGGAGGCGGTGGCTTGTCGACGTATCGCTCGTGGAAGCGCCGATGGCTCTCGCGACCTGCTGGCTCCAGGGTCTCCAACGAGGTGGCTTCCTCCTCGATGCGTTCTAGAGAAGCCGGCTCCTTGGCTTCAGGCGGCTCCGGTGTGGGAAGCACCGCCTTGGGCGGCATCGGAACTCGCCCGGTCAGGAGATCGAAGAGTTCCTCCGCTACGCCTCCTCGCTGAGGCTTGGGTGCCCGCGATGCGTGCGCTTGAGCCCGGGCGGGTGGGGACGGTGCCGGGCGCGGTTGAGGCGGAACCGCTGGCCGGGCAGCCGGGCGCCGCGGCCGCTGCTGGGGCGGCCGCGACGGGCGTTTCTTCTTCCTGCTGCCGGCCAGCAAGCTGAGGACCACCACGGCGAGGAAGATCAGGAGCTCGAAGAAGTCACCCACGTGTCAGCTCACCTGCGGTTCCTCACCCTTGGCGATGCTGCGGCGCATCTCGGTATCGCTCTCTATGTTGCGGTAGCGCACGTAGTCCATGATGCCGAGGTTGCCGGCGCGGAACGCTTCGGCCATGGCCAGCGGCACCTGCGCCTCGGCCTCGACCACCCGTGCTCGCATCTCCTGGGTTCGCGCCTTCATCTCCTGCTCCGAAGCCACGGCCATTGCCCGCCGCTCTTCTGCCTTCGCCTGGGCGATGCGCTTGTCGGCTTCAGCCTGGTCGGTCTGGAGCTCGGCACCGATGTTCTTGCCCACATCCACGTCGGCGATATCGATGGATAGAATCTCGAACGCCGTGCCGCTGTCCAGGCCCTTCGCCAGCACGGTCTTCGAGATATTGTCTGGGTTCTCCAGCACTGCCTTGTGAGACTGCGATGAGCCAATAGTGGAGACGATGCCCTCACCCACTCGGGCGAGAATGGTCTCTTCGCCGGCACCACCCACCAGGCGCATGATGTTCGCCCGGACGGTGACACGAGACATGGCAATCAGCTGGATGCCGTCCTTCGCCATGGCTGCGACCTTCGGCGTCTGAATCACCTTGGGGTTCACCGAGACCTGCACCGCCTCGTGCACGTCGCGGCCGGCCAGGTCGATAGCCGCCGCCTGCTGGAACGAGAGATCCATCCCCGCCTTGTCGGCCGAGATCAACGCACGAACCACGCGATCTACGCTGCCACCCGCCAGGTAGTGCGCCTCGAGCTCGTTGATCAGCAGGTCGAGACCAGCCTTTGTCGCGGCGATGAGCGGACGCACGACCGCGGGCGGACTCACCTTGCGCAGCCGCATACCCACCAGCGTGGTGAGCGCGATCCGCACGCCAGAGAACCACGCCTCGAGCCACAGCCGCACCGGGACGTAGTACAGCAAGGCTGCAACCGCGACGACTGCGACGAAGGCCAACAAGACCAGGCCGGTTTGAGCGAGTTCGTTCATCGAGAATTCCTCACTTCCTTGTTACGCACCGGACCCTTCGTCGATTGGCTCGACGACGTGCCGGTAGCTCTCCGAGCGAATGATCCTGACACGCGCTCCCTTCGCCACGTACCCGATGTCCGAGACGACGTCCAGGCGCTCCTCCCCCACTTGGACGGTGCCCGCCGGCCGCAGGTCGGTCAGCGCTACCCCCTCGAGACCGATCAAGTCATCCCGGGTCGCACCGGCAATGTACCCTTCGTCTTTCGCCGTAGCCGCCTTGAGGAAGATACCCCGTGTGCCACGGCCGCTGGGAAGCTGGCGCACGAGGACATAGATCGCTGCCACGACGATTATCGCCGCCGCGAAGAGAATGCCGCTGGCCCGAGCGATATCGCCCCAGGTGGGGAGGCTACCAATCAGCGCCAGGAAAATCGCCGAGCCGATACACAGTATGGAAATCATGCCCGCAATCCCGAAACCAGGTACGACGAACACCTCGATTGCAAGGGCCACCAGCCCGACCGCGAGGAGGATGATCTCTTCCAGACCGGCGAGCCCAATGATCAGGTGGCTTCCGAAAAACGCCCCCAAGGACAGGAGGCCGACGGCTCCTGCGATACCGAACGAGGGGGTCTTGATCTCGATGATGAGGCCGAGGACGCCGATGGAGAGCAGGAGGGGCGACACGATGGGATGCGACAGGAAGCGGACTAGCTGCTCGGCCCAGTTGATGCCTGGCGTGACGACGTCCGCACCGGTCAACCCAAGTCGATCCAGCAGGTCGTCGAATCCCTCAACCTTGATCCCATATCCCACCCGAGTGGCTTCGTCAGCCGTGAGCGTGAGGAGTCTTCCCTCCTCGATCACGCCTTCGATCGCAATCGTTTCATCCACCATCGCCTCACCGATGCGCGGATCGATGCCGCGCCGCTCCGCGAGAGCCCGGTACTGCGCACGCATCATGCTTTGGGCCTTCTCGGACATCTTCTCGCCCTGGCCGCCCACGACGGTGGATGCGCCGATGAGGGCGTCCAGCACCATGAAGACCGAGTCGGTGGCGACGGAGATCAGCGCGCCGGCGGAAATCGCTCGGGGATTGACCAGGGCGTAGACCGGGACCTGCGCTCGGCTGATGGCATCCACGATGTCGAGGGCGGCATCGACCCGCCCCCCCAACGTGTTCACATCGAGGATGGCAGCCTTCGCACCGGCCTCCTCCGCCTCACGCAGGGTGCGGCTGATGTACGGAGCTAAGCCGAGCTCAACGGCGCCCGTGACAGGAATGCGAAAAACGGTCGGCTGTTGGCTCCACAGCACAGCGGGCTGCAGGACGCAGCACGCCGCGGCAAACGCATGACACCAACGGGTCACTGCTTCCCCCGCGGAAGAGTCGTAACAGGAAGTTAGATCGGTGGAGAGGCCGGCGAAAGCTGGTGTGCTACCGGGCGACCAGGTCGTCGGTGAACACCCACACGGTCTGGGACATGCGCTTCGGTCGCGCCAAGGCGCCGCGAGACCCCTCGGCACGTATGAGCTCGACGGCCATCTCCCGCTCGCTCCACTGGCAACCGGCTGACTCGCTCGCGGCCCGCCACACCGCCGTGGCCTTTCCAGCGTAGCGCTCCGACTCGACCGCTCGGTACGCTTCGACCGTAAAGCACATGGGAGCGCCGGCGCGGAGGTAGCGCACCACGCCCACCTGCGGGATCCGCACGGCATCAAACGACAGGTGGATGTTGGTAGTGTCGTTGCCAAGGAGATGGTCGTATGGCTCGCCTGGCACTTCAGGTCGATTCTCGAATTGCAGCTCGACCCGCGCGGTTTCCTGGGGCTCGAGATCCGCCGAGTCTTTCTCGACGGCAACCCGGAACATCTCGTGGCCCGTCGAATCACGGGCCACGAGGATTGCCTGCCACCGCTTCACCAATCGATGGGTGTTGTTCTTTACATAGACAATAAGGAGCGCGGACTTCGTGGCCCGCACACCGTCGAATTCCGAGTACAGGGTCCAGCGCTCGTAGCGTTCGAGGGTAACGGCTGGCCGCTGGGCCAGGACGGGAGTTGCGCCGCTGGGCAGGAGCCAGAGGATGAGCCAGGGGGCGAAAATCGACCCGAGGTCTTGCCGAGTGAGGCAGGGGAGGTTCATATTGGGGTCGTCCGCACCGTCGGACAATGACGCTGCGGCTTGCTGAGCCCGGGCTTGCGTGGTCCCGCTCGTCCCCTCCAACGAGATACTTGCCTGGCGGCAAGGTGCTCAGCAGGCCGCAGTGTTATTTTCACCTATCTATAGTAGAAAGATCCATGCCACCGGGCGACATATCAGTAAGTCGCTCTCCATCAATAACTTAACTTCTCACGCCTGGTGCCCACAGCCTCAGGATAGACCGTATTTGGGAACGCATGTTCGCATTTTGGGACACTCACTGCGGCTCAAGGGGCAGATAGGCGCACGCGGCTCACCAGGGCCCGGGACCGCCCCCTGGCTCGGACGCGGGCTCTCTCTACCCCGGCGGGCCCCTCTCTGCCTCACATAGTCTGCGAGCTGCGTCAATCTGCATCGCGAGGTTCCTTCAGTTGCTCTGAGTGTGCTTGTGGCGCGCCTTGGGAAGGACGCTGATGACGACAGTGGTCGGGTGGATCAGGGCTGGCAACGGTCGCATCCTGCGCAGCGCCTCAGCCGTTCACCCAGGTAGCTGAGCAGCACGCGTCGCCGGCACCCACGAGTGGCGATGTATCGGCGCATCGTCTCCAGACCTTGCCGGCGCGCCTTGCGGTGCACCGCTGAGATCCTGCCCACGGCGCCCGTCGGAGGTGAGGCAAGGCATCCGGCCAATTGCAGGTCCTGGCTCGTCCACAGCAGCTCGCACCGGGCTGGATGCCCGTCCCGACCGGCTCGTCCCGCTTCCTGGAAGTACGCCTCCGGTCGGGGAGGGATGCCCAGGTGGGCCACGAGCCGGACATCGGCCTTGTCGATCCC
>JABAOF010012007.1_pt1 | contig 29773 bp, 28 predicted proteins | sample 7062171 | NCBI WGS metagenome assembly JABAOF01 (sample SAMN14538628, study PRJNA623070) | marine sediment metagenome | biome: marine biome [ENVO:00000428]; feature: marine pelagic biome [ENVO:01000023]; material: deep marine sediment [ENVO:00002113] | place: India: Gulf of Khambhat ...
GAATCAAGTGATATGGGTTGCGGTCGGGCTAATAACTGGTACTTCGGCCATCGCCTCGGCCACCATTTGATTGAAAGTCTTTACCATAACTGTACCCTCCTTTCTTAAAGAACAGTTAATAGGTCGTGAATAATTATCTCGGGATGGCTGCGCTTTGATTCAATTCCCTGTGGTTGTCCCGTGGCGAGTCAACGATTTGTTAAAAAGAGACGTGATCCCCCTTTTGTTTCATGTTCATGACAGATTTGATGATCCCTTTGGCAATGGCCCGACTTTGACGGTCTTTGAGTAAGAGACCTGCCTGGAAGTGGCTGGTATTCCGCGCCAGCTCGCTTACCCGATACCACCTGACACTTCCCCTGATTAACCAGGTTTTTTCCCTGGAATCTGTGAGGGTTAGTTCCAGTTCGAAAGGTGAATCATCCTCTATGTCTTCAGGGAATATCTGACAGACATCAATTAGATCCAATCGGGAATCGATGAGCGCCCCCTCGTATGATACGTTGCGAAGTGTTCCTCCCACCCCCATCTTCCTAATCTCAGATACGTGGTGAAAGTCTGGGTTCAAGTTGAACCGAATCGGAATCCTTGTCCGAAGCCGAGAGTGTTTTCTTCTCTCCTCTTTTTTTGCGAGGTTCATATTTTTTGACCACAACCGATACTCTTCGATACCGGCCCGAGCACCAGAAGAAGATTAGGTCGTTAATGTATCGGATTAATCATCTAATGTCAATTGGTGTAAAGAGGAAGTCCCAGCGGGTCTTGAATTATCGTTTCAGAATGAAAGATTTTTTGTCGTTGTGCTTGGTGGAGAGGGGGCAAGTCTGGCCGTGACCCTTACTCAAAAGCGAAACAGGTCTTTTGATCTCGTCTTGTCTCCCACGGCTCATCACATAGTGCGATGCATCCGGTTACCCTGTTCTCGGTAGTATTGGCACGAGGAATTTCGCATCATATACATCGACTGAGAATCGAGGGCAGAGGGGGCGCCTTTTGATGGACTGCTTTTTTTTCGCTTCAGGGGTGCGCCTTCGCCGAGAGAGCGCGGGGCAACATGAGGACCGACGTAAGGATGCATGCCCCTGCCGCTGAGAGCACGATGAACAGGCTGTCGAAGCCCCAGTGCTCGTGGATATATGCGATGAGGGGTACCGAGGAGGCCATGACCGAGAAAGTCACGATATAGCGGAAGGCGTAGACGCGGCTTCGCCACTCGCTTCGTGTGATGCGGCCGATCAGCACGTCGTTGATTGGAATTTGACCAAAGACCGCGAGCATGAAGGCGATGGAGACGACGAGCGTGCCCCAGCCGGTGAGCCCGAGCATCATTCCGAAAAAAATAGCCTGGAGTGCGGCCACGAAGGCGAACACCAATTTGATGGAATAGCGGTCCACTAGGTATCCAACGGCGAGCTGGCCAAAGGCACCCATGGCGAACACGACGAAGGCGTACCAACCGACAAGGGTCGCCGACACCGCCATGCCCGCGATGCGCTCGTCGAAGACCTTGGGCAGGGCGAAGGTTGTGCTCTGGAAGACGAGCCCTCCAACCGCTGTAGAAAAGAAAATGATAAAGAATACACGGCCGAGTAGGCGCCTGTCCATCGCTACGGAACGTGCAACCGTCGTGGGCGCGACACGGTCTCGAACCTTTTCAGCGGCCGCATCACGGTCCGCGCGCAGGAGCCCGGCGTAAACGATCCCGGTCGCGATTGACACGATTCCGGGCCAGACGAAGGCAGAGCGCCACCCGCCATAATCGATGAGAAACCCTGTGAGGAGCGCCGCGCAGGCCACCCCCATGTTACCGAAAATCCCGTTGATGGCAAGGGGCACACCCATGTTCTCCCGTCCCTGGACTATCAGGGCGAGACCGACGGGATGATAAATGGCCGCAGAGAGCCCGATGGCGAAAAGGCCAATTCCGATCTGGAACCGGGTCTCCGCGAGGGCGGTGAGGATTGAGCTCACACCGATGCCGATGTAGAAGACGAGCATCATGCCCTTACGGCTCCACTTATCGGCAAGCCAGCCTGCAGGCACCGCGCACACGCCGAAGGCCACGAAGCCAGGTGTGGCATACGGAATGAGTTCCCCATAGCTTATTCCCCATTCGTGCGAGAGGGAGAGCGCCGCCACCGTCGCAAAAACCAACATAAACAGGTGGGTATAGAAGTGGCCGATGCATAGAAAAACGAATTGGATTCGATCTGACACGGCTCCCCCGATATCCTTCGAGCGCTAGTATGCCCTGACTTAAGAAGCAATTCCCCATCTCCTATACCTGTGATGAGAAGATAAAATCAAGCCCTTGGGGTTCGTCCGTTTCTTATCAGAGCCTGATGAAATGTAAAAAAGAGATGAAGCGATTGGTGAGCCAGCCGACCTCGGTAAGAGGGCCCGGCTGATCTATCGACGGGAAATCGAATCCGCATGAACCACGAACCGGTCTTTTTCCTGAACTATATCAGTTCCGAAGGCATCTGAGAGACGAACGACCCGCTCTTTGATGCGAGTGAAATCTGGCCCCTTGGCTCGGTTGACCTGCATCTCGTCGATCAGCAAAGGAATCAATTCGATTCGTTGGGGTCCTCTCGGCGTGACCGTGATGAGAAATAGCAGTTGCTGATCGTTCCTCAGCACCGGGTCAACATAGTAGTCGTCTATTAGCTCACCCGTATCATACAAGATCGGTTTTCCCTTATAGATCTCAATACCCTGGAAGATATGTGCACTGTGCCCATGGTAGATATCGGCTCCGGCATCCATGACGGCGTGTGCAAATTCAACGAACTTCCGGGTGGGTTCCTGGCGCATGTTTGGACCCCAATGGATAGAGAAGACTACAAGGTCCGCACCGTCGTCTCGGGCAGATTGGATTGCTTTGCCTATCCGTTGGAAATTCTTCTTCTTCACGTTGACTTCTATTATGTTTGTCCCTGGTGAGTTGATTCCTGCTCCATATTCGCGAAAATGGTCGGCAAAGGCCACCACCCCAATCTTAATCCCTCCAGCCTTAAGAAATGCAGGCTTGGCGGCTTCGGTAAGATCCTTTCCCGCCCCCGCATGGGCAATGCCGTTCGCGTCGAGATGTTGGATAGTTTCAAGCAGTGCTTCTTCTCCGAAATCCATGGCGTGGTTATTCGCAATTGAGAGGTAATCGATACCTGCCAGGGTCAGCGCTTTGACGGCCCCGGGCTGAGCCCTGAAGTAAAAGACCCTACGGGGCCGAAAGGGCTCGCCTTTTTTGGCGATAACACACTCAAGGTTGGCGAAGGTCAACGCCGGCTCCTGCAAGAGGGGCAGTACATCTCCCCAGATGTAACGGGGCCCTTTCTCCTGGATCACCTGATCGACCAGGCGCCCCAGCATCACATCACCGCCAAAGCCTAGCGTAATCGTCACGTCTTTCTCCTTCGATTTTACCGAGTCATGTGGCGCTGGGTCTTCGGTTTGCGACGCCCCGATTGATAGTGAGTTGGCTCCGAAACTCAGGATGATCAATGTGATGACCCAAATGATTCGCTGAATTTCCCTACCCTCCGAGTCTCGATGGAACACGTCCTTCTGGACACATCATATCACGCATCTGGATATGGTATGTTTTCTGAAACATCAAAGCAAATCGTCCGGGGGTCGAGGGACTCCACGAAATCCAGAGTCGAATTCGGGCTGTCGTCTGATGAGAATGCGAAGGTTTGTCCAATTCCTGAAAACAGCGGACCTCCCGGGGGCCAAACTGGTACACTATGAGTTCCTGCCGGGCCGTCCCGCTCAGCAAGGTCGATTGAGCCCGCCATTGGCGCAGCCGTTGCGGGCAGCGCTCAGCCGCCTGGGGATTACTCACCTCTATGAGCATCAGGCGAGGGCAATCTCCTATTGCAGAAAGGGCAGGAACGTGGTGGTTGCCACTCCGACGGCTAGTGGCAAGTCCCTCGTCTACAATCTGGCACTGATGGAGCTGTTGAGCCGAGATCCAGGGGCGCACGGCCTCTATCTATTTCCACTAAAGGCTCTGGCTCAGGACCAGCTGCAGGCCTTTGTGGCTTTGAATGAGGCTTTACCAGAACAGGAGCGGTTGGGAGCGGCTATTTACGACGGTGATACCCCGCCCGCCGCGCGCCGCCGTATCAAGAATAATCTACCCCACCTCATCATCTCCAATCCGGATATGCTCCATCTCGGCCTCCTTCCCTATCATCAGAAGTGGGAGGTTTTCTTTCGGCGCCTGCGCGTCGTGGTGGTGGACGAGGTCCACACGTATCGGGGTGTCTTTGGTTCACATATTGCGCAGGTATTTCGTCGGTTGCGACGGGTATGTCAGTTCTACGGATCGAATCCCCTTTATGTTCTTCTTTCTGCCACCATTTCAAATCCAGGAGACTTTGCAAGCCGGCTGACTGGCATGACGTTCGAGACGGTAGATCAGAACGGTGCACCACAAGCCGGGCGTCATTTCTTCTTTGTCAATCCGGACCTGAGCGCCACGACGGTCGCTGCCCGGCTCTTTGTTGAGGCACTCCGGAAGGGTCTCAAGACGATCGCCTTTACCCAGGCTCGCAAGCTCACCGAGATTCTTCATATGACTGTGACCCAGACTGCCCCTGACATCGCGTCCGGAGTGAGCTCATACCGTGCTGGTTTTCTTGCCGAGGAAAGGCGTGAGATCGAACAGAGACTGGGCTCGGGTGCCGTGACCGGGGTTATCTCAACGAGTGCCCTGGAGATGGGAATTGATATCGGTGGCCTGGATGCTTGCATTCTCGTCGGATATCCGGGGACCATTATCGACACGTGGCAGAGGAGCGGGAGAGTGGGCCGCGGCGGTCGGGAGTCTGTGGTCATTTTGATAGGCCAGCCTGACGCTCTCGACCAGTATTTCATGAGGAACCCCGATGATTTCTTCAGTCGTCCTTTTGAGGCGGCAGTCGTCGACCCGGACAATCCAGATGTCCTGGATGCCCATCTCCCATGCGCAGCAGCCGAGATACCGCTCAAAGAGACGGACGATGCCTATGGTTCGAGCGGTCTTTTGACAGCCAGGGCATCCGTGCTTGAAGCCCAGGGCGAATTGCTGCGAAGTGCGGCGGGGGAGAAGTGGTACGCTGGTCGCCCCCACCCTGAGCGAGAGGTGGACATCCGTAGCGTTGGCCCAGGATACACGATTCTCTGGAAAGATCGAAAAGAAGTGGTGGGGACCAGCGACGGGGTGCGTGTTTTCAGGGAATGTCATCCTGGGGCAATCTACCTTCACCGTGGGCAGCAGTACCTGGTCACTGGGTTGGATCTTCAAGGACGAAATGCCTTTGTTAGGCCCACAGCAGCTCGATACCACACCCGGCCCCTCAGCGACAAGGAGACAGAGATTCTTCAGGTTTTGAAGAGTCGGCCAGTAGCCAATTTTCTCGTTCGCCTGGGCCGATTGCGAGTCACCGAGCAGGTGGTCGGTTACGAGAAGCGAAAGTTTTTTAGCGGTGAACTCTTGGATAGAGAGGCTCTGGATCTGCCGCCGCAGCGCTTCGAGACTGTGGGACTCTGGATCGAGATCGAGGATGTCATCCGGGGGATGGTAGAGGGGCGGAATCTCAATCTCATGGGTGGCATGCACGCCCTGGAACACGCGTTGATCGGTATGTTCCCTCTTTTCGCCCTCTGTGACCGCAACGACATTGGCGGGATTGCGATGCCCCGTCACGCACAGCTACAAAAGGATGCGATATTTGTCTACGACGGCACCCCGGGGGGAGTGGGGCTTTCGGCGCGGGGTTTTGAAATGGTGAACGAACTATTGAGAAAAACCGCACAGCTGATTGCCTCGTGTGCCTGCGATGATGGCTGTCCCTCCTGTATCCACTCCCCAAAATGTGGTTCTGGAAACAAACCACTGGATAAGAAGGCGGCCCTGCTTCTTGTTCGGACACTCCTTGGCGAAGTGGCCCTGGAGGTAAGGCTGAAGGAACAAGAAAAACTTGCGCCCCCCAAAGACCAACATGACAGGTTAATCTCAGGCGAATTCGAGCCGGCCGTTGCCTACCTCGATCTTGAGACCCAGAGACTCGCCGACGAGGTGGGCGGCTGGGGCAACGTCCACCTGATGAAGTTGGCGGTGGCAGTTCTGTATAATCAGCGTTCTCAGCGTTTTGAGGTATTTACGGAGGACCATGTGGAGGCGTTGATCGACCGGCTGCAAACATTTGACCTTTTGGTGGGCTTCAATATCAAAAGGTTTGATTACCGGGTGCTGGCAGCATACACGCCATTTCGCCTGGACAGGCTTCCAACCTTTGATATTCTCCAAGACATCCGCGGGCGGCTCGGGTTTCGTCTCAGCCTGGACCATTTGACTGAACAGACCCTGGGCAAGTCGAAAACGGCCGACGGCGTTCAGGCGGTGAAGTGGTTTCGGGAGGGTAACCTTGAGGCAGTCGTCAAGTACTGCCGGGCCGACGTGACCATGACGAGAGAACTCTTCGAGTTCGGTGTGAAAAAGGGCTATCTGATCTATCAAACCCGACAGAGACGGGCAGTTCGGTTGCCTGTGAACTGGAACGTTGAGGAGATTATTCGCGAAATTTCAGGAACGAACGGGGACTGATGGCTGATTGTGGTTTTTGGTAATGGCCTGTGGGTGATGCTAAACAAGTTGCTTGGATCTGGCCGCCGTTAGCTCGGTCCGGTTTCTCATCCGTGAATGGATTTCGAGCCTTTCCAGGGATAGTTTGATGACGTCCCTGGCCAGTTTCTTCTTTGTCGTATAATCCTTGAAAAAAGCCTTGACTTCATCTTCTCGTCCAATCCCGGCAAGCGGAACAATTGCTTCGATGACCCTTTCGTAATGCATCGGGTGAAACTGCTCAAGCTCCGCCAGGTTGGAGACATACCAGTCCCACATATGGTTCACCGCGTGGGGATTTGAAGCCAGAGAGGCGATGGGTATGAATCTGTTTCGGCTCGGTACTTTTTCTAGAACATATTGCTGGGCCTTCTGGATGGAAGTCCCGTCGCGAAAGCACCCCAGAGCAATCAGAATATTCATCCGTTCATGCTCACTCTGAGAGGCGTGGAGCTTTTGATCGAACCAGGCAAAGGCATCGGCCTGGCCGTTCAGGGCGCCGACGCGCAAAACGCTTTTCAGGATGTCCTGGTGGATGGCCTTCCCGCTGATTAAGGATTCGAATTTCTCAAGGGTAAATGTTTCGACCGTGCTGGAACCGTAGAGGACGGCGTGCCATATGATGCGGTCTCTCAGGAGGGAGACGGAGTGTTTTTCGTCTGGTTTTGGGTCTAGACCGATTTCTGTGAGGACTTTCTCAAAAAGGGATTTTCCGATGGACGCTATCCTCACTTTGTTGATGTCCTCCACAACCAGGAATAATTCGAACAGGTTGCCGGCCATGCTGGAAAGGGGCAAGAAAGCGTCTTCGTTTTTGTAGTTCGATAAGAAGTCCAAATACTCGTTGATGGACACATCTCCCCGTTTTACGAGTGCATAGAGATCGTTTTGGAGGCCCCATCTGTCTTCTGTACTGAGAGTCTTGTTCGACGCCCTCTTTCCGAGATCATGGCGGGCGTCTCTGCTGTTGTACTTGACTCGGTAGAATCCGTTCCGGTCGGCGTTGACCAGGTAGGCGACCGCCTCCGGATCGATGTCGATCTGCTCGCTTCCCTTTTCAAGAAGCGTGGTTGTCGATTTTGAGTCACCATCGTCATAAAAGAACCTGATCGTCACCGGGATGAGCCAACGCTGCTTTGACTTGTTGGGAATATAGGTAAACCGCCCCTGCTTGAGGATGAGTTTCTCGCCGCATCTTTCCACTTCAACAATTGGAAAACCGGTTTGCTCAATCCAGCTTTTCATCATCTTGGTAATTGGTTTCTCTGAGACGCCCTCAAGGGCCTCCCAAAGATGGTGACTCGATGCGCATCCATATTTGTGTTCCCTGAGATAGCTCCTCAGTCCATCCCTGAAGCTGTCTCTTCCAACGTATCTTTCAACCTGCCTCAGAATACTGCCCCCCTTGTTATAGAGGATTGGCGCAGTGCTCGCATTTATGGCTACCCGGCCCTTTCCAGGGAGCTCGATGGGAATCGTCTCCTGGAGGGCGTCTCTCTCGAGGGCTTCCTCGGTCTGGTTCTGTAGGAATTGGTCCCAGATTCCCCATTCTGGGCGGTAATGGGAGACAATGCCATAACTGAAATAGGTGGCAAAGCTTTCATTGAGCCAGACATACTTCCAGTCAGAAGGGCTTACGAGATTGCCGAACCACTGATGAGCGACCTCGTGAGCAATGACCTCGCATATCCTTTCTTCGCCTGCCCTTGATGTAATTCCTGGATAGTGGAGAAGTAGATTCTCCCTAAACGTTATGGCCCCCCAGTTTTCCATTGCCCCGAACGCGAAGTCCGGAATGGCGATCAAATCGAGCTTTGGAAGGGGGTACTCTATCCCGTAATAATCGTCACAGAAATCCAGAGATTTCCTACCAAAGTCGAGGCCAAAGCTGGCATACGCTGTCATTCCGGGCGTGGTTGCCACACGAATCACCACATCCTGGAAGTCCTCGATAAACTCAAACTGTCCGACACCGAAAAACAGCAGATAGGTGGACATCTTTGGTGTCTGTTGGAATTTGATGATTCTCTTTCCATTGTCCAATCGGTTTTCTTCAATTACAGGTCCGTTAGATATCGCCACGAGTCCTTTCTTGAGAATCATTTCAACGTCAAATGTTGCCTTCTTGATTGGATGATCAAAACAGGGAAAGGCCCTTCGGGCATCACTTTCTTGAAACTGTGTCACTGCAATTTGTTTCTTCTCGCCCCCGGTCATGTATCCGCTTCGGTAGAATCCGACCATCTTGTCATTGATCAATCCCTCGTACTCGATCTTCAAAAGGATCTTCCCAACCAGTTTTTTTGGTAGAGAGATTCTTAGCCTCTGCTTTTTCGGTTCAACTCGAAACAGGCAATCCATAAAGCCCTTGTCGATGCTGACCTGGCAGCTATGGATGTCCAACTCCAGGGCGTTCAGGGATATTTCATTTACCGGTTCGACGGCGTCAATCAGAATTTCTATTCTTCCTCGGAAATTGAAACGGACCAGGTCCGGTTCGAGAGCGATCTTGTAGTTGAGTGGGACGACAGTCTTCATTTTCTCTCCTGTAAACTGAAACAGCTCGGGTCAGGAGAAGATCAGATCGGGCGTGGCCGAAAACCGTCTTCGTTGGAGGGGAACCCCTTCAGGCCTTGGATCAGAACCAACGGCCCGGGCATTCGAGGTGTTATCTATTATTTGCCGGCAAACAGGTTGTACAGCCAGGCAAAAACCAATCCGCATATGCCGCCATCGACAAGGGCATACAAGGTTCCGACGATCACCTCGCCGATAGATGGGGTGGCCTGATAGCCGGGATAGATGGAAGCCACTATTTGTAAGAAACCCCCGCCGTACCCTGACCAAATCAGGTTTGCAAGGCCGACTAATAGCACCGCCAATCCCCAGAGGATGCCTGCTGCGAAAGCCAAAGCTTTGACGTTGAGTTTCATCGTTCCCTCCTTAATCTTGGGTCTTCTCAGAGTCTGAAACCTGGATCGACCACCTTCCTACTGCCCTGTTTACCCCAAACTGTTGATAATTGTCAATCGTCGTCCTGAATGAACCGGACTACGGGCATGATAGTGCGGTCTTTCAGATGGTATAATCACCAAGAAAGGCTTTTTTCCGACGTCGTTTCGTCTCATATCGGTTGAAGAAGAGTCACATCTCAGCACCGCCGTATTTGAGAGGAGGGGTTTTCGTGGGTGATCTGCGTAGAAAGGCTGTGCCGCATGGCTCACATGAAGAAGGGGCTGCGGGAGAATTTGACGTTCACCGTGCGTCGTTGAGAGACAAGGACCTCTTCGAACCCTTTGCTGTCAAGGACACGGTCCCGTTGAAAGAGGCTCTCGCCAACGGTGAAGTGCGGGGGGAGACCGCTATCGTGCTGATGGAGAGCGATGGATGCGCTCTTGCCCTTGTGACCCATCAGATGAACTATCACCACGTAGCCCAGGGAGAAATCGACGGCCGACCATGGCTGGTCTCTTTTTGACCGGTGTGCAACAGCGGGGTCAGTTTGTCCCCGGTGGTCGATGGGAAGATCCATCACTTTGGAGCCCGTGGCCTGTACAACGGCCTTTTTTTGCTTGGTGATCAGGAATCTGGTTCGTTCTGGGATCATATCACAGGTGAGTGTGTATACGGCCCGCTGAAGGGCCATCGACTCGACGTCTTTCCGCTGTTACATACGAACGTGGCTCGGGCTTTAGCAAGCCATCCTGACGTGCGCATAGCAATCTCGAAACAATCGCTCATACAAAAGTTCATGTCCTTCGTCATGGAGCGAGGCCGGAGGTCTAGAAAGGGGCTCCTTCCCCCTGGATTCAAAAGGACGATGGGAGAGGAGGACACCCGCCGCCCCCGTATGGACATCGGGCTCTGTGTCTGGACTGGTGCGGCCCACCGCTACTACCCACTGGAACGCCTTCACGAAGTAAACGGTGCGTTAATCGATGAGTTTGAGGGGCGCCGCTTGCTTGTCTACATCGATCCCGTGTCCAAGATACCGACCGCCTCTTACACGGATGCGACTGGATGGAGTTGGCAGGGTGGCGAGCTCCTCCTTGACACAGGGGAAGTTATCCGGGAAGGCACTCTCTTTGGTTCTCAAGGACAGGAAACGGCCATCCGCAGTCCCCTTCAGCTCTTTTCACGATGGTATGGCTGTGCCTATACGTTTCCCGGCTGTGAGATCTATGGAGATTGATCGTCTCAGACTGGGTCCCACTAGAACCGTCGCCCAACACGAATCGACTTCCTTGAGAGACCGACACCTTAACAGCGCGACAGATCAGGCCTTTTGCCTTATCGCCTGTATCAGTCGCGGCATGTTTTTTTTCCACCGTTTTCGGGTGGAGAGATCGGCATATGCTCTTGTTCCAAGTTCTCCGGGGATTTCACCGCCCTTCTTGATTCTTACGGGGATTATCATCCCTTTTTGATTTCTGACTTCTTTCAGGATCGCCATCTTGAGTTCCCGCTTTACCCAGGAGGTAGGGGGTCTCGAATTGAACGATGGGCTGAGACATATCAGGATGATGTCAGCTTCTCGGATGCCTTCTTTCATTTTTTCATCGATATCGTCACCCGGGAAAATCCTCTCACAATCTATCCAAGCTTCGATGTCTTTTTCTTTATGAAGAGTCTTCGTAAGTTTTTCTACCTTGCCCCTGTCGTCGCTGGAATAGGAGATGAATACGAGAGGCATGGGCTCGTTCCTTTCAACATGTGATCGGTCCGAACAGACCTGAGACTTCTTATACAGGAAAATCGTCTTACAATCCACTCAAAACCTGCAGGTATCATCTTCCACGGGTCGAATGGGATCTCCAATAAGGCCTTCGACGGCAAAACGCTCCGATTGACGTTTCATTCGTCAGCGCCCGTGACAGGTCGCATCCCCGGCCGCTTGACAGATAAGCTCAGTCTCCCTAAAATCCAACTGCCAGATGCACATTCCTCTCACACACGAGCGATTGGTGGCGCAGCAAAGGAGGTTTCACATGTCGACCCGATTGATAGACTACTTCAACAGGCGACCGAGGCTTGGCACGCTCAGCACGGCAAGCAAAAGTGGAAAGGTAAATGCCGCGACCTTCAACTCAATTCAAATGATTGACGAGAAAAGGGTCATAATGGGACTTGGCAAGAACCGAAGCTTCAAAAACCTCCAAGAGAACCCCAATGCTGTTTTCTTGATCATGGACCCGGGTAAGACGCTCTCTGACTGGAAGGGAGTCAGGGTCTATTTGAGAATGACAGACTGCCAGACGGCGGGGGACAAACTTGAAACTATCAGATCCCAAATTACGAGAATGGCGGGAGAGGGGGCGGCCAAGATGATCCATGCGGCAGTCAGCTTCGAGGTTCAGGAGATCAGGCCATTGGCAGATTTCGGTCAGGGGTGGGAGCAGTCTATCTAGGCCGAATAGGTGCCATTGACCGCAAAGGCGGCCAGTCGTATCCCATAGATATGTGTCAATATGGAAAAGAAAATCCTCTTGATCGGTAACCCGGTTGCAGGCAGGGGAATGGCCCACAGGGTGATCGCCGAGGTCGTCCACGAGCTGCAGCAACGAGGGTGCACGGTCGAGGCGTTTCTCACCCGCGCTGCCGGAGATGCAAACCATCGGGCTCGAAGGGTCACGCCAGACGTCAGCACGGTAGTCGTTGCCGGTGGAGATGGGACGTTTAACGAGGTACTCAACGGTCTGCCTGATCCATCTGCAATTCCCGTTTCCATGTTTCCACTGGGGACTGCGAATATTCTTGCTCACGAACTTTCCCTTCCGAAAAAGCCAAAAGCTGCTGCCGAGGCTGTTGATCAGGGGCGGGTTCGCTGGCTCGATATGGGCCTCGCGAAGGATCGTCGGTTTCTCATGCTTGTGAGCGCCGGTCTCGATGCGATGGTGTCAAAAGAGATTAGCCAGAGAAGGGGGACGAGGCTTGGGTATCTCGGTTACCTTTTGCCAGTTCTTCGGGTTCTTGCCCGCTATCGTTCCCCTGATTTGAGAGTGACCGTCGACGGAAGGGAAGGGGGGCGAGGGGCGTTTGTTCTCGTGAGCAACACGAGGAACTACGGGGGAATCTTTACTTTTGCTGATCGAGCCCGTTGTGACTCAGGCCATCTTGACGTCTGTATATTCCCCAAAGGTGATTTTTTGGCACTCCTTCGTTACTATTTCGCCGCCTTTCGTGGCAGGCTCTCAATGGAAACAGACGTCACCTATCTTGAGGGCCGGAGCATTCGGATAGAATCGGGGAGACCAATTGCCGTCCAGGTTGACGGAGACCCTTTTGGAACGACGCCGATCGGTATCGACATTATGCCTTCATCGGTGCCGATAATCGTTCCTCACAATGGACATTCTAATACTCGTTGAGCGTCTCCGACTTTAGCCGTGGGTAAGGGTCGATTGACCCTGAGACTGCCACCGAAATAACTGCTTGATAGGGGGTGTAATATACAGAAGACCGGTCTGGTTTAACCCTGATGGCCCGGCTGTGCTGAACATCGGCACCGCTCGATAGACCGATTCTGGTGAGTCTTGTAGATTGTTCTCGCAGAGGCTTTTGTGGCAATGAAACCCAGATTCCGCAACCTTGATAAGTTCAGAATTTTCAATCCAGCTCTCAAAGTGATAAAGAGGAAAAGGAGCGGTACGCCCATTGAAACGATGAAAAAGTTCACATAGGGAGGCCCATAGGATGGTTGAAAAAGTTGACGTTGCAAGAAATAAGGAAATCGCCACGGTATGGCTTAACAGACCCGATACACTCAATGCTTTTGATCTCGATATGATGGGAACGTTCGGCGCTTCCCTTATCTCATTATCGGCGGATGAATCGGTCCGAGGGGTCGTCGTATCTGGTCGGGGGAAAGCTTTTTCTGTCGGGGGTGATTTGAGATGGGCTCAGACCTTCCCACACGGGCTTCCGGCAGCTTTCCACGAACTGGCTGGGCGTCTGCACCAGGCCATCACGGAGATTCGTCGGATGAGAAAACCTGTCATAGCAGCCGTCAACGGGATAGCCGCCGGGGGCGGATTCTCGCTCGCCATGGCCTGTGATTTTCGCGTCATGGCCCGGTCTGCCGTGCTTCGGCAAGCGTACACATCGAATGGCCTGTGCATCGATGGGGGTGGGACCTTTATGCTTCCGAGGCTTGTGGGAGTAGCCCGCGCCTTAGAGATTGCGGCTTTTGACGAGCCAATCTCTTCTGATCAGGCCCTGAATTGGGGTTTGACGACGAGAATTACGGAGGATGACAAGGCACTTGAGGGAGCGGTCGATATGGCCCGCGAACTGGCAAGGGCATCGATGAACTCGTTTGGCTGGTCAAAGCAGCTTCTCACAGACTCCTTCAATACGGCCTTTGAAACCCATCTTGAACGAGAACGATTCGGTCTCTGTCGCTGTGCAGCTCACCCAGATGGAGAGGAAGGAGTACGGGCTTTCCTCGAGAAACGGAGCCCCACGTTTAGTGGGCGCTGATTCCAGACTTCTCTACTCCCCAAACCGTGCGGAAATATCGCGGCCCTCTGGCTCCGAGACCTTAGACGGAAGAATGGATTAGTCGTTGGCCGGGGACAACGTTGAGCGCTTTCTACCCGTAGGACGGTTGATCTTCGCCTTCGGAGGCTGAAAGGATCGTGTAATAGCTATTGATTAACCGCTGGCCGATGATTTTCGCTAGACGCTTGAAAAAGACCATCCCACTGGCTGGGTGCTTCTCGAATACCCTGGTGAGATGGTCTTTCCCGATCTTGATCACCTTGCTCGGAGCTAAGCATTCCGCAGAAGCCGTGTAGGTCTCGTGACCGACCAAACTTGACCACCCAAAAGTTTCCCCTGGAGCCGAGACCAAATGGGTGATCCGCCCTTTCTCTCCCACGCTCAGCCGGATCTTGCCTTCTTCAAGGATATAAAAATGCTCTGCAAGATACTTATCCTTGATGACAAAGGAGCCGGTTCCATATGACTCTTCGATCATATTCTCAGCAATCTCACCGATGGCCTCTGGGCTGAGGCCTCTGAAAAGATCGGATTCATCTATGATCATCCTTGCCCCCTTTCTGCTGAAAGGCTTCTGGTTTAAAGACAGAAACGTTTGACCTATTTCTTTTGCCCCTGAACATAAATCAAAACCGTCTGTATTTGCAATCATAGCATAGATCCCTCATTTTGCTCCCTGTTGTTGCATCCCTATGGGGTTGATTTCGATCTGGCACCTTCAAGGTGCATATTAACTCATAATAGTTCGGCCGGTTGTATGAGCCGATTGATGATTTGCAAAATCCTCTTGAGGGGAGATCTGATTTGTTGTAATACTTGAGGGATAAGCGATTCACAATGAATCCTCACCGAGTCTGTTTCGGAGGTGGCCATTATGAACGAACAGAAGCGAAAGATCAGAGTGGTTTTTGCACTGTTTCTTTTGATTCTTCTCACGGGCTGTGCCTTCTTGAGGATAGAGGCCGATATTGGGAGAAGGCCCTCTCTAGCGGCTCTTGATCCTATCTATGAGCTTCCCACTATTTCTCTGGCTGACAAAGAACCTGTTCTTTTCGATGCCATAGTCGAACGGCACCTGAACGAACAGGGCTATTTGCTCTATCGGTCCTATTTGCCAATTTCCGATCCGACCAACTATCAGAATTCCCACAATTCGGCTGACCTCCCAGCGTGGCATGGCCACTGGATGGCTGCCCTTGCTATGAAACTCGCTGTCACGCCATCCTCAGACGTGGAGTCGTTGCTGCTGAGAGCGGTTCAGGGGCTTCGTGTGAACTTTCAGGCAACAGGGGTGACGGGGTTGCTCGGTCGGGCGTACTTGAAATACGACGGCGACAAACCTCTCGGGTGGATGGCCACCCAAGAAAAGAGGCCCACCAAGTTCTGGCAGAAAGGGGAGAATGGTTTCTGGTTTCGAAATGGCGTTGCAAAAGGCCATTACGGCGCAGCGGTTTTCGGACTCGCTACAGTTATTGGCTTGGAGAATCGCGGGGCGATTTCTCTCGATCCGGAAACCAGTCGGTTGGTTCGGAAGACGCTGATCGAAATTGCCCATTATCTTATCGACAATTACTATAGAATTGTAGACGCAAACGGCAAAGTGACCGAGTTTGGAACGATAGCCTGGCGGAATAACGGATTCAATGCCTTCCAACTGGTCGCTATGCTTAGGGCATGCAAGGCAGTAGGAGACGAGAAATGCTCCGCGGAGTATGACAGGTTAGTCTCTTCCGGCGCAAACAGGCTCATCGCAAACATGTTGGGCACATTGGGGGACGCCTATTTTTTCATTGGTCGGGAGAGGGCCTTCGGTCATTTTAGCGATGATCAGGCTATCTATACGAATGCATTTGCCCTATTCCTCAATTCGGATGAGGAAGACGAAAAGATCTTGCGGGATGTTCGGTTTGCCCTCCGTAGGATGTGGCAGTTCCTCAAGTACTCTCGTAAGAGTTATATAACTTTCATTCATGCGGTGATGTCAGAGGTTTCTCCGGAAGAGCACGCGCAGGCCCTCGAGACGCTCAAAATGTTTCCAGACGATAAACGGATTATTTTGAACGTCAAACTCAAGGGTACGAAAAGGATCCAACCGATTGCAAATCAGACCATTAGCAGTCATTACTGGAAGAGTGACTACTTCCGGAAGGCTACGCTGACCAGTGACTCCAAGAGGGTGGAGATAGAGTTCTCTGGGCAAGACTACCTTTTTGTCTACTGGATGGGCCGGTATTTTGGGTTGATTTCAGAGGATGAGGCCGCGGCACCAGTAACATGGTAAGTCAAATAACTGGCGTCTGATCGCGGCGAAAAAGCCTCGCTTCTCAGGAGTTCTTGATAACCAGGGCACAAAACGCACCCCGTAAGGAGCCACACAAGGAGGGTTATTTAAACCACAAAAAGGGGGGCAGCCGGTGGAATATGTTTTGCGGTGGGGTATCGATCTCATCGTCACGATCCAAAAGATTCATAGCCCCGCACTGGATAGCTTTTTTCGGGCTATTACATTCATGGGGAACGAGCCCTTTTACCTCCTTTTGTTGCCTCTATGGCTATGGTGCGTTGATTTTGGATTTGGTGCACGGCTGACCGTCTTTTTCCTTCTCGCGAGCTATGGCAACGGCGGCTTGAAAGACCTTTTTCAGCAGCCCCGTCCCTTTCAACTCAACCCGGCCGTTGGACTCTTGCATGCGGGAGGGTATGGGTTACCCAGCGGCCACGCCCAGTCGGCCGTCGTCGTCTGGGGTGGTATCGCCGCCTGGGCGCGAAATTCTTGGTTCTGGATAGTGGCGATTGGTCTCATATTCCTGATCGGCTTCTCACGCATCTACCTGGGCGTTCACTTCCCCACCGATGTGATAGCCGGATGGATGATCGGGCTATTTCTTCTCAGCCTTTACCTGGTCACCCATAGAAGGATTGAGAATTGGTTGACCACATGTGGCCTAGGCCTGCAGATCTTCGTTGCCGTCACGGTTCCTTTTGTCCTGCTTCTGATTCATCCCACCAGGCACACCATTGCGACCACGGCCGTGTTGATGGGTGTCGGATTAGGCCTGGCCTTGACACACCGGTATCGTCCCTTCAATACGCAGGGGCCGTGGTGGCAGCGACTGTTCCGCTTTCTCACAGGCGGCGCGGTCATCTTCCTATTCTACGTGGGCCTCAAAGCACTCTTTCCCCATGAGGATTCGGCCCTCTATCCAGTGTTTCGGTTTGTTCGTTACCTTGTCATTGGATTGTGGGCAAGCTTCGGTGGGCCGTGGCTTTTTAGGGTAATCCGGCTGGCATCTGCGGAAAGAGCACCTGCCTGAGGTCACGACCTTATCACCCAACTCCACCTGACAGATTGGGGTTCTCTTGAGGATGGCCAGAACTGGCCTCGCGAATGTATTAGAATAACCCCCTAACCCAGGGAAGAGAACTATTCGATGGGATCACAGGAGAGTGAGACTGCTCGATCCGTCCGGGTTTCAGAACGGCAGAGGACTTTTGAGATGGCTTCTGAAGAATGGCCCCTGAACGGGTAGCCATCATACCGTGGATGTCTACTCATAGGCGGATAACCGATGGAAGAGCGGCGAACTGATCTAGCAGGGGACGGGCGTATCAAGAAAACGGCATCCTGGGGGTTTGAGTCAGCTACATATTGCGGACACCCATCCCCTCGGCGTTTGGGCATTCGTACTTTGCCCCGCAGTGAAGGCAAGCCAACTTGGTGAAAATCACAAAAAACCGGAATAGAAGGAGTCCCATAACGAGGAGAAAGATGAGGAGCAGAAGGAAAGAGAAGTTTAGGATGAGCGCAGGGATCATCGCAGCTATCGGGGCGAACAAGGCGACCATATACAGGTGGTTATGACAGAACACCCCCCTGGCTCGGTTTGCTAAGTACTCGGGGTTTCCCTCCTTTGCTATTCTCCGAGACACGAGATTCAACGCCGACGTACACAGGGAGTCTTCGGTTCTATGGTAGACGCAGTTTGGGCAGACTGTCAGCGGCATGATCACGTACATCTGTAGGAAGGAAAACAAGAGATAGAGAGATCCGAGTGGGTAGCCTATCCACGAGAATTTGTAACCGACGAAAATGCCGATTCCACCTAGCAGAAAATGGAGAATCGTGACGCCGTTATAAATCAGGACAGTCGACAAGGGATATCGTGTATAGACCTCGGCCTTCGCTCCCATATCCAAAAGAATCCCCTCCTCCTATTCAGATGCATTGATTTGCCATTAAAACGAAAAAACTCATGAAAGTCAATAGAAAGCGAGCACCTTGCTGCTAATAGACGAGTTGAATCGAACCATTTGATCCATCCTGTTTGACGATTGAACGAGACGCTTGAGTCTCCCCATTTGACAGGTCATCCATTTAGAAATACTATACAAATGCCTGCGATTCCGGGGATGTTTGTATGGGCTAGAGACTCTCGGAATGACTGTCGATGGACCGATGTGCCTTTGAAACCATTTTGGGTATGGAGGGACGATTCGTCGATGAGTCTCAATGAGACAAAATGGTGGGGATGGGGCGACCTGACCAAGCAGTACGATTTGGGTCGAAGGCCCTTTTTCTGGCCTCATTTGAGAGAGAGACTCGATTTTTCTAACGAACGCTCCCTTTTGCCTCCCGCTGTTGAGGATATTGAATTGCCTCCCGGTCGGCTTTCGGAGTCGGACCTAGAGAAGCTGCAAGGAATCTTTCCCCAGGAACAGATAGCCTTATCAAGAGAGGAGAAGCTCTCACACACCTACGGGAAAAGCTATCACGATCTGGTCCGAATCCGAAGGCGGATTTTTCCAGAAGTCCCAGATGCTGTCCTTTACCCAAAGGATGAAAAGGAGGTTCTGAGGGTCTTTATCTGGGCGGTAGAAAACCGTGCGGCGGTCGTTCCATGGGGCGGAGGCACGAGTGTTACTGGTGGAGTGGAGGCGATCTCTGGAGCCGCTCATCGGGGGCTTGTGGTGCTGGATCTGAAGAGGATGGACAAGATCCTGGCTATAGACAGAGAATCCATGCTTGCCGACGTCGAGGCTGGCATCTTGGGCCCAAATCTGGAAAAACAACTGCAGCAGAGGGGACTCACCCTATCTCACTATCCAGAATCTTTTGAATTCTCGACTCTTGGTGGGTGGATAGCTGCTCGTGCTGCAGGCCAGCAGTCGACAATGTACGGGAAGATCGAAGATATGGTGGAGAGCGTTCGATTGTTGACGCCAACAGGATTCCTGCAGACACCCCATTTACCCGCGGCCGCGAATGGCCCTGATTTGGCGCGACTCGTAATTGGTTCCGAGGGGATCCTGGGAATAATAACCCAGGCACGAGTTCGGCTTAGTCCTATTCCAGAGAAAAAGTTTTACACCGCAGTGCTGTTTCGATCTTTCAAGGACGGCGTGCAGGCGATGCGCCGCATCTTGCAATCCGGATACAAACCGGCAACACTCCGTTTGTCAGACGCTGAGGAAACCGATTTCATTTTTTCTTTGAGAGAGAGGAAAGCCTCTCCTGTCGCCAATACCCTCCAGAACCTGGGATTGAGATGGCTGAAGAGGAGAGGGTTTTATCCAAACAAGCGCGCTATCTTGATTCTCGGGCTCGAAGGGAGCGTTCAAAATGTTAAGAATGAATGGAGAGCCGTCAAGAGGATACTCAGATCATTCTCGGTTTTTCCTTTAAAGGGGAGCATTGGGACAGACTGGTATCGCCATCGATTCGAGAATCCCTATTTACGGGATGTCCTTATGGACTATGGCATTTTGGTCGACACCCTTGAGACGGCAACGGAGTGGGTTAATGTCAGGAACATCTACACCAAGGTTCTGGAGGCCATTGGCGATACTTACAAGAAACTGGGCATAAAAGGGGTCGTAACGGCGCATCTTTCTCACATGTACCGGACGGGCAGCTCCCTCTATTTCATTCTTCTGGCCTCGCCCCATTCGGGCCGGGAATTGGATGAGTGGTGGGCCATCAAAGAAGCCGCCTCTGACGCTATCGTTTCTGCCGGGGGAGCCATCAGCCATCATCACGGCATCGGATTGGATCACCGCCCCTGGCTTGCCCGTGAGATTGGTGAGGAAGGACTACGGGTACTTCGAAATCTCAAGCAAACGGTAGATCCGGATGGGATTCTGAATCCGGGAAAACTATTACCTGATTCATAGTTAAGGCATCTCTGAAACAGTCTCTTCTTGCAGCTTCAATTCCTCTTCAGGGTCCATCAGTTGCCGATTGTCAGTTGTCAAATATGACCGATTACTGGTATTGTCCGGCTGTCAATGAGATGGGCCAGACCCTGGCTGAGTGTTTCTCTTTGTCTGGAATCTGATCTTCGTGCAACGAACCACAGGCCCAGGGTGTTTCTCGAGGACTGTTATTGAAAGAATCCTGATTCTCCTAAACCCTAACTGAAATAATGGGCACTTTGGAGTGGATGGTATGGACAGTGTAAAAGGTGAAAACCGTGCTTTGATGTTCTCTCCTGAGACGCGCGACCGCAACATACATCGGATGGGTCAAGAGACTTTTGACCTCTTGGTCGTTGGCGGGGGAATCACGGGGGCGGGTATTGTGCGAGATGCCGCACTACGGGGATTTAAGACGGCTTTGATAGAGAAAGATGATTTTGCGATTGGAACGAGCAGCAGATCTTCAAAGCTAGTTCACGGCGGCTTCCGCTACCTGGCGCAGTTTCATTTCGGAATGGTTCGCGAAGCCCTTGTCGAACGAAAGATCCTCACGGGCTTGGCGCCCCACATCGTCTACCCCCTAGAATGTCTTCTCCCTGTTTACCGAGGATCCATGTTGACAGCCCTGCAGATTCGGATCGGGATGTGGCTGTATGATTTCCTGGCTTTTGGTAAGAATATCGGCAAGCATCGAATGATTTCGGCCGGAGAGCTGGATCGGGTAGAGCCGGAATACAGGCAAGAGGGGCTTCAAAAAGGCGCACAGTACTATGACTGCTGGACCGACGATTTTCGGCTGGTCATGGCAACGGTTCTATCAGCGGCGCAGCATGGGGCTGTTATTGTCAACCATGTCAAGGCGGTAGATGCGATCGTGGAGAAGGGCAGGGTGTTGCGCGTCCTGGCAAAGGACCAGCTGAGGGACGAAGAGATTGCCATCACATCGCGTGTTGTCGTGAATGCAACTGGTCCGTGGAGTGACCTCGTGCGAGATGCCCTGGTCAGACAAGAGAATCGACGGCTTCGTCTAACCAAGGGCGTCCACCTGATTGTATCCATGGACGACCTGCCTATTCGCCATGCCCTCATGCAGTTTGCCATTCAGGATAACAGACCTATTTTTGCCATTCCATGGCGGAATTTCGTCCTTCTGGGAACGACCGATACAGACTACGATGGTGACCCCGACCGAATCGGTGTGGAACGAAGCGATGTCGATTACCTGCTGGAATCATTCAATTTCTATTTCCCGAAGGCCAATCTCACGGATAACCATGTCATCTCCGCTTTTGCCGGCCTGCGACCACTCATCTTCCAGGAAGGTAAGTCGGAGTCCCAAGTGAGCCGAGAGTATCAGATTTTTGAGGGACCGGAGAACTTCTTTTCGATCATCGGTGGGAAATTGACGACCTATCGTAAGATGGCGGAAAAGATGGTAGACAGGGTGGCGCGGCGTCTGGCTGGTTCCTTTCAGGTGGGGACCGACACGCCAAAATGCATCACGGCCGAGATTCCATTGTTTGGAGGAGAGATCAAGGACCGTGACCAATTTGAACGAACATGGGTATCACGATTGACGAGTGAGCAGCCAGTTGATCGGGAGACGGCCGCGCATTTTGTCGAAACCTATGGTGCTAACATTCCTGTGTTGCTGAGAGCAATTGAAAAGACACCGGAAGGAATGGATCGAATTCATTCCCATTTGCCGTATGTCTGGGGCGAATTGACCTACGCCATAGATCACGAAATGGCCTTGACACTGGATGACTTCTTGACACGACGAACCCACATATTTTCGCTCGCGAGAGATCAGGGAGCAGATCTGTGCAAAGCCGTCGCCGATCGCATGCAAGAACGTCTGGGATGGTCAGCCGAGGAGAAGCAGACCCAGATTGATCGGTTCAGAGCGGGTATTCGCCTCACCCGGCACTTTCATGACACTGTCCAGTGAAAACCTTCTCAGTGATTTCCCTACCTCTGGTACGCACGAAATGGCCAATCGTTCCACGTTACATTCGATAATTCCTTTTGTCCCAGTGCAGATGGGTGGAGACAGTCGATATCTGAGACGTGAGGTTCGACAAAGGGACTGTTGAAGGCCACATCCGTGAAAAAGTAGTGGTGGAGAGGATCACTGGCATTGTACTCTTCGGTTACGGACTGCAATATGGCGTTGAAAGCGATGTTTCGACTTCTGGTATACTGACGGTCGGTCTCCGTGTTGAGTGGGCTCAGCATCGTTCCACAGGGAAAGAGATCAAGAAGTGTTGCCGCCCAGAGAACTTCGCAGTCGATGATACCGAGGGCCTTTTTGTCCCGTGCGATCTCCCAGAGCCTGTAGATATCCACGATCCCCACCACGTAAATCGTGGCTCCCGGGGGCAAGCCCAACCTCAAGGTCTCCATTCCTATTCGGAATTGTCTCTCGAACTCAGCATCGATAGGTATGTCGTCAAAATCGTTCTGGCAGACGTCGTTGTGGCCCATCAGAACGGTCACGTACTGGGCGGAATGGAGGACCGACCCGGCGACCTGGCCTGGAAAATCGAACATATCTGCTCCACTCTTTGCCTCCATAAAGTTCTTACGACCCCATCTGCCAAAGTTTCTCGAGATGCGCTGATTGTGGCTATCCACATCGCTCAGGCCAAAAAGCCATTCCCAGAACCCGTGATAACCGTTTGCCCAGCTTGCCCAGTGATTGGCAAGGGGCAGCTCTGCGTTGATCGCTTCAGTGATGCTGTCCCCCGTACTCGAGAGGCGCTTCGGGACGAGCTGTGGATGTTTCGACAAGATGGACATGTCTGGATCTTCTGCAAGAGGTGCCACGTTCGCCATCATGACGCAGAAGAAGGCTACCACAGGAACCATAAGGCACGCTTTCTTTTTCATTACTCTCCCCTTTCTAATCCTTCTATCTGGACGTCTCTGCCAATTCTTCTTCCACGAGTGCTTTCAGCTTTTCGTACGGGAATGTAACACCCATATGGAGTCCGTTTACGAAGATCACGAGAGTTCCGGTTACCCCAATTCGTGCCGCATAGCCGATGTCATCCTTCACTTTGAGCAAGTAACGCCCCGTCCTTTTCCCCTTGTCAAGCTGTTGTCGGCTGATACCAAGTTGACCTACTATCTCTGGGATGTCTCCCAGCTCAAAGTTACCCCTTCGGGCAAAAATCAGGTCATGAAAATCCCAGAATTTTCCCTGCTTATGGGCGGACTCACCAGCTTCTGCTGCGGTGAGCGCTTTTTCGTCGTAAATACTGAAAAGGTTTCTGTGAACCCATTTGACTGAGCCCGGAAACTCCGTCATCAACCTTTTGATATTCTCCGAGCTTTTCGCACAGGATTCGCATGAAAAGCTCACAAAATGGACGAGGGTGATAGAGGCGTCGGGGTTACCTCGCCACGGCTGTCCATCTATGTCTAGTTTTGTTCTGGGGCGCTCGGGTGGTTCGAGGAGAAAGGTAAACTTCGCCTTCTTCCGAAGTGAGGCAAGAAAATCTAGCTTTTTCTGTATGACCGCTCGCTGGGAGAGGTACATGCGAATCCGGTCCCTTCTGTCGGCCCCCTGTGCCGCGTCTTCGGGATGGTCTGCCAGGTATGCGTCTACCTGTTTTTCGTCAAAAGGGGGAACCTTCTCGTCCACCTCCTTTTCGAGCAACTCTGCAACAGTCAACCCCCTTCGTTTGGCCTCTGCTGCCAAGAGCTTCTGATCGACCAATTCCTGGGTCTCCTTCTTAAGAAGGGAGTGTATACTTGCGCGGAGCCTGTACACCTGGAAGGCGACTTTGGGTTCGACCTCGGATGCATAGATGGGATTCCCATTCAAGGTGGCGATGACCTCGTCCTCAGTCTGTCGAGCGAGACACTCAGATCCCAAAAACAGGAAGAGGCTAAGGCTTAATATCACGGAGATATTCTGTAACGATTTCTCCGTCATCAGACTCCTCACTGTCTATACCAGGTGCCAGGCGAGCACGCCTTATGAATTCTGCCGGCTTCATGCCGGTCATATTCTCGAATGCCTGAAGGTCTTGGGCGAGGTGACTTCGGGCTTTTTCAATGGCCTCGGCATTAGCCCTCGTTCGCCTTAAATTGCGCATGGCGTGCAAAGATTCACGAATACTGTTCAGGATTCCATCCAATTCTACCAAATTCTCCTCCGAAAGCCCGAGTTCGGGGAATTTTTCCTCAACAACTGCGGCGAGGATTCCTGAGGAGTGTTCTACCAGAATCGGACTGTCTTCGGTATTTCCCGTGTCTGAAAGTGTGACCTCTGAGGGAGGGTCCGTAAGGGGTTCGGATTTAGGGGTTAGCTTTGTCTGCCCTTGCACTGAAATGGGGGTTTTTCCCTTTTGCTCCTCAATTTCCTGAACCCGACGGGCAAGTCCCTCATAGGCCCTGGTCCAGTATTTAACTTCTGCCCGAGAACCTGAGAGCCGGACGAAAAGAACGATATTGATGGCAAGTGAGAGAACAGCAGTAATCGCAAAGGCCAGAATCAAGAGCTTTGAATGAGTCATGGCCACGAATTTGAATCCTCTGCTAAAAAGCGATTAAGAGAAAAGCGGGCTGGCCGAAACTTTAGCAAAGCCAATTTGCACTTTCAAGTTGATGGGGCCGTCAGTTCTGCCAGACGGCCCCAGAGTCAGCCTCAATTCTTGTGCCTTTCTTCTTCAGGTGGAGAGAGGAGGTTGGACAAGAGGTGTGTCTATTCGTGATCACTGAGATAGTCGCCAAGCCGTCCCCTGCTGTGTTCATCGTCATGGCAGTAAACACAGAGATTTTCCCAATTCGAACCATCAGGGGGGTTATTCCTGGGATTTCCATCCTTGTGGTGTACTGTGAGGAGGTGTCTGTCCTTGATATCGAACTCCCTTGCGCATTTGGCGCAGATGAGGCCGTGAATCTTGATCGACCGGTCTCTGTAGCTGTCCGCTGGCGAACTGATTTTCCGTAACTTCTTGATAAGGTCTTCACCAGGTCTACCGCTGGAGGCTCTTTTCGGCGGTTTTTTCCGATACACTCGGTAGCCTCCCTTCCTCATTCCATTCCCCCCTTTACGTAACCTCATCACCATGGAGTATTCTGAGTTTGGCATCGATGAGTTGTTTATGGGTAAGCCGGAGGAGCTTGGCAAGTTTGTGAGCCAGATAGTCTTCATGCATATCCAGCTTTCCATCTGTATAGACGATCTTCCATACCATGGCAATGATGCGGTCTTTTTCTTCCATTGAATAGTTCTCGTTGATGAGATTTGTGAATTGCCACAGGTCGATACTCTGTTTTAATTCCGCATTTGCAGCCTCCAGCAGTTCAGCAGCGTATTCGTTGGACAGATTGAAGTCTTTTTTCAATATGGATAGAATGCGCTCTCGTTCCAGGTCACTGAACTCACCGTCGATGGCGGCCATCTCCAGAAAGAGTGCGCAGGTTGCCACGCGGATGTCATGGAGGCGTTCTCTGCCCTGGCGTGCAGGTCGGCCTTGACGGGGCTTGTCGAAGAATTTCTTGACCAGATCAATCATTCTGAATTGCCTGATTCCGCTTCAGATTCAAGACGAGCCAGCAGAAAAAGTGTGTTCCCATTTGAGCCTCGTGATGTTCTTTGTTCAAGGGAGCACCTTTTTATATCTCAGCACCCCTTCCATGTCAACGTTTAGGAGGCTTTGGAGTTTTCTTAGAAAACATTTCAGGGATCCAATGAGCCTCTTTTGGGGAGAAGCCCAAAACCCCGGGAAATTCAGAGAGGGGGTGATCAATGGTTCAGTTTCGGATGACGAGTTTCCTCAGTTTTGTGGAGGCGCATGTCCCTGACGGATGTTTGCAAAAGGACGGAATCAGTCCTGCCCGGGTCGGTTCGAAATTCCTTTTCTCGGCTCTCGTCTGATGAAAACGGCCTTCCATGAAAGCACTAGTCTCTCTCGCCCGCTCTCCCCACAGGAATCTGCGGGGTATCGCTTGAGCTAGCAGAGTTCGCAGAGTGAGAAAACTGATGGGCCAGGCTTTTGGCCTGATTTTTTCAGGGGAAAAATTAGGCCAAGTAATCTCCTCTGGATTGGCCTCTCACCAATCCAGAGGAGGTTTCCTCTGAGGCTCCGTGTGCTCTGTAAGAGATTCTGGATATCTCCAGTGCGCTAGGATATTCTTAGCAAAAAAATCTTGATTCGTGCTCAGAGCTTCCTTTCCCTCTTTCTGATGAAGTACTCTGGGAATAACTTCGACACAAGTGGTCCGGAGGAATGGGGCAACAGTCCGTCCCCGCCTGTCCCGGGAACGGCGCAGAGGAAGTCAACGGAAGAGCATGGGAGGGAAGGGATATGAGGGTGCCACCAAAAGATTCAAAATTGTGTTGGAACATATAGGGTGAGAAATTAGCTTCTTTGAAGATTCAGGAAATTCCTCCTTGGAATCTGTGTTGACCCCCTTGGGAAATCCACGATAAACTCCGGCAGAGGGAAAAGGCCTGGAAAAGGGAATAACGAATTAGCGGAAAAACTTATTGAGGAGTCTTTCCGGGCTACAGACAGAATCCTCACTGAGAAAGAGAGATCTGAAAGGGAACTCCTGGCAGATCTGATAGACGAAGATTTCGTCGAATGCTGATGGGGGAGGTTTTTTATGTTTCTGTCGCTTGTGAGGAAAAGGAGAAGTATTAGAAAATTCTCGGAGGGGGAGATAGAACCGAGCAAGATCGACACGCTCATTGAGGCCGCCCTTCGCTCTCCTTCTTCTCGAGGATTGAATCCGTGGCAGTTTGTTGTTGTCAGAAAGCCTGAGCTATTAGAGAGACTTTCAAAAGCAAAGTCGCATGGCTCGGCTTTTCTCAAGGAGGCTCGGCTGGGACTCGTTGTATGCGCAAATCCGGGAGAATCTGATGTATGGATTGAAGATTGTTCTATTGCGTCGACAATTATCCTGCTAGCCGCGGAATCCCTGGGCCTCGGAAGCTGTTGGATACAGATCCGGGAGAGAATGCATGATGACTGGATGAGCGCTGAAGAATACGTCGCTGAAACTCTCGGTATTCCAAAAACCGTACGAGTGACATCGATTATCGCCATCGGATATCCGGGCGAGGAGAAAGAACCTCACAAAAAAGACGAATTAGAGTACGAAAAAGTGTTTCTCAACGCTTATGGAAACGAATATCGAGGCGTCAAATCCTCCTGAATCTCACATGGGGTGGACCCACAAGGGATTGATCGTATGGAAAGCTTTTCCTCCATCGGGGACCCGATCTGCCTCGACCCACCAAGCGTGGGTGAAACGAATCGAACTGTGCGTTTGGGCTGTGGCGTAGCTGCCCCGTAATAATCCAATCGTTTCATCCAGACCCCTCTTAATCCATAAAACCATGTCTGACCTCGGACAATGCGGGCTCTCTGGTGCGAGGGAGAAAGCCTCAGCAAGGAATCCGATGGGTGGGAAGACGCCTCCTGCTCAGGTTTTGGCAACAGATCCTCACCATCAGATGTGACAATTCTGAAATTTCACGTTTACCTAATTGTAACGGCGGGAGGGCAGCGTTTAGTTACTGAAAAGACCTCGCAACATAATCAGCTGATTTCACTGGATTTTCTCTTTGGAAGGGGCGAACTCTATTTTGGACCTGTTGCGGCACCCTTCTTGCTCTTGGTCTTCGGTGCGGTAATGAAAAAGGGTTATACATTTCCCTCGACCGACGCTCGCACTGGCGTCCTTTAGGGGGAGAGCATTCCCGACATAATGGGTTTCACAGACGAAAGGAGGAGAGAGGATGGCCCGGAGAGTTGTCGTTTCATTATCGATGATCGCCTTCTTGAGCCTTCTCATCGGGGGATGTCAACGGAAGGTTGTGATTGAGGGCGAGGGGAAACATCAGGGTGTAATCATGGAAGACAAGGCCGAGGCAGAAGACCAGCTTGCCAGAGAGAAGGAGGAAATTGAGGCCAGCCTCAAATCCAAGAAATACCAGGGGATTGAGGGGGAAGTATTCGAAAGTTCATTGCTTAAAGACATCCATTTTCCCTTTGACAGATACGATCTGAGCCCGAAGTCGAGGCAGATTCTTGGAGAGAACGCCGAATTCATTCTCAAATTCCCCGACGCAAAAATTCAGATAGAAGGCCATTGTGACGAGCGCGGAACCAATGAATACAACCTGGCTTTGGGTGAACGACGGGCAATGAGTGCCAAGAATTACTTGGTATCTATTGGTGTTCCAGCCGGCCGACTTTCAATAATCAGTTACGGCGAGGAACTCCCGGTCGCCTCGGGGCATAGCGAGGAAGCCTGGGCCAAGAACAGGCGAGGCCATTTCGTGGTTCTCTCAAAGTAGAATTGTCCAGGAAGGGGACGGTTGAAGGTCGATAGCAATCGCTGTATGTCGTCCAAAGGCTAGGGGGAGGTGAAATCCTTCAGTATGGTAGGAAGATCGTTCGATTTGTCCCGCCCTCTTGTTGGCATCTAAACGGCAGGATGATACTAAGATAAGAGGTAGCCTATCTTGGGCCTGTCACCAACGCCTCTCATCGGCTGCATCTTTCCACGGTGAGAGGCTTCTTTGTTACCCATTTCAATTCGAAAGGATGGGCGAGTACGAGACCGTCGTGATCTGCGAGCTGGAGAGGTGCCGGAATCTACCGCGTCGCTGAGCCTTTCAGGTTCCGCTCTCTGAACTCACTCAGATCTTTGTAAAATCTCTCGAAGCACTCTCGGGTCATTTTGAAAGAGGCGTGCAACTCATCATTGCCCAGGCCAATCACAACCATCCCGCTCCGATCCTTGGTGACCCATCCCTGGTCAACGTCACAGACAGATTTCGATATTTCTGGCATGATAGTAACCGTCCTATCTGAGGTTGCTGTCAGATTGACAAAGCTCGACCAATAGTCAACAGGTTTGTCTAGGGATTTTCCCGACTTTTTCGGGTCCCCTTCCGAACTCCCAATGAATCACCCCTCTCCTCAATGCCGTCCCTAGCCTCCCCGAGTGAAAAAAGGCGGATAAACAGCCAGATCTGTCCCCCACGTCGGTCGGACATGGAAGAACTGTCTGGCACTAGACGAGGCAGACGAGGCATTTTCTCTTCTGAGCTGCGGTAACCTGTGCTGTGGGAAGGGGGATTCCTTTGGGCTAGTCGTCCTTATCCGCGTCGACAACGAGCTCGATGGTTTTACGGTAGAGATTCTCAAGCATCTTGCCGAAATCAGTGCGTTTTGGAGTACCCCCTCCGGCTGACTCCGCGTAAGCTCTTATGATCACTATGGCGAGTTTGAGAGCACGATCCTTTTGACCTGACGTGGCCATATTCCACACCTCCGGTTAAGGGATAGCATTTCTTTTAGCACTTTGTGTATCGATGTTCAAGAGGAAGGGAAGTTAAAGGGACAGATTTTCCGGCTCTACAGTTGGGCAGAAGTGAGAATATGATGGTTGGCAATTTCTGAAACTTTTGATTTGACAAACCATCGTGTGATC